>Ga0209721_1001724_pt1 | contig 15431 bp, 10 predicted proteins | sample TshhotsprinmetaG_FD_184139 | JGI IMG/M metagenome (GOLD analysis project Ga0209721, IMG submission 184139) | Hot spring microbial communities from South Africa to study Microbial Dark Matter (Phase II) - Tshipise hot spring metaG (SPAdes)... | ecosystem: Environmental > Aquatic > Thermal springs... | reverse complement strand
ACTGGCTCACTCAAAGCGGCTGGGACAAAAATAGCCCCCCGCCACCGCTCCCTGAGGATGTCGTCCTCAAAACAAGGGAAAAATACGTAGAGGCGTTCGTTCGGCTTACCGGCGAACCGTTCCCGGAGTCGGCATCGTAGCCCAAACGTCAAAATTCTTAAAAGTTTCGGCTTCAGATTCTTATGGACTTCGGGTTAAAAATCTTTTGTCGCCGATTCCGCCCCTTGATCTGCAAGGGCAGTCATTGGAGAACGATGTGGGTTTGACCCGCGATTTACACGAAGTGGGCTTCGTTGCGGAACTGGGGGGCAATGCCAATCGGTTTTGCAGATAGGAGCGAGACTTCTTCGGAGGTAAGATCAAGACTTTTTAATCCTTTTTGGATTGATTTCGTTATCCTTTTTGCATTGATTTCCTTTTGCGGAACTTCGCGTCAGCGGGTTTTCCCGCTCCGGACCAGCAATCGCTTCATTCCGGCGAGTCTATCGACTTTCAAAAGCGACCATTTTTAAGACACCATTTTTAAGACGAAACAACCGCATTTAGGCGAATTTTTGGGACAAATTATCACAGGCCGCTTCAACGACAAGAAGGCAGGTTGGGGGGCAATCTCTATCGACGTTTGACCTGCCGCGCACCCATCGCTTTGTTGCGGATGAAGGCGGTTCTGAGCGTAGCTTCGATTGCAGCTTCTCAAGGGATTGGCTTGGGCCAAAGGAAACTATCTTTGTTAGCTCGATGCGAACTCGCCGCGACTTTCTAATCTTCAAACAAACTCAGGACCCTCGGAGTGGATCGGAAACCGAATCCCCCCTGCCCGACGATTCGTCCTCGCTCCGGAAAAAGCCTTTGGGCTACCAGCTGCGGTATAGCCGGCCCGCGATGGCCAGCGAATTCGTCGTGATTCTAAACGGCGGGCAATATCCCCAGGGGGCAGAGGCTGCCGTCGCAGCACTCGACCTCATCCAGGAAATAGAAAGGCAACTGAGCTATTTTCTGCCGGATAGTTGGGTGAGTCGACTAAACCGGCTGGCGGGCGAAACCGCCGTAGAAGTGCCGAAAGAATTTTTTGAATTGATTCGCGAAGCGCTCGAATTATCGGCTAAAACGGAGGGGGCTTTCGAAATTACGAGTACTCCGCTTTGGAAAGCGTGGGGATTTGCCCGACGCGAAGGTCGTGTGCCGTCCGAGGAAGAGCTTCAGGAGGCGAGGGAACGCACCGGTTGGCAGGCCGTCGAGTTAAATTCCTATAACCTTACGATACGCTTTCTTAAGCCCGGCATGGAGTTAAGCTTGGGGGCAATCGGAAAAGGCTACGCATTGGACCGCGCTGCCCATGAACTCCGTTCGAAGGGCGTGAACGATTTTCTGCTTGGGGGCGGATACAGTAGCGTGTTGGCCGCAGGAAACCAGGGGTTGCCGTCGGGGGCACCTGGCGGTACGCCCACGAAAGATGAGCCCTCCAAAGAGGTGAGGGGTAATCCCGCAGGCGGCGGTTGGGAGGTAGGAATTCGTCATCCGACCCACCCCGGGCGCCGAGTTGGGGTGTTTTCCCTGATCGATCGCGCCCTAGGAACCTCAGGATCTGCCTTTCAATTCTTTCGGTGGGAGGGAAAGCGATTGAGTCACATTTTGGATCCGCGGACGGGTAAGCCCGCCGATGCCGGCGTCCTTTCCGTGAGTGTGGTGGCTTCGTCGGCACGTTTAGCCGACGCCTTATCGACCGCCTTTTATGTCCTGGGTTCAGAGCAGGCTCGCGTTTACTGTCAAAATCATCCAGGAGTTGGTGCCCTCTTTGCTTTGGCCGATCGCAATCCGCCGGGCTTTCGATGGGAGACAGTGGGAGAATGGCCGGGGCCTTTTGGCAACGAGCATCCACAGGGTGAAGATCACGCACGATCCGCGAAAGATTCCGTTGACACCCATTCGCCGTGACCTCAAGCTACTGCCCGAATCGCTGTGAAACTCAGACCCGTTTTAGCACGCGATCCCCATCAGCGTTTCGTGCTTCGGCTTAAAGAATCCATTTCGTGCTTTAACCTAAAAATCGATTTCGTCCTTTCGCCTGAAAAATCGATTTCGTCCTTTGCCTTAAAAAATCGACTTTGCTAGAAGGGGATATAAGTTGCTCAATCTGAATCCCCTTTGTTTCAGAGCAATCTGATGATTAGTTTCAGAGTAATCTAATGAGCTTGCCATGAACCTGATTTGCCTGAGTGATTTGATTGCACTCAATCCGCCGGGACCTATGTGTGCTTGAAGCGCTTATGAGATCCGCAACATCCAAGATGTAACATCAGGGCCAACTTCGATGTCGCAAACCGGCAATTGTGCGACAACCTCGAGCGATCCTCGGCCTGCGGGTAGGGGGCAACTTTGGTCGATCAGTTTCCTGGCCCTCTTGGTCACCCAATTCACCGTCGCCCTCAACGATAACATGTTCCGGTGGTTGATTGTCCCCATCGGAAAAGAGTTTATCGGTCAAGACTACGCTCTTGGGATAGGGGCCATTTGTTTTCTGGCTCCGTTCCTTATCTTTGCGGGCCTAGCAGGCTTTTGCACCGACCGCTTCAGCAAGCGGAGCGTGATGATCGCGTGCAAGTTTGCCGAAATCCTCATCATGGTCTTGGGGATTGCGGTCATCCTGATCGGTAATATTTGGCTGATGCTTGGGGTGCTTTTCTTGATGGGGGCACAAAGCGCGTTTTTCAGCCCTTCGAAGTACGGAAGCTTGCCAGAGATTGTCTCCCCGGAAAACCTCGCGAAAGCCAATGGGCTGATCGGGATGACCACCATGATCGCCATCATCCTCGGCGTGGCGATCGGCGGGTACCTGTTCACCATGACTACCCCCCCGAGCATTCTACTGGTGACCCAGGAACCCGAATTGCGCACGGCCTTGGGGGCGGAAATCCGTCAAGCCGGATTTCGGTTGAAATTGGCCGCTACAGCCGAGGAAGCACTGGATCAAATCCGCCGCGGTGCTCCGCGACTTGCTTTCTGGGATCTTCAACTTGCCCATGTGTCCGCGGATTTGCAGGAAGATTTTCGGACCCAAGCGGCGGGCGTAAAGCTCGTGGGCATTGAATACGGATCACTTTCGGCAAATCCTCTTACCGATGGTTCAGGCGAGGAAAACGCCGCGTCTCCCCCCTCTCCGGCAACTGCAACTTTAACTTTGCCGGTTCAGGACTATCTTGAATGGTCCCCTTCGAATAAGGAGCGGTTTACCGAATCTCTCCGCGAAACAATCCGGCGTTGGGCAGGTTCGGGAGTCGGTTCGGCCGAAGACGCATCGCGATTAGCCGGTCAATACCGCTGGTGGATTTCGGCGGCTGCCTTGATTGGGGTCGCCACGGTGGGGTGGATTGCGAGCTTCTTTGTTCAGAAGTTGCCGGCGGCCAATCCCCGAGCCCGATTCCCGCAAAATCCGCTTGGGCAGGTGATCCTGGACTTGGGGGTTCTTGGGTCGCACCGACCACTGCTGGGGGCCGCCCTGGCGAGCGGCTACTTCTGGGCCCTCGGGGCTATGGCTCAATTGGCGGTCGATAAACTCGCACGGCCCGAACTGGTCATCGAACAGCACTATGTGGGATACTTATTGGCCATTTTGACGCTTGGGATCGGTTTAGGATCGTTCTTGGCGGGAATTTGGTCGGGCAAAAGGGTCGAACTGGGATTGGTCCCTTGGGGGGCTCTCGGTATCTCCGCGGCTGCCATGATGGTGGCTACCATTCCCCATGGGACGGGTGAGGCCTGGTCCGCTCCTTATCTTTGGGCCTGCTTTTGGCTACTGGCCTTGGGCTGTACGGCAGGATTATACGACATCCCCTTGCTTGCCTTCCTTCAGGAACAAAGTCCGCGGGAAGCTCGCGGGCGGGTGCTGGCCGCCAACAATTTTATCGCCTTTTCCGGCATGCTTCTGATGTCAGCCGTCTTCGGTTTCTTGACCGCGAATCTCGGACTCTCTGCGCGGCAGGTATTTCTTTTCATGGGCCTTTTGACCGTACCGGTAGCCGTCACATTGATTGTGATTGTTCCAACTGCCTTTTTGCGGGTCTTGGCTCGGCTGCTTGTTTGGCTGCGGTACCGTTTGCGCGTGGAAGGTTTGCAAAATCTCCCCCCGGAAGGCGGCGTGCTCCTGGTGGCCAACCATGTTACGTGGATCGACTGGCTCATCCTAACTTTCGCCTGCCCTCGACCGATCCACTTCTTGGCCGACCCGAACTTCATTCCCCGCGGATTGTTCCAGTATTTGGCATATCAATTCGGCGTCATCTCTCTTAGTCCGGGAAGCCCGACGGTTCGCGGGGCGATTCGCGCGGCCCGAGCCGCTCTCAAAGAGGGGAAGGTCGTTTGTGTTTTCCCGGAAGGTGGTTTGAGCCGGACGGGGCAAATCCTCGGGTTTTACCCCGGTTATCAAGCCTTGGTGCGCGGGATAGGTGCACCGGTTGTGCCCACTTACCTCGGCGGACTATGGGGAAGCGTGTTCAGCTTTGCCGGCGGAAAATACTTTTGGAAATGGCCCAAGGGTCTCCGCCGTGAGCTGGTCGTAAAATTTGGGCAACCCCTCCACGAGGTGGTGGAGCCGTTGGTGCTGCGTCGCAAAGTAGAGCTATTGGGGGTCGAAACGATGCTTCGAGACGATCTGCGTAGCCTCATCCCCGCTCGGCGAATGCTCCGGGTTTGTCGCAAGGTGGGAGGCCGCCTGAAGTGCGCCGATACGCTGGGGGCGACGCTTTCGGCCTCGATGCTCTTGGTGCGCTCGCTCGTCCTACGGCAAGTGTTACGCCGGCAAGGGATTAAAAAAGATGAGTTTCATGTCGGCGTGATGTTGCCCTCGTCGGTCGCCGGTCTTGTGGTCAACGCAACGCTCGCGTTGGACCGACGTGTTTCCGTCAATTTGAACTATACGCTTTCGTCCGAGTTACTCAATATTTGTATCGCCAAAGCAGATATCAAACATGTGATCACCAGCCGCAAGCTCCTGGAGCGTTTTCCGCTTAAGCTGAACGCTGAACTTATCTTCCTCGAGGATATTCCGCGACAAGTTACCAACTGGGACAAAGCCGTCGGTTGGTTCGCAGCTCGCCTGATGCCTGTAGCGCTGCTGGAGAGGTGGTTAGGACTTACGAAAGTCAAGCCGGAGGATCTTCTGACCATCATCTTCACTTCGGGCTCCACGGGCGATCCCAAAGGGGTGATGTTGACCCAACGCAATATCGGTTCAAATTTGGCCAGTTTTAACGATGTGCTGCGGATCCGGCCGGAGGATGTCATGGTGGGGATCCTTCCGTTTTTCCACTCCTTCGGCTATACCACCACCCTTTGGGCCGCCTTGACGCTCGAGCCAACCGTGGTCTACCACACGAATCCCTTGGAAGCGCGACAAGTGGGGCAATTGTGTCAGCAGTACCGCGGCACGATCCTGCTTAGCACGCCGACGTTTTTGCGATCCTATTTGCGACGCTGCGACCCGGAGCAATTCGCCAGCCTTGACGTGATTATCACAGGTGCGGAAAAGTTGCCACCGGAATTGGCCACGGAGTTTGAGCAGCGTTTCGGTGTCCGCCCCTACGAGGGGTATGGCACCACGGAACTCGCGCCGGTTGTATCGACAAATATTCCGCCCTCCCGCCAGGTGACCACTTATCAGCCGGGTTGCCGGGAAGGTTCGGTGGGCCGAACGTTGCCGGGGATTGTCGCCAAAGTGGTCGACCTGGATACCGGCGCCGATCTGGGGGCCAACCAAGTGGGCATGCTCCTGGTCAAAGGCCCGAATGTGATGAAAGGCTATCTGCATGAACCTGAAAAGACGGCGGAAGTCATTCGCGACGGCTGGTATGTAACGGGCGATTTGGCGAAGATAGATGAGGATGGATTCATCTATATCACGGGTCGCGTAAACCGATTCTCGAAAATCGGCGGTGAGATGGTGCCGCACGAATATGTGGAGGAGGCCATCCGGCGGATTTTGGGGTGGCAGGACGAAGAGGAGCCGCGTCTGGCGGTTATTGCCCTGCCCGATCCCCGTAAAGGCGAACGGCTAATTGTGGCTTATACCGAGCTGGATCAAGCCCCGGAAGAAATCTGCCGCCAACTGGCCACCCAAGGGATGCCACCCCTTTGGATTCCTTCACCTGAGGCATTCCGGCGGGTAGCGACCATTCCGCGAACCGGGTCCGGAAAAATTGCCCTTGGCCAGTTGAAACGTTTAGTGCTCGAAGAGCTTCAAGTAAGTCAGGGGGAGCGTGCCGGAGATCACCCCTCCGATTGGTAAGGGGTGCTGCACTCGAGGCATCCTCACTCGGTCTTTATGATCCGCAAGTTCGTCTAGAATGCGGCGAAAACGCCGTGAGATTTGGGCCTGCATGCTTTGAGCACAGAAAGGTAGACTTCGCCGGTCTAGCAACTCGGGAAGAATTTCCGCCGGTGCAGCAACTCGCCAAGAGTTTCCGCTGGTGCATCAACTCGGGGAAGGATGAACGGGGAGAATTGAATGTCCGAAAATTATCCGAGGATCCCAGGCTTCCGGTCGGCCGCGGCGTTTGCGGAGTATATCGGGAACCTTGCGAGAGACCATTTCCAACTCGATTTGGTGGTGGATGATCGCCCGTTGAGCCAGGCGGAGGGGTCTCCGCTCGCCGAACCGATGGAGGTGGGCAACTGGCGGATCGGCAATCGCTGGTGCATTCAGCCGATGGAGGGTTGGGATGGCACGACCGACGGAAAACCCACGGATCGCACTATTCGGCGTTGGGAACATTTCGGACTTTCCGGTGCCAAGCTGATTTGGGGGGGTGAGGCCGTCGCGGTCCGCCACGAAGCTCGGGCCAATCCCCACCAGCTTTGCTATCGGCCGGAGAATCTGGACGGCTTTCGGGTTTTGCTCCGCACTTTGCGGGATGCGCACCGCAAGCGCTTTGGCCCGGCGGCCCTTGATGATTTGACGATCGGGCTGCAACTGACGCACTCCGGCCGCTTCTGTTGCCCCAATCAAAAAGGGAAGCTGGAACCCCGGATCATCTACCATCATCCGGTGTTGGATGCCAAGTTTGGACTCAATCCAGCGGACGATTCACCGGTTTTGACCGACGAAGAGCTCGCCGGTCTTGTCGACGACTTTGTGGCCGCCGCCAAGATGGCGGAGACCGTGGGCTTCGATTTCGTGGATGTCAAGGCTTGTCACGGGTACCTGGGCCACGAGAGTCTTTCAGCGTTTGATCGGCCCGGGCCTTATGGGGGGGCCTTCGAGAATCGTATTCGCTGGTTATGCTCGATCATTGAAGGGATCCAAGCCAGTTGCCCGCGACTGAAGATCGGCGTACGGCTTTCGCTTTTCGATTTTCCGCCATTTCGTCCCGATCCCGAAAAAACCGGTGGCGGCAAGTTGGGGCCGGGAATCCCCCACGATTATCCCGTGCCTTATCCGGGGTTTGGATGCGATCGGATGAACCCGCAGAAAATCGATCTGAGCGAGCCGCTCGCCTTTGTTCGCCATCTCTACGAGCGTTACGGGATTCGGCTCTTCAACTTCACGGCAGGTTCCCCTTATTACAATCCGCACATTCAGCGGCCCGCGTTATATCCACCTTGCGACGGTTACCAGCCGCCGGAGGATCCTACCCTCGGTTGCCTTCGTCAGATCGCGGCGATGCGGCAGGTCAAACAAGCATTGCCTCAAATTGTCGCGGTCGGCTCCGCGTATACCTATTTCCAAGAGTTTCTACCGCATGTGGCTCAGGCAGTGGTCCGGCGAGGTTGGACCGACTTTGTCGGACTGGGACGAATGGTACTTAGCTATTGGGAGCTTCCGGCCGATGTGCTGGCGGGTCAACCCCTGCAAACCAAACGGATTTGTCGTACCTTCAGCGACTGCACCAATGCCCCCCGAAATGGACTCCCCAGCGGTTGCTACCCCTTGGATCCCCATTATAAGAGTTCGATGGAGGCCGGCTTACTGAAGCAAATTAAGCAGGAAATTCGGATTCGGCTCGGGGGCCGCGACGAGCCGGAGCCGCAAGAAGAATGAAGCGAACTCTAGCACGGCCGCCGGCTCGCCTCTGGACAAGAAAAACCTTCGCAGAGGCTTGTGCAATGGCGCGAAATTCCGACTGATGCGGCGATCAAGAAGGCTACTTTGTCGTGCTTTCCGATCGCACAGCTTACAAGCAGACACCCCAGAGTGGTGTTGGAAAAGTTAGTTCGCCCCCATGAACCTCGGTATGCCCCGATGTTAAGACTTCCTGCTCCACGCATCCAATATTTTCGGCTCCCCGACGGCTACTCAACCGCCGTACGGATTTGGGAGGTCGCCAGCCCGCGGATGCGAGTGGTGTTTTTGCACGGAATTGTCAGCCACGGCGGTTGGTACTACGCAAGCTGTGGTTTTCTGGCTCAGCAGGGCTTTGCGGTTCACTTTTTGGAGCGGCGCGGTTCTGGCTTGAACCTTGCAGCACGGGGCGACGTGCCGGTGTGGCGGAGGTGGTTGGAGGATGTCCGGGAGTATCTCCAGGCTTTGCCGCCGCATCCGCCACGCGCTTTACTGGGAATTAGTTGGGGAGGCAAACTGGCGGCGGCCGTGGCCCGGGAATTTCCGCAACTTTTGGGCGCTTTCGGGATGATTTGCCCGGGCATTTATGCCCGGCAGCAACCGTCGCTTTGGAAACGGATGGTGTTGCGGTTGCTTCGGCTCCTGGGATTGAACCGCGTTCGTGTCGGAATCCCGTTGGAAGATCCCCAGCTTTTCACCGACAATCGCCAATGGTGGGATTATCTGCGATATGACCCCCTTTCCCTCCGGAAGGTCACGGTGCGATTTGCCACGGAAGATTTAAAGTTGAACGAGTTTGTTCGTCAATCGCCGGAGGCCATCAGCGTACCCGCCCTTTTGGTCTTGGCGGGAAAAGACCGCATCGTGGATAATACCCGCATGCGAAATTTCTTCAATCGATTGGTGGTCCCAAAGCGGCTTTTTGAATACCCACACGCCGGGCATACGCTGGAGTTTGAGCCGGATCCCTCTCCGTATTTTAATGACCTGGCACGATGGCTATCCGAGATGAAGTATACCGTGGATCGAGCCGGCAAGCCTCTCAGCGGCAAGTGAGTAACGGATGGAATTGCATCCGGCCGAAGGGATGAATGAAATCGGTAGTTACCGACGGATTAAAAAAAGCAAGCTACCCTTCCAAATCGCTGGATAATATCACGCGATGAGGCACGCAAACTGATTCAACCAAGGAGTTCGGTTCATCCATCTTTTTACCGTCTGTTGTATACAGTCTCTTTTTTTGACACAGTTTGGCTTGAATATCGCGAAAAAACCTCAACGCTTCAGCCCATAGGGCACGGAGAACCCCATTAGCAAGATGCCCGAAGAGCTCATTTCATCCCGGCCTAAGATCCTCCTGACGGAAGGCTCGAGCACCTCTTCCCGGCAAACCCTTTATGCGTTGGGCGGTCGCTACCAGATCGACGCCATGGATCCGGCGTGGCTTTGCCAGGCGCGATTTTCCCGATTTGTGCGAAAAATCTGGCGCTGCCCGCCGTTTGGGAAAGACCCGGGCGGTTATTTGCGGCGGCTTTTGGAGGTGCTCACAGGTCAACATTACGACGTTCTTTTCCCCACCCATGAGCAGGTGTATTTGGCTTCGCGATTCCGTGAGCAGTTCGCGCAGCTTGCGGCGGTTGCCGTGCCCCCATTCGAGGCACTAGAACGCCTCCTGAGCAAAGTCGCATTTGTCGAACTATTGGATGAGCTTGGGCTTCCCCATCCTCCCACCCGGGTAGTCAGTGGGCGACAACTTCCTCAAGCGGTCCGAGAATTTCCGATTTTTTTGAAGGTGGATTTTAGCACCGCCGGCGAGGGAGTCCGATTCGTCACCGACCAGGAACAACTCCAGAGGGTTTTGACGGAATTCGAGTCGCGCGGTTGGCTCGATGACCAAACGCAGGTCCTCGTTCAGAATCCCGCCCGGGGCATAAAAGGCGCCGTTTCCGGTGTCTTTCAGGATGGGCAATTGGTGGCTTACCATTGCGACGAGGCACTCGCGCTTGGGGTGGGCGGTTCAACTTTGGCCCGGGTCACGGTGGATGACCCCCTGAGTATTCGCCACCTGCAAATCATCGGTGCTCATTTGAATTGGCACGGTCCCTTGGCAATCGAGGTGTTTCGCGATAAGCAGACCGGTTCGGTGGAATACCTCGAATGCAATCCGCGGATCGGCGAAACGTTCAATCCGACATTAGCCGGAGTGAATTTCTGCGAGGTGATGGTGCGGATATCCTGCGGCCAAAATGTGGAGCCGCTTCCACCGCCGCGGATTGGAGTGAAGACCCATCAGGGATTCCTCGGCCTGATGGCGACAGCCCTCCGCGATGGCACGCGGCGAGCGGTCTTTCGTGAGTTAATGCGTTGGCTTGCAAAAGCCCCCCCTTATGCAGATGCCGAAGATGAGCTAATGCGACCGCGCGAGGATTGGCTGAGTGTTTTGCCGGCCTTTGCCGTCACCGTCCAACTTCTGCTTTGGCCCGGCTGGGCACGAAGAATCGTCCGAAAGACCGTGGAAAACTACGCTTTGACAGCAGCCACCTTGGAGAAGATTCGGAAACTCCAGTGGCCGCAACCTGAAGCAAATTCTGCATCCAGCTCGCCGCCGACCCGGCACGGGTCATAACACCGCAAGCCGACCGGTCAGAACGCGGATGCGGAAGCCTCCCGCCGTTGGGAGGCGAGAATCCTTCGAACTTGGGGCCAGAGATCGCCCCCTGTCTCAATTCGGCTCAGACACGCTCTGTATCAACTCGGCTCAGATCCGCTGTCATTAAGACTCAGATTCGCTCGAGTTCAAAATCATAAATCTCCAAGGATGCGCCACGTTGCAAAAAATCAACGGTGAGGATCAAGCGATACTGAGTGATACGACGAATGATCACGCCCTCAAAACCGAAAAATGGTCCGCTTGTCACCCGAACCCGTTGCCCGGGAACCAACTGGTCTTCGGGCTCCAGGCGCAGGCCCATCGCCTCTGCACGATAGAGTTGATAAAGCTGCCGATGCACCTCCCAAGGATCAGGGGGCACTAGAATTCGCGAGGCACAATTGGTGGCCAGCGCGGCTCCTCGGGCATCACGGTCCCCAAAGACGAACACATATCCCGTAAAAAGCGGGAGATACGCCGTCCGAACTCTGCCCGCGGGAGAGCGTACTCTACGCTCCGAGAAGGGGCAAAAATGCGGTACTCGGCATGCCCGAAGTTGCCGCACGAGCTTTTTTTCCCGACGTGCCAACGTGTAAACAACCCACCAATTTTGATCGGCGAAGTCCGGTTCTGGGTAAACTGCAAACAAATTATCTGGATATACGTTTGGTTCACGCTTCAAGATAGGCATCGGCCTCGCCCCTTATTAAGTTCCGTGAGATTGACTTTCTTAATCCACAGTTTTCTGGAAGAACGCCTCACCAGTGGCTTTTCTTCCCTGAAACTGCAAGAATTGCCCCAGCCATGAGGCCGAACCTTGTCGCGACCGGTCAAAGAAAAACCACAGCTCACTCGGCTAACTCGGTTCGTTTTCTACCCCGATTCGTTATCAACGGATGACACCAACGCCGCATCCGTTGGCTGAACGTCTCACACCAAATTTCAATTGACCACTTTTCAATTGATCATACTCCGCTGCAACTCCCATACCGTTGGAACGGCCCGACACAAAAGCCCCGCACGTTCCCGGCCTATCGGGGTGCTACATGTCTCAACTCTTTGCGTTTTTTCCGCACTTTGCTGGCGGAGTTCCGTGGATGTTTCGTCCGTAAAGGTCGTTAAATCCGATAGGTTGTGCCGATAGCTTGCCGCGCGACTTGAGTATGCGCCAGAACATGCCCCCTTCTGCGAAGGCTGCAAGACTTTTTTAATGGCCAAGTTCACTAATCAACTCATAGCTTGCCAATACAGGAAAGAGCATGGCAGTTCGTTTGATTAATTTTGCCTCCCAAATGTTTCAAAATTGGACATCGGCCACGCCCAGCGCGCGGTAACCCACTGGATACTCGAGGCCAGCACCATGGCCTGCAACAGAGGAAATCGGGTTCAAAGACTGAGGACCCTGCCCTGCGATTCCTGCCCCTTCGCCCACAGTTAATCGCTTAAACATCAACTGTGGCAGCGAGAACGGAGCGCGGGCGATCTGCCTTGCGAAACACCGCCAAGGTCGTGGTCTTGTTATCCGTTTCCCCTGCGAGGCCCAAGGGGTCTTTGATTTCCCACTGAACCTCCGCTAACAACGACGCCTCGGCCCGAGTTGTCCCAACCATGCCCCTTTCAGCCCCCGAAGACCGATCATCCCTGTCGCCCCAGCCCCTGAAGCGCGGCAAAACATGCGCGATCTGCTGTCGTGGTTAGCTAAAAACAACGACTCCGATGAATGAATGTTAGCTGAAAGCAACTTTTCCTTCCACTTTTTGGTCGCACGTGTGGTTCCACCGTGCTATTCCTTCTACGCATACTCGTTGTCCATAGCCAGAAGCAATCTGAAGACATTCGCTTGAAGAATCCTTATATTCACACATACGTGAGATTAGAACGCACCGTTCCAAAAAAGTTAAATTAGCACTTGTGTTGATTTATAAGCTGCGAGTTATCGCCCGCACTACAAGGATCTCATAGCGGCCGCTTGCCCCCGGCACAGCCTCCAAAGAAACTCCCACAACCAACTTTAGTACCTGCCAAGCTGACAGACCTTCAGCCTGTCACAAAAAAATTATCTCTCGCGCGAAAATTTGCTTAAGGTGTTAAAGACCGATAGCGTAGTGGGCAGGATTTCAAAGGCAGGCCGTGTCACCAGTCCAGTCCAGCAAAGCTCTGAGGGTCATAACGGCACACTACCCGCACGCTTCGATGTGTCAAAGTATCCCGCCCAAAAGGTTATATCACCGCTGCGATCATCTCGAAGGCCTTGGCGATAATGTATTCCACCGATAAACAACCCGGTGTCGCAGGTCGCTTACGACCTGTGGGGGTGAGTAGAATGCGGAGCCCCACATCTAGAGGCTCCCGTAACTAATCGCAACCGGCGAGCCCTATACCGTCGTCCAATAGGGAGGCCCGGCAAACCCTCCCGTCGCCGATCTTGAACAGCTTGCCCTGTGAAGAGAGAAGATCGAAGTTTTTCCGCTACAGTCCGAGGGATCTTATCCCATCAAGAAATCATCAACCTTTTGCATTCAGTTGCGTGCAAAGCCCGATCGGACACGCCCCCGACGGCTTCACCCGCGTCCGTCCCACTCGTACGCAAGCGGCGCCTCACCAAGCCGCATGCCGATATAAGCCGAATCTTCGGCATAACCAAACGGCTCAAGGATTCACAAGTGATATCGTCTCCGAATTACTGACAAAGTACAATAAATTGAATAACCGCCGGCGGGGGACAACCGGTAAGATTCCGAACCGAATTTTCGCGGAATGATTTCCGAAGACGATAAGGGACCTTCGCCCGCGACGGAATCGACCGAAGAAGGCGGTATCGAGCGAATGACAGGGGGTGAGCCGCCGCCAAATTCCCCCAATTGAATGAGAAACTTACTCGCGAAGACCGCTTTTCCGGTCGATGGGTTCATGTTTCGGCGGGAAATATAGGCAGTTTGAATCGGTATTCGGCTTTTATACAAGCCCCAGCTAAGCTGCTCCATCGGGGCACAGTAACGAGCGAGGGGATTCCTCCTCCGGATCCGGAGAGCCTATGAGCGACACTTCGAAGAAACCGCTGAAAATTCTCATCGCCGATGATGACCCAACCATCCTGCGGCTTTTGTCCTATTTTCTTACCCAAGAAGGTTATCAAGTCGTCCAGGCCGCGGATGGGATTGAAGCGCTCACGGTGGTGCGAGCGGCTCATCCGGACATTCTCATCACCGATTGGGAGATGCCGGGCCTTCGGGGACCGGAGCTCTGCCGCCAAGTTCGCAGCTTGATGCTGCCGCACTATGTCTACATATTCTTTGTCACCGCTAAGTCAAGCCAAGAAGAACTTTTACAGGGGCTTGAGTCGGGGGCTGATAACTTCCTCTCTAAACCGGTAAGCCGGGAAGAGCTCTTAGCGCGATTGAAAGCCGCTCAACGGGTACTCGACTTACACAAGCGGCTCAGCGACCTCGCGCTGACCGATCCCCTGACCGGCCTTATGAGCCGCCGTGCCCTCCTAGGTGCCCTTTCCCAACAATGGCAGCAATCCACCCGCTCCGGCAAACCATTGTGCTGCGTCATGGTCGATGTGGATTTTTTTAAGCGGATCAACGATCTCCATGGGCACGCCGTGGGAGATATCGTTCTTTGTGCGGTGGCTCAGATCCTCCGAGAATCCACGCGCGAATCTGATCTCTTGGGCAGGATCGGGGGGGAAGAGTTCTGTGTTGTTCTCCCGGATACCACAAGCTTAGGGGGGACCGTTTGGGCCGAGCGTAAGCGACGTCGGATAGCCAGTGCGCGGATTCCCGTCGGCTCGCAGATGCTGCAACTGACGGCTAGTTTCGGGGTTGCCGAACGACACCCCGACACCCAAACCGCCGATCAACTGCTCGACCAAGCCGATCAGGCCTTGCTGTGTGCGAAGCAGACAGGCCGCAACCGCGTCGCACGATTCGAGGCTTTAGTGGAGACGCCCGGCGGATCCGCCGGACCGGCCGGCAGGGAAGATCTCTTTGCCGGGGTTTTGGCCCGGGATGTGATGACTCCCATTGTCGTCACGTTGTCTGAAGGAGACACTATCGGCAAAGTGGCCGAATGGTTCACGCAATTGCGGATCAATTCCGCCCCGGTGGTTGACGCATCCGGCAAACTCGTGGGAATAGTGTCTGAAAAGGACATCATGGCCGAAATGACCTCGCTCGCTGCCTGGCAACGCCCTGTGCGGGCAGTGATGCGTCGGCAGGTCATCAGCTATCCGGCCGAAGTACCTGTACGGCAAATTTATGAGTTCCTTTGCCGGGTCGCCCTTCGCCGGGTTGTGATCGTGGAACGTAACGAACCGGTCGGCACGATAAGCCGAAGTACCTTGCTCCGATGGTTCCGCAATTTAGCTCTATCGCGGGGCCTAGTCGGCGGGTCAGACCTATCGCCCGAGAAACCGGACCCGGAGGGTGCGGGCTCACCTTCGGAAAACAAAGACGAGAAGAAGTCGGTGGACTTTGCCCGAAAATTGTGCGAGCAATTAGACCAATTGGCAGCTCAATTGCAAAAGCATTTGCAAAGCAATCCGGACGAGCTGGCTACTTGCCTAGTCGGCACAGCAACCGCCGGACAATCCCTTTTCAACGACATGCTTGCCTACTCGCAGTGGCTACGAGGCGGCGGAGAAAGCACCGGGGCGATCTCCCCTACGTTTATTGCCTCTGGACATACCGATTGATTGTCCTCCGCATCGAATCTTATTGATTG
>Ga0209721_1001720_pt1:7500-15465 | contig 15465 bp, 12 predicted proteins | sample TshhotsprinmetaG_FD_184139 | JGI IMG/M metagenome (GOLD analysis project Ga0209721, IMG submission 184139) | Hot spring microbial communities from South Africa to study Microbial Dark Matter (Phase II) - Tshipise hot spring metaG (SPAdes)... | ecosystem: Environmental > Aquatic >... | reverse complement strand
GACAACGAATAGGGTACGGGGGCACATTCGCTCATCCGTTCTCCCATTCGTTGACGGTACTTCCCCGCACGCCTTACGCCCCACGCCCTCACCCACCGTCCACTGTCCACCGCCCACTGATCACTGACTGAAAACCGAACCATGCTCCCCTTCCTCCTCTCCCTCCTCACCTCCTACCTCAAAGCCCTCCTGGCGACTCCCCCCTGCTCGGCCCCCTGCTCGACCCCTTGAGGCGAAGCCGAGCGCGGACTCGCCGCCTACCTGCAGCGCGCCGGCCTCGACGAGAAAAACGAAGAAACGAACTTGCGAGCGGCCGGCCCACGCCTCGCGGCTCATCACGCTCTCCTCCCTTCTCCGCTGCTCTCGCGTTTAGCCTCTCCCCTCCCACTCCTCGACCAACCGTCCAAAAAACTCTTCCAAGAACTCCAGCCGTTTGGCGGCAATGGCGCGCGCAGTAGGCGTGAACAACCGCTTTGACACCCGGCGCAGCTTGAACAAATGCTCGTGATAAGCACTGTGCGGCTCTCCTTCCTCTTCCCGGCCGGTTTTCAGAAAGGTTTCCGAGGGGGGCCAATACCATGGCGTGCCAACCAGAGTGGCATAGGCAATCACACGCGCCGCTCCGATCGCTCCTAGCGCATCGAGTTTATCGGCGTCGAACAGAATCTTGGCTTCGAGGGACCTCGGCTGTTCATCGCCCCGAAAGCGATGCGCTCGAATGCAGTGTTGCACGGCCGCAATTCGCTCGGCCGGCCAACCTTCGGCGGCCAGCACTCGGCCGGCAAACTCGGCCGAAGCCAGATGATGCTCCGTGCGAGAGACCTGGCCGGCTGCGGCGCCCCTGGCATCGTGGAGCAGCGCTGCAGCGCGTACGATCTCCAAGTCGCCTCCTTCCGCTTGGGCCAGGCGCTCGGCCATTCGATAGACCCGCAGCACATGGTCGAAATCATGCATCGGGTCGGCGCAGCGATACCATCGGCGAGCTTGCTCGAAGGTGGGTATAGAGTCCCTCCTCCCTACTGGTTGGCCGGCTTCTCCATCGCCTCCTGGCGCAGCGCGTCGCTCCAACGCACCCCTTCACGGGCCAAGAAGTAGGCGCCGAGCGCCGTCGGCACGATCCACAACGCAATGTGCAACACCAGCGTATAGCCAGTGGCCAAGGCTTGGTCTACGCCGTAGGCTTGCAACACGGCGATCCCCGGCGTATCAAACGTCCCCACGTAACCGGGCGCCGATGGCAAGGTGGTCGCCAAATTCACGATCCCGTTCATCAACATCAACCCAAAGAACGATACTTCGAACGGGAAAGCATGCATCACAAACCAATATTTGCAAGTCTCCAGCAACCAGATCACCACCGAGGTCGCGAACACCATCCATACGTGGGCCGGCGAACGCAGCGATTCCAATCCCTGTAGGAAGGTGGTCATCATCCCGATCACTCGCTCTCGAAGCGGATAAGGGACGACGCGATCGATCAACAGCCTGCCGATGCCGGCCGCCTGTTGCGGAAACGATGCCGCCAGCAAAAAGATCGCTAAAGCTCCCACGAATCCCATCGTACCCCACACCGCCAGCGACTGAATGTCGCCGACAAATCCCGAAGCGCGATTCACCTGCGCCAGCTCGGGCAGGTTCAGGAACACAAACGCCAACATCACCACCCCATCGAAGACGCGTTCCACGATCACCGTTGCCAGCGAAGCCGAGATCGAAACCCCTTCCTTGCGCTTCAGCACCACTGTCCGCAACACCTCCCCCGCCCGAGCCGGATAAATATTGTTTCCTAGGTATCCGATGCATACCACAGGAAACATCTTGGCCGTCGAGATGGACTTGATCGGTTGCAACAGGTAATGCCAGCGCCAAGCTCGGGCCCACATGGCCAACAAATAGGCCAACACACCCGGTATCAGCCAGCCGTAGCGCGCCGTTTGTAACGCTTCCCAGAAGGCCAGCCAATCCAGGCCGCGCACCACCCAATACACAAAAACGAGGCTGATCGCCAGCCCCAACCAGAACTGCCATCGTTTCATGATGGCCATTGTACCAGAAGAACTGTCCGGCGTTTCCGTGCTAAAATTGCGGCCATGACTGGTCGTACCTTTCGCCGCCAATATCTCCTGTATCTGCCGGCGTTTTTCTTGGCGCTAGGATTGCGCCTGGCTCACCTGGGCGATCTGCCCCTCAACGATGTGGAGGCGCGCCTGGCGCTGGATGCCTTGCGCATCGCACGGGGGGAGGATGTGACCCTGAGTTCCCACGTCGCCTATACCCACCTCACAGCCCTGTTGTTCTTCGTCTTTGGAGACTCGGACGGCTTGGCCCGCTTCTGGCCGGCCCTGGCCGGCGTCGGCTTGGCCGTTGGGGCGCCTCTCCTCTTCCGTCGCTGGTTGCGCCCACGTCCAGCGCTGATCTTGAGCGTTCTGCTGGCCATCGAGCCCGGCCTGGTGGCCCTCTCCCGCCAAGCGGGCAGCCCCATCCTAGCGTTGACCTGCCTCTTGTTGGCAGTGGGCTTTTGGCTCCACCGCCGGCAAACGTGGAGCGGGATCTTCCTGGCCTTGGCCCTTCTTTCTGGCCCCTCCCTCTGGCATGGGCTGCTCGGTTTGACCCTAGCCGGCCTGCTGTTCCAGTTTACTGCCCTTCGACCGCCGGCGCCGGCCCAAACCGCTGAGGCCAAGCCCCCTGCTCCATCGCCTGCCCACTCCCCCTTGCGCCTAGCAGATTTCACCCCGCTGATCCTCCCAACCCTCGCCGCCCTCTTCTCCCTATCCACCCTGATGTTAATGGTGCCGCAGGGGTGGGGCGCCTGGGCCAATTCCTTGCCCGATTACCTGCGCGGCTGGATAGCGGAGGGGGGCGCGCCAGTAGGGCGCATCGGCCTGGCCCTAGGAGTATATCCCCTGCTTGGCTTGCTCTTTGCTGGGATCGCCATAGTCCGCGGCCTGCTTTGGGGGAGCCGCCGCACGCTCTTCCTGGCCCTGTGGGCGCTTGCTGCGATGCTAGTGACCCTGTTTTACCCGAGTCGCCAAGTGGCCGATCTGGCCTGGGCGCTCCTGCCGCTGTGGACGCTAGCTGCCTGCCAGCTGGCCCATGACCTGCGCCTCCCGTCCGAAGGTCGATGGGAAGCCGTTGGGGTAGCAACCTTGACCGTAGTGTTGAGCGCCCTTGCGTGGCTCAACTTCAACGCCTTGTATTGGACCCCCTTCCCTTCTGAACAGGCAACCCTGCGCCTGATCCTGTCCATCGGTGTGCTCCTCTTCCTAGTCGCCTTGCTGGTTCTAATCAGTCTGGGTTGGTCCAAACGAGTGGTGCAAGCGGGCGCCATTGCAGGCAGTAGCCTGATGCTTGGCTTGTATACCCTGGGCGCGGCTTGGGGCGCAGCCGGCCTGCGCGATCCCGGAGCTGTTGAACTCTGGCATCTGGCTCCGCCGGTGGCCCAGGCCAGGCTAGTGGCCCAAACCGCCGATCAGATCTCGGAATGGACGACTGGCCATGCTCATCGTCTGCCGATGGTGGTCTACGGTGTGGATTCCCCGGCCCTGCTATGGGCCTTGCGCCGCCATCGGCCGAGCGCGGTCTCGGTTCTCCTGCCTACCTCAGCGCCTGAGATGGTGCTCACGCCCCTGCAGCGCGAGTTGGGATTGGCGGCTGCCTATCGTGGCCAAGATTTTGCCTGGCGTCAGTCGCCCATTTGGGAAGTCTTTCCGTCCCATGTGTTTCGTTGGCTCACCTATCGCCATCTGCCGGTCACCTCGGAGGTCATCATCTTGTGGGTGCGTTCCGACTTAATGGTGGATGTCCAACCATCTCGACCGTGACATTTCGTTCGGAGGGTAAACGTTCAATCGGATGACCCCACCGTTGATTATTGCGATTGATGGCCCAGCCGCTTCGGGGAAGTCAACCATCGGCAAGCGGATCGCTGAACGACTGGGCTATTTGTTCTTCGATACCGGCGTGATGTACCGCGCCGTGACGTGGATGGCGCTCCAGAGCGGGATCGACCTGCACGACGAGGGGGCGTTAACGCGCCTTGCTGAGGAGACGCCGATCGAGGTCGCGCCCGCCTCGAGGTTCGATGGACGCGTCTGCGATGTCTTGGTGGGAGGGCGCGATATTACCTGGGAGACGCGTCGGCCCGAGGTGGATTCGCACGTCTCGTTAGTTTCTTCCTACTCGGGCGTGCGCCGCGCCCTGAGCGCCCAGCAACGTCGCATCGGCTTGCGCGGCTGCGTGGTGATGGCGGGACGCGATATTGGTACGGTAGTGTTGCCCGAAGCAGATTTGAAGGTTTACCTAGACGCTTCGGCCGAGGAACGGGCCCGCCGCCGCTACGTTGAGCTCGTCGCCCGCGGCGAACCAGCGGATTATCAGACGATCTTGACCGCCGTCCTCGAGCGGGATCGCATCGATTCGACCCGCGCGGTGGCCCCTCTGCGGCCGGCTGATGATGCTGTGATCATCAACACCGATGGCTTGACGGCCGATCAGGTGTTTGATCGGGTGTGGGCGTTGTGTCAAGATGATCCCCCGTAATGTTCAATCCCCGTCGTCGGCGCCTCCCAAGCCGGTGGCTTCGGTGTGGCGTCCGGAGTTGACGCACCTGCCAGAATATACTTGGGGTCGCAAGCTGGCGCGACGCATTCTATGGCGTCTGGCTCGCAGGATCATCCAGGCGCGGCTGCAGTTGAGCGTGTACGGTTTGGAGCATTTCCCGCGCCGCGGTCCAGGACTGATCGTGTTCAATCACCTGGGCGATGCCGACGTGGTGGTGATCCTCTCGCAACTGCCCACCCACGATGTGGATCCCTTGGCTTCTAGCCATCTGTACGACATTCCGGCCCTGCGTTGGGTGGCTCAGGCCTACGGTGTGATCTGGTTGCATCGTGGGCGTCCTGATCGACGGGCGTTGACGTGCGCTTTGGAGTCGTTGCGGAGCGGGCGGTTTGTGATCCTCGCGCCCGAAGGGCGCGAGAGCCCGTTGGGCGCTTTGGAGGAAGGCCTGCACGGGGCAGCGTTCTTGGCGTTGCGGGCTGGCGTCCCGGTCATCCCAATTGCCGTTACTGGCACCGAAAACAACCGCATCTACGCCCACCTGTGGCGAGGGCCGCGCTTGCCCGTGACAATGACCATCGGCCGGCCCTTTCTGCTCTCGCCTTCCGGCGATCGCCGCGCCGACCTTGAACGCGGCACCGACTGCATCATGCGCCAACTGGCCCAGCTGCTCCCCCTCGATTATCGCGGCCTCTATCGGGATCAAGGATGAGCAACGCTCGTTGGCTAGAAGTCTCGCTCGTTGTGGATGGCGAACTGGCCGAGGCCGTGGCCGACGTGTTGGCCCGCTTCGCTCCGAACGGCGTGGTGTTGGAGAGCACCGCCATCCGTTTCCAAGACGAGGAAGATAAAGGCCAGGCCGTTGGCCCGATTCGCGTGCGTGCTTACCTGGAGATCGACCAGCGGCTAGAGGAGATGCGTCAGAAGCTGGAGACCGCCCTGCATTACCTGAGCCTAGTTCGCCCTGTGCCGGCCCCCACCTACACCCCGATCCCTAAGCAGAACTGGATGGAAGCGTGGAAACAGAACTATCGCCCCATCGCCATCGGCCGGCGGCTGCTGATCCTGCCGAGCTGGATGGATCCCCCCGACTCCTCGCGCCAGACGATCAAAATCGACCCCGGCATGGCGTTCGGCACCGGCGCCCATCCCTCCACCCAGCTCTGTTTGGAACTGATGGAAGAATGGGTCGAAGGCGCCTCTCCTCCCGATCTGGTGTTCGACATCGGTTGCGGCTCGGGCATTCTGGCCATGGCAGCCCTGCGTTTGGGTGGGACCCGCGCCCTGGGCGTGGATACCGATCCCGATGCCATTCAAAATGCTCGCCAGAACGCCGCTCACAACGGCTTCGGTTCGGAACTGGTTTTTGAACAGGGATCGGTGGCCGAGGTGCTCCGCGGTCGCTGGGGGCGTTCCTCGGCGCCGTTGGTGTTGGTGAACATCTTGGCGCCGGTGATCCTCCGCTTGTTGGATCAAGGATTGGCTGACTTGGTGGAGCCAGGCGGGGCGCTCATCCTGAGCGGCATCCTAGAGGAGCAGGCCGAGACGGTGATCCAAGCGGTGCACGATCACGGCTTTGCTCCGATCGTACAGCGCCGGCAAGGGGATTGGGTGGCGTTGCTCGCCCAGCGCCCTTCGGGCGAGAACAGCTCCAGCTTGTGATACAATCATGCCGACCATGGATCGTCGGCGGTGGATCCTTTTCCTGGTGTTGAACGCCCTGGTCTCGGCCTGTGTGACGGGAGCCATCCTCTACTGGTACGATCGCAACTCCCGGGCAACCGCCTCCTTCCCGCCGCTTCTCTCGGACCTCGGGCCGGCCGCGCCTGCCTCGACGCGCTCCCCCGGCTCGATCCAAGACCTGCGCATCGTGAGCATCGTCGGAGCCGAGAACCTCGGCGCCGAAGTGGTGATCCTGCGCTATCATGGCCAGGGGTCGATTGACCTGACTAACTGGCAATTGCGAGATGAGGACGGTAACGTTTTTATCTTTCCTCCTCTCCGACTGGCCGGCGGCGGCGCGCTTCAAATTCACACCAAGGCCGGCGTCAGCACCGTAGTAGACTTGTATTGGGGCCTGTCGGCGCCGGTGTGGCGCTCCGGCGAAAGAGCCACGTTGTATGACGCCGACGGAACACCGCTGTTAACCTATATTGTTCCCTGACGCGCTGGCTGTTGGATGACCTCGCACCGGCGCCTCGGATCGAGCCCTGCCCCCATGAGGGCAGGCGCTTGCCTGAGGCAAAACAAGCGTGTCTCTCAAACATCCTGGCTGCCCTCGATATCTGGATCCTACTCCTGGCTTATCTGCCGGCTCGCCTCGTCCGATCGCTTGACCGTTTTGTAGGCAGTTTTCGCTATGTCTCAAGCTCTCTATCGGAAATATCGCCCCCAAGGATGGGCCGAAGTGATCGGTCAGTCCCACGTGGTGCAGACATTGCGCAACGCTGTGATCGCCGATCGCGTGGCCCATGCCTATCTGTTTGCCGGCCCGCGCGGCACCGGAAAAACCACCCTAGCGCGCTTGCTGGCCAAAGCAGTGAATTGCCTGGACGAAGATCGCAGCCGACGCCCGTGCAACCGTTGTGAATTCTGTCGCGCTGTCAACGAAGGGCGTTTCCTGGACCTGATCGAGATCGACGCCGCTTCCAACACCTCTGTGGAAGATGTGCGTGATCTGCGAGATAAGATCAACTTTGCGCCCACTCAGGGAAAGTACAAAGTCTACATCATTGACGAAGTTCACATGCTCTCCACGGCGGCCTTCAACGCCCTGCTCAAGACCCTGGAGGAGCCACCTCCGCATGCCATCTTCGTCTTGGCCACCACCGAGATCCATAAAATTCCAGCCACCGTGCTTTCCCGTTGTCAACGCCATGAGTTCCGGCGGCTGCCGGTGGAGGAGATCGTGGCTCAGCTCCACCAGATCGCCCAAGGCGAGGGGATTGCTGCGGATGAGGATGCCCTGGTCTCGATCGCCCGCACGGCGACCGGCTCGGTGCGCGATGCCATCTCGCTCTTGGATCAATTGGCCTCCACCGGCGAGCCAATCACGGTCGAATTGGTGCAAACCGTCTTGGGCACAGCCGCTTCGCAGACCGTGTTGGACCTGGTCGAGTCTATCTTGAACCATCAGGCCGGCCGCGGCCTGGAGGGGATTCACCGTGCCCTCGATGCGGGTGTGGATCCGCGTACCCTGGCGCGCCAGGTAGTGGACTACCTGCGAGGCGTGTTGCTGATCCAGATGGGGAACGAAGCCCAGGTGGATGCCGGTCGTGAGGTCAAGCGGCTGATGGCCGAACACGCTTCGGCGTTTTCGGTGGGCGAAGTGATTCGCCTGATGCGCATCTTCAACGAGGCAGCCCTTGAGGCGCGCAGCGCCTGGCAACCTGCCTTGGCCCTGGAATT
>Ga0209721_1001720_pt1:0-2500 | contig 15465 bp, 12 predicted proteins | sample TshhotsprinmetaG_FD_184139 | JGI IMG/M metagenome (GOLD analysis project Ga0209721, IMG submission 184139) | Hot spring microbial communities from South Africa to study Microbial Dark Matter (Phase II) - Tshipise hot spring metaG (SPAdes)... | ecosystem: Environmental > Aquatic > Thermal... | reverse complement strand
GTCTAAACACTCGTGGAGGCCCGAACCCACTAACGTTGCAAAGTTAGGGGATGAGCTGTGGGTAGAGGTGATATGCCAATCGAACTCGGAGATAGCTGGTTCTCCCCGAAATAGCTTTAGGGCTAGCGTCATGTGTTCAGTATCGGAGGTAGAGCACTGGATGGGCTAGGGGGCTTCCCGCTTACCGAACCCAACCAAACTCCGAATGCCGATACTCCACAGCATGGCAGTCGGACTCCGGGAGATGAGTTTCGGGGTCGAGAGGGAAACAGCCCAGATCATCGGCTAAGGTCCCCAAATTCACGCTAAGTGGAAAACGAGGTGAGGTTGCTTAAACAACCAGGAGGTTGGCTTAGAAGCAGCCATCCTTTAAAGAGTGCGTAATAGCTCACTGGTCTAGTGACCTTGCGCGGAAAACCCAACGGGGCTCAAGCGTGATACCGAAGCCATGAATCTCGGCCGAAAGGCCGGGGTAGTAGGGGAGCGTTCCGCCAGCAGGGAAGGTTGACCGAAAGGGCGACTGGAGCGGGCGGAAGTGAGAATGCAGGCATGAGTAGCGTACAAACACGTGAGAACCGTGTTCGCCGTAAGTCTAAGGTTTCCGACGCCAGGTCATTCCGCGTCGGGTTAGTCGGGCCCTAAGCCGAGGCCGAAAGGCGTAGGCGATGGACATCCGGTCAACATTCCGGAACCGCTTCGATGGAGCGATGGGGGGACGCAGCGAGGTAGGCCAGCCACCGATTGGTTGTGGTGGTGCGATTCGCGTCAGGCGAGGAGGCCGGCAGGGAAATCCGCCGGCTGAGCTGAGGCGAAAAGCGAGCCCCAGGCATAAGTGGTTGAGCCTTGCTGCCGAGAAAAGCCTCTAAGCGATGAAATCGGAGCGCCCGTACCGCAAACCGACACTGGTAGACGGGTGTCAATGCACCAAGGCGATCGGGAGAACCCTCGTTAAGGAACTAGGCAACTTGGCCCCGTAACCTCGGGAGAAGGGGCGCCTTCTGGGGTGAATAGCCCCGGAGGGCCGCAGGGAATCGGTTCTAGTGACTGGTTAACAAAACCACAGGTCTCTGCTAAGCCGTAAGGCGATGTATAGGGGCTGACGCGTGCCCAGTGCCGGAAGGTTAAGGGGAGGGGTTAGCCGCAAGGCGAAGCTCCGAACCGAAGCCCCGGTGAACGGCGGCCGTAACTATAACGGTCCTAAGGTTCATTCGCGAGCCTTAGTAAAATCGAACTATATGCGGGAAACTCCTCGTACAGCCGGGTGGTACTCGTCGTGTCCCTCACACGGCAGTAAAAAGCCTCCGGACATGGGGACAATCCGCAGGGAAGGCTTCTATGAATGACACTCACGATATTCAAGAAGAACCCTCAGAGACTTTACGTTCGATTTCTGCTGGTATGAAACTTGAGGCGCAATGGGTCGTTGGGTTCGTAGATGGAGAAGGGTGTTTCTATGTGGGAATTCACCCTCACCCGGAAACGCAAGTCCAGTATCAGGTGTTGCCCGAATTTACCGTGGTACAACACGAGCGCGATGTGCAGGTCCTGTATGCACTCAAGGCGTTTTTCGGGTGTGGGGTCGTCCGGCGCGATCGCGAAGACCGGATGGCTTATCGGGTAAGGAATTTTACCCACCTGCGAGAACAGATCGCGCCCTTCTTCGAAAAACATCCCCTCAAGACCAAAAAGCACGTGGATTTTCTCAAATTCCGGGAGGTATTGCTCCTGATGGAGCGCAAAGAACATCTCACCCCGCAAGGTATCGAGAAAATCCGCAAGATTGCGTCGGAAATGAATACCGGCAGAAAAAGATAAAGTCCGGCTCCTCTGGAAACAGAGCGAGGAAAACCGAGCGAAATTCCTTGTCGGGTAAGTTCCGACCCGCACGAATCGCGTAACAACTGGAACGGTGTCTCAACGAGGGACCCGGTGAAATTGAAATGGCTGTGAAGATGCGGCCTACCCGCAGTAGGACAAAAAGACCCCGTGGAGCTTTACTGCAGCTTGGCATTGAATTTGGGCATGGTCTGTGTAGGATAGGTGGGAGGCTGAGAAGCTGGGGCGCCAGCCTCGGTGGAGCCGCCGGTGAAATACCACCCTGATCATGTTTAGATTCTAACCCCGTGCCATCAACTGGGCGGGGGACCGTGCCAGGTGGGCAGTTTGACTGGGGCGGTCGCCTCCTAAAAGGTAACGGAGGCGCCCAAAGGTTCCCTCAGGTGGAATGGAAACCCACCGTAGAGTGCAAAGGCATAAGGGAGCTTGACTGTAAGACCAACGCGTCGAGCAGAGACGAAAGTCGGGCTTAGTGATCCCACGGTACCGGGTGGAAGGGCCGTGGCTTACCGGATAAAAGCTACCCCGGGGATAACAGGCTGGTGAGGTCCAAGAGTCCACATCGACGACCTCGCTCGGCACCTCGATGTCGGCTCATCGCATCCTGGGGCTGGACAAGGTCCCAAGGGTCGGGCTGTTCGCCCGTTAAAGCGGTACGCGAGCT
>Ga0209721_1001716_pt1 | contig 15505 bp, 19 predicted proteins | sample TshhotsprinmetaG_FD_184139 | JGI IMG/M metagenome (GOLD analysis project Ga0209721, IMG submission 184139) | Hot spring microbial communities from South Africa to study Microbial Dark Matter (Phase II) - Tshipise hot spring metaG (SPAdes)... | ecosystem: Environmental > Aquatic > Thermal springs... | reverse complement strand
CGAGGCGGTTTATCTGTGAATATAAATTGCATCTTTCAGAGCGATTTTGATATTATTTGCTTAGGAGGAAGTCCGCAATGCCTACAGAATTAAAGACCGAACATCCTTACATTATCAAGAATCCGGAGATTTGCGGCGGTTCACCTGTTATATCCGGCACAAGGATTACAGTGCGCTTAATCGCCTCAATGGTGAAAAGCGGAAGCTCTGCGGAAGATATTCTTATGGGATACCCTCATCTTACATTTGCGCAGATCCATGATGCCATCAGCTATTATTTTGATCATAAAAGCGAGATTGAACAGGAAATTCAGGAAAATACACTCAGAGCGATTATGAAAAGATATAATATGCGATTGGTTGTTGGTGAATACGGGATCGACCGGCTTGTAACAGAAGAGGAGTTTGAAAAATTATCAGAGGATGAAAAAGAAAAGACATATACATGGGAAACCCTTCCTGAAAAATATAAGTGATGGCTGATATTAAGCTTTATCTTGATGAAATGATTCCTATTGACCTCGCTTTAATATTAAACAATTCAATCATGATGTTTTGTCTGCTAAAGATGTAGGGATGCTCGGGAAAACTGATTTGGAGCAGTTTGCATTTGCTGCGGCTCAGGGCAGGGCAATACTTACTTTTAATATTGGCGACTTTACAAAACTGCATAGAGCATGGCTCGAAGAAGGCAGACGCCACAAAGGAATTATCATATCTCCTGAAATAAAAATTGCAGAGCTAATAAGGCTAACTCTCAAATTGCTTGCTGTTACCAAAGATGGAGAGATTGATAATCAACTGAGATTTTTACAAGAGTTTTACTAATCCCAATGCTCTATCCCCTCCTCTTAATAATGCACGGGCATATTTTTGTGTTCTATAAGCCGTGAAAAATAACAGGCCATGCTGTTTATCTGCAAATGGCTTTAGGTGTATAATTCAATCATGAAAAAGAAGCCTTTAAAGCCGAACGGTAAAAATATAGAAATCGCCCTTGAATTGCTTGAACTTTCCCTGATTCTCAAAAAGTCCGTCCATAAAGCAGGAAAGAAAAAGTAATGTCTATCATAGAAGCCTTTATAAAAACCATCTCCTTTTTTGATGAGCTGAAAGATGAAGGCATTATCGAAGACTATGCGCTTATCGGCGGGCTTGCGCTTTCGGCATGGGTTAGGCCGCGCACTACACGGGATGTTGATCTGGTGGTTATAATTTCAAAAAAGATAAACTGGGCTGACCTGATTTCTCTTATCCAGACAAGATTACAGAAAAAAGTATCTGTTCATAAAGCAACACTACGAATGACGATACAGGAGAAATTCTCTTTTATGTTAGGGCAGATTCAGGTGGATATTATAGGCACAGGAGGATTTGATTTGGCAGCGGATGCGATAAAAAACGCGGTTGTTGCCGATGTTTTTGGGAAAAGCATTAAAGTCGCCACCCCTGAATACCTTATATTGTTGAAACTTCTGCCGTTAAGCAATCAGGACATTATTGACATTAAAGAGCTTGCAAAGAAAGCAGATATGCACAAAGTCAGTAAATTGGCGGAAAAATATTTCCTGCTTTCTAAACTTGAGTCTATTATTCAACTCAAAAACCGTAAATCGGCATTGCCTAAGGCAAAAATGCAAGAGATGCATTCAGAAATCTGAAACGGGTTCGACAACCTTGTTGCCAGAGAAGCAATCGGGAGGTTTATCTGTAAACGGCTTTAGGTGTATAATGTTCATAGACTTAACAGGGGAGGTGTTAAAATTGAAGAAATATAATCTTCAGGTAATTATCGAGCAAGATGAAGATGGCGTCTATGTTGCTGAATGCCCTGCACTTCAGGGCTGCTATGCACAGGGAGAGACCTTTGAAGAGGCAATAGAAAATATAAAAGATGTGATTGCCATGTGCATTGAAGAACTTAAGGAAAGAAAGAAAAAAATCAGTTTAAAATATCCTGAAGTAATAGGCATTAAAAGCCTTGAGGTTGCAGTTTGACTGAAGGCGGACTTCCAATACTGCCGTCCAAAGAAATTATAAGGATTCTTGAAAGGCTTGGCTTCAAGAATACGAGAAAGTCCAAAGGCAGTCACTTCAGATATACCCACCCTGATGGAAGGAAAACAACAGTCCCCGTTCATAAAGGGAAGACCATTAGTCGAGGGCTTCTAAGAAAAATCCTTCGCGACATTGAATTGTCTCCAGAGGAATTTCAAAAATTTCTCAAAAAGTAATCTGAGTTTCATTTAACTGAAGACATGGACATTTGAAAATCCTGCTGAAGGTTATTCATAAACAGGCTTCGCCTTTTTGTCCTTTTCCTCGCATTTCAAACACTCCATTCCAGAAGATTGATAGACGACATCAGAGGGCATGTTTTTTGTCTTGAATCCCATGGCTTTGCATCCATAAGGAAAGCCTTTGTCCCATGTGATATAGAAGTGTTTGCATTTAAAACAATCGATTTTTTGCTGTTCCATAGATAAATCTCACAGTAGGGCAGATATGTCCTGCTGTATCACTAATCAGTCTTCCCCTTTGAGATATTGTATTTCTTTAACAGCGCATGGAAATTCGGCCTCTGCATTCCCACCTCTGCCGCAGCCTTTGTGATGTTCCAGTCATTGCGCTTAAGCGCGGCAATGAGAAAGCTCTTCTCTATATCCTCTATGGACCTTGTCCTTAAGTCCTTTTTCTTTAATTTCAACTCATCCAGTGTCTTCGGGATTTCTATCTCTTCTTCCCGATTCAGAGGTATCATTATATGTTCGGGTCTGAGAGTCCTGCCCTCGCATACTATTACTGCCCTGTGGATTACATTTTCAAGCTCCCTTACGTTGCCAGGCCAGTCATTGGCGATGAGCTGGCGCATGGCCTCTGCTGAAATGTGCGGGACATCCCTGCCAACTTCCTTGCTGTATTTATGGAGGAAATGATAAGCAAGGGCAGGGATGTCTTCTTTCCTGTCCCTCAAAGGAGGGATATCGACAGGAAATACATTCAGCCTGTAAAAGAAATCTTCCCTGAACCCCCCTTTTTTAACCATCTCAGACAGGTCCCTGTTGGTTGCTGCGATAAACCTTATGTCGATCTTCACTGTCTTTTTGCTGCCAACAGGCCTGAACTCCTTTTCCTGCAGCACCCTCAGAAGCTTCACCTGCATTGACAGCGGAAGATTGCTTATCTCGTCAAGAAATACCGTCCCTCCGTTGGCTGCCTCGAGCACACCCTTTTCTGTTGCAACAGCACCTGTGAATGAGCCTTTCGTATGTCCGAACAATTCGGATTCCATGAGGTTTTCGGGTATTGTGCCGCAGTCAACCACCATAAAGGGCTGCTCTCTCCTTGCACTGTTGTAATGTATGGCCCGTGCAACAAGCTCCTTTCCTGTGCCGCTCTCGCCTGTTATCAATACAGTGCTGCCTGTAGACGCGACAGTGGCTATGAGCTTGAATACCTTCTGCATCTCCTTTGATGTGCCTATGATATTGTCTAAGCTGTACAGGGCATTGATCTCCTGCCTGAGCCTTATATTTTCGAGTTCGAGCTTTTTCTTTTCGAGGCATCGCTTGACAGAATTTAAAAGCGCCTCTGGAGTGAAGGGCTTTTCTATAAAGTCGTATGCACCGTATTTGAGGGCATCCACTGCGGTTTTTACTGTTCCATACCCTGTAATTATTATCACCTCTGTTTCAGGCCAATCCTCTTTAATTTTTTTCAAAAGGTCTATGCCTGTTACATCGGGCATAACAAGGTCTGCGAGCACGAGATCAAATGACTCGTTCTGGAGTTTCTTCACGGCCTCGCTCGCATTCTTTGCAGTCTCGAGATTATAGCCCTGAGGCGAAAGTATCCTGACGCAGCTCTTCCTTACAATATCTTCGTCATCAACAATGAGTATGCCCGGGTTAATCAAGGTCATCATTACATCTCCTGGCCAAGCACCTCTTTTATCCTTTCGATCAATGTATCGGGTGTAAAGGGTTTTTCGAGATAATGGGCAGCGCCCGATGATATGGATTCGACTATATGCTCGACAGTATCGTAGCCTGTCATTATCATCACATTCTGCTCCGGGCGTTGTCTCTTTATATTCACCAGCACCTCTATGCCGTCCATACCCGGCATTTTCAGGTCTATGAGCACAAGGTCGTATTTGGATTTTTCAAAAAGCTCAAGACCCTCTTTGCCCGATGCAGCAGCATCGACCGCATATCCTTCGGGAACAAGTGTTCTCTTGCAGCTCACCTGTACAATCTCTTCATCGTCAATCACGAGTATTCTTCCCTTCTCCATTTATGCCCTCCCTATTTTAAGCCCCAATTGAGCGATTTTAAAGTTATTATGGATGGCGGGTATTCCTCAAAGCCTTTAATAATGCGATGAGATTATTAGATGCCTGTTTATACCGCTGAATGCAAAAGTGATACTGAAGTTGCCCTTAAACAGCGGGAGGGTTCGGCTCTAAGGTATCGCTATTAAAGGGCTTTTCAGAACACCTGCCATCCATTTTTAAAGTTTAAAGTGCCTGAATCGCTCAAATTCAGTCTAAGTTTCTCCTTTCAAGGCGCTATTTATGTCTTCTCTTATTAATTTTAAAACATCCGGCAGATTAATGGGCACATCGTCCAACTCCTTTTTCAGCTCCTCTGTATCAAGTTTATAAGAAAAACCGTTCTTCTCGCAGGAGAGCAAAAAATCTATCTCCGGATGTCCGCCTATGAGTACTGTCATTGTAGAGCCTATATCACCCAGTGGTTTTATGTCTATGTGGCTGTACTGAAACTCTGCTGTAATAACCGTGCCTTTGCCAACTTCTGATTCTATGGAGAATCTGCCGTTGCACTCCTCGGCAGCCTGTGCAAGAAGTGGTATGCCGAGGCCGAACTTTTTCTGCCTGACGGTCTTTGTTGTAAAAAAAGGGTCTTTAACCATCCTGATCATGTCTTCATCCATTCCCTTTCCATTATCGCTTATCTTAAGCATAAGTCTGTCGTCAGCCCCACTGATGATAATTTTAATTTCCACCCTGCTGGCGCCTGCATCTATTGAATTCTCTGCAATGTCGAGCATGTGTAATGACAAATCTTCCATATTTTAACCTAAGTTGAGAGGCTCTAATTTAGAAATATATGTCAGGTGCGGCGAAAAGGAGCGTCTTTGAGCCGTGCCTGGCATATATAATCGTTCAATTTTGGATTTAAATTAGTAGCCTGTAGCCAGTTGTTTACCACTCTATCCTTCTCTCCCCTTTGAATGCCATTTTTATCTCCTCAAATGTCATCTCCTTAAGAAAAAACGATGTGGTCCTCCTGCCTATGTCATTAAGGTGATGGGCATCTGACGATGTTATCCAAGGGATGGATCTGTATGCCCCGAACACTGACTCTGCCCTCTCCCTTTTTGTATTATACGAGATTTCGAGGGCATCGAATGCAATATCATCTGGAATAAAACCCAATTGAGAGACAACGCTGAAAATCTCCTTGTCTATATGGCTTGCAACAGCAATTCCTCCAAAGGAATGGATGGCATCGACAAGTGCATTAAGAGAAAGGCTGGTGGCGCCGAAAAGAATCCTTTTGTTGAATCCGAGCACTTCATCGTTCTCATTGACCACCACCTGATAGCCGCTCAGCCTTTCATCGTTTATGCCGTCAGGGAGGTTCTTATAAACAATCTCCTGCATGCCCATAACCTTCTCTATGGAATCAAATATGGCGAGGACATGAGCCTCTTCGTAGGATGTAACCTCCACTGCAGGCAGAACCTTTATTCCCTTCTCCTGAGCTATCTTCATAGCAATCCCGGCATTCTCTGCCGAGTTGTGGTCTGATATGGCTATTACATCGAGTCCTTTTTTAACTGCTGCATCTATTATACGGAGTGGGGTCATATCAAGTTCGGCACAAGGGGACAGGCAGGTGTGGATGTGCAGGTCTGCAATGAATCTCTTCATTTACTCATTCACTTCTTAGGAGATTATAAAGCAGTCCTGCTGTCTCGAATGTCGTCTTTGGAGTAGTTAAAATTGTTATGTTTTCCGATTCGGCCTTCTTGACAGTGTCAGGCTCAGGGAATCTGCCATTCGTTATGACTATGCATGAAAGTCCTTTTATTACTGCAACAGCCACGATATTCGGATGGGTCTGGAGGGTTATCCACAGTTCTCCGTCCTTGCTGTGAGCCATTACGTCGGAGAGGAGGTCGCTTATGTAGCATCCTGTTACATGTTTGTGCATATCGCCGCTTACCCTTATATCCAGCCCGATTTTCTCGATAACGTCGTTAACTTTAAGCATATTAATCTTTCCTCGTATATATGACTATTTCGAGGGTTGTGCCCTCACCCACCACAGAATCTATTTTAAATCTATCCGCATTCTTTTTTATATTCGGCAGTCCCATGCCTGCGCCCCATCCCATCTCCCTTACCCAGTCAGGGGCAGTGGAATATCCCTCCTGCATTGCCAGTTCGATGTCCTCTATTCCGGGCCCCATGTCTGTAAGGGTTATCCTTACCTCTTCGCTGCTGACCACATAGTGCATGGTTCCTGCAACTGCGTGTATTATGACATTCATCTCTGCCTCAAATGCAGCAATGGCTGCACGCCTGACAACTTCCTGTGACACACCGAGCTTTGATAATGTGCTCTTCAATTCGCTCGAGGCAGTACCTGCGTTTGTAAAATCTCCGCCCATGAGCTGAAAGCAGCCCTCTATGGAATCCATTATATTCATCAATCCTCCAGACAACTCCTGAGCCCCCTGCATACAGCATACCGCATACGGTAAACGCAGGCAAATGCGTCACCATCAATGCAATGTTCTTTTCCATGGCAAGCTCTATCATCTCCCTTTCCATCTTCTTTCCCAGGACCATCAAGACAGCAGGGATATCCGATATTTCGGCAGTCCTGATCGCCTGAGACCGGTTCAGGGCAGTCACCAGCAATGCCCCCCTTTGTAGCAAACCTCAGCACATCGCTCATGAGATCCGTGCTGCAGACCGATACAATGTCCATTGAACCATCCGCGCTGTTTACAATTATCTGTCCATCAATCAGTTCTGCTATGTCGTCAAGTTTCATATTTAACCTTTGTCTGTTTTAGCTACAGGCAGGCGAATGAAAAAGCTCGCTCCCTGCCCATGTTCGCTCTTTACGAATATCTGTCCTTCATGTTTTTTAATAATGCCGTAGCTCACAGCAAGCCCGAGCCCGGTGCCTTTGCCGGCAGGCTTGGTTGTAAAGAAAGGCTCGAACACCTTGCTCCTGATGTCCTCTGGAATGCCCGGCCCTGTATCCGCAAATTCGAGTTCCACAAACCTATCAGCAGCCTCCTCTGCCATCCTCGATGATATGGTTATCTTGCCTTTTTCCTCCATTGCATCTGCTGCATTTATAAGGAGGTTAAGAAATACCTGCTGGATCTGATTGGGATCCGCATTTACCTCGGGGATGGATTTATCGAGCCGGACATCAAAGGTGATATTGTAAAACTTTGCCTGATTCCTTACCATCGACAATGTGTTTTCTATCAATGTGTTCATATCAACATGAGCCTTTTCCGATGCGGTCTTTCTCGAGAAGCCGAGAAGCCCCCTGACGATCTTCGAACACCTCTCTGCCTGATCTATGATGACCTTCAAATCCTCTGCATCCTGCGTATTTTCCGGAGGCATGCGCTTCATCATCAAATGGGCAAAAGTAACTATGCCTGTTAAAGGGCTGTTCAATTCGTGGGCCACGCCTGCAGCCATTCTGCCGAGGGATGCCAGCTTCTCGGCATTTATCAATTGCTCCTGCGCCCTGACTATTTCTGCGGTCTTCTTCTGCACCTCTCCCTCAAGGTTCTTTGTCCAGTTCTCCATCTTGTCCCTGTACTGTTTAAGCTCGCCCACCATGGAATTGAAGGAGTTCGCCAGCAGTCCTATCTCATCCTTTGTATTCAGGTTAATCCGGTAGTCCATATCCCCTCTGGACAGTTTGTTCATGCCGTCAACCAGAAAGGATATAGGTTTTGTAACGAAATTATAGAGGATCAGACACAAGAGGAAGGATATGGCAACAACAAAAAATCCGCCGTAAAACAGCACAACCTCAAGCTTAATGCCAGGGTTTTGTTTGATGAATATATAAGCGAAAATAAGGCCCACAATAAGCATCATTGTGCCTATTGCCAGTATAAGCTTGCCTGTAAGGGAATTCAGAAATTTTTTTTGCATTACTTAATAATACTCTTACATTGAATACGTAGTCAATCAAAGCCGGTGTTGCATAGGAAATGCGATATTTGCTAAATTACAGAATAAACCAAAGCCTTGGAGGTAAAGATGAGACGCTTATGTGTTGCAATTTTTATCATTTTGGCAATCACTACGGCAAACGGATGCGCTCAGAGGAAAATAGCCGGGGCACCTGAGCAGCCTCCTGCACAGCCTGAAATAATGAAAACAGAGGATAAAAAAACAACAGCCGATACTGCTGCCGCAAAGGAGTTTCCCAAAGAATCCATCACCGAAAAACAGTTGTCAAAGGCCCAGCCGGCAGACGTTCAGCCTACGCTCGAGGAGCTTCGGTCGCGGATTCAGGATATCCACTTTGATTACGACAGGTATGACATAAAGGACGATGCAAAACCTGTATTGAAAGAGTTGTCAGCCATACTTTCAAGGAATAAAGACATAAAGGTGATCATTGAAGGGCACTGTGACGAAAGGGGCACAAATGAATACAACCTCGGACTCGGGGACAGAAGGGCAAACTCTGCAAAGGAGTATCTTATATCACTCGGCATCCCCTCCAGCAAGATCGAGACAATAAGCTATGGTGAAGAAAAACCCCTTTGTGACGAACAGACAGAAGAGTGCTGGGCAAAAAACAGAAGGGCGCACTTTGTGCTTGTTGAAGGGGGCAAATGATGGAGGGGCCAAGGGCCAAGGGTCAAAGGTCAAAGGTGAAAAAATTCTTGCTTCTTACTTCTTGCTTCTTACTTGTTTTTATAGCCGGCTGTGCAACCACATCTGACATCGACAATCTAAAAAATAATATTACGGGTCTTCAGATAGAATCCATAAATCAGAAAAAAGAGATTGCCCAGATAAAGACTGATCTCTCGAATATATCAAAGGACATAACCACTCTCAAGGAGTATTCCCTGAGCGCAATGAAAGAGAGTCAGTCATCCATCTTAATCCAGACATCAGATCTATCAAAGGAACTGCAGACGCTAAAAGGCCGTTTTGATGAAAATAAATACTTTATGGACAAAACCTTAAAAGACCTGCTCTCAGAGAGGGAATTGCAGCAGGCTAAAATAGCAGGTCTCGAAAATGAACTGAAGGAGCTCAAATCAAAAATCAGCAGCCAGCCCGCAGAAAAGAAAGAGTCATCCGCAGTTCAGGAAGGCCATAAAGATGCAGAGGCAGCACAGCCCAAAGCAAAAGACCAGAAGGCTGCAGACACAACCGATCCCCAAAAACTATATGACGATGCCCAGATAGATTTTAAGGAAAAGCGGTATGTGGATGCGAGACAAAAGTTCGAAAAGTTTTCAAAGGACTTTCCAAAGCATGCCTTAGCGCCGAACTCTTATTTCTGGCTCGGCGAATCCTACTATGCTGATAAGAAATACGAAGACGCCATACTCGCATACGAGGCGTTTCTGAAAAAATATCCGAACCACGAAAAGACAAAGGGTGCGATGCTGAAACAGGCATTCGCCTTTGTGGAAATGGGAGACAAAAAGACAGGCAAGGTACTTCTGGAAAAGGTCATGGAGAAGTATCCAAACTCACGTGAAGCAGATCTCGCAGAGAAGAAGATTGCAGAACTGCTCTCTAAAAACAATGCGGGGACTAAGAGCAGTACAAAGAAAAAGAAAAAGTAACTGCGATAAGGATGGGTCTCTGAAGTGAATAGCTATGTTTTGGTAACAGTTCTTTGCGACTGAAGCGTAAAACAGCCGCAAGTGTTTGAACCCGAAGGGTGAGTTTTGCGGCTGTAGCGTAAGGAGCATTAGAACTGTCAAAACAGAGCTTCTGAACGTAAGAGACTTATCCTTATCGCTGGATTTGGGAACTAAATGAGCCTGATAAAAGACAAATACGAGCGCATTATCGATTACATGCGCATCTCCATCATCGATCGCTGCAACCTCAGATGCATCTACTGCATGCCCTCGGAAGGCATAAAACCGATCGAGCATAAAGATATCCTCGGCTATGAAGAGATTATAAGGATAGTCAGGATTGCTGCAGGTCTGGGTGCAAGAAAGATAAGACTCACAGGCGGAGAGCCTCTCATAAGAAAAGACCTTCCTTATTTAGTCTCATCCATAAACAGCATAGAAGGCATCGAGGATATAAGCCTCACAACTAACGGCCTTTTGCTTAAGAAATATGCCCAATCCCTTTCATCCGCAGGATTAAGGAGGGTCAATGTAAGCCTTGATTCCCTCCGCCCGGAGAGATACAGGGAGATAACAAGGGGAGGGGATATAAACAGTGTGCTGGAAGGAATTCACGAGGCAGAAAACGCCGGGCTTCTGCCTATAAAGATAAACATGGTTCCGATAAGAGGATTCAATGATGATGAGATAGAGGAATTTGCGAGACTGACATTAAAGACCTCCTATAATGTGAGATTCATAGAGTTCATGCCAATAGGCGCAAAGGAAATCTGGGACCACGAAAAATACATATCTACAGAGGAAATAAAAGAGAGGGCATCAAAAATTGCGCCGCTGATTCCTGTGAAGATCAGGAGATCCGGCCCTGCAAGATATTTCAGATTCGAGGGGGCGCCGGGGGTTGTAGGATTCATAAGCCCTATAACCCATCATTTCTGCAATTCATGCAACCGGCTGAGATTAACATCCGATGGAAAGCTCAGGCCCTGCCTGTTCTCTGAAACAGAGATCGATTTGAAATCAGCAATGAGATGCGGCGCATCAGATGAAGAAATCGAGAGGCTCTTAAGGCTTTCCATCGAAATAAAGCCCGAAGGGCATTCCATAAACCACGAGAAGTGCTTTACGCACCTGAAACCTATGTCGAAGATAGGCGGATAGTTTTAAAGTCTCCAGTATCTGAAACCTGCCAATTCTAAAACATCTCCATTAAAGAGTCCTTTTACGTCAATAAAAACAGGACTGCTGTTCCCGCACAGAGAACGCAGATATTCAACAGAAAACTCTTTGAATTCATCATGCTTTACAGTCACGATGATACCGTCATAAGGAGAGGAACCCTCAGGACTTCCGATCATATCGATACCGTATTCTAAGCGCACTTTTTCCCTGTCGGCTTCAGGGTCATAGACAAACGGGCTGGCGCCATACTCTTTAAGTTCATTGTATATATCAATCACCCTCGTATTGCGGACATCCTTTACATTCTCCTTAAAGGTAAATCCCATAAGCAATACCTTGCTTCCCTTGACAGCAACCTGTGCCTTTATCAACTCCTTTATTGTCTGTTCGGCAATATACTTGCCCATGTAATCGTTTATCCGCCTGCCCGCAAGGATAACCTCCGGATGATAGCCGACCTCCTGCGCCTTAAAGGTTAGATAGTAAGGATCAACTCCTACGCAGTGCCCCCCTACGAGACCGGGCTCAAAAGGAAGAAAATTCCATTTGGTCTTTGCAGCATCGAGCACTTCCCTTGTATCAAGACCGAGCTTATGAAAGATTATGGAAAGCTCATTGATCAACGCTATATTAAGATCCCTTTGTATGTTCTCGATAACCTTTGCTGCCTCTGCTGTCTTTATATTCCGTGCTTTATAGATTCCTGCCTTTACCACCTTTCCGTATATTTCAGAAATGAGTTCTGTCGTCTCATTGTCCTGTCCTGCAATAACCTTCACGACATTTTCGAGGGTATGGACCTTGTCCCCGGGGTTTATCCTCTCCGGTGAGTATCCCAGCTTAAAGTCTATGCCTGCCTTCATGCCCGAATATTTTTCGAGAATAGAGCCGCAGATGTCTTCTGTCACCCCGGGATATACCGTTGATTCATATACAACTATAGCTCCCTTTGACATATTACTGCCGACTATTTCCGAAGCCGATTCAAGGGGTCTAAGGTCAGGGATATTGTGGGAGTTTATGGGTGTGGGGACCGCAATGATTATCACACTGGCATTTTTTAATGCCCGGGGATTGGCAGTAAACTCAACAGATGTTTTTTTTATGTCCTCAGATGAGACCTCGAGTGTCCAGTCATTGCCTGATTTTAATTCATTTATCCTCGATTCGCTTATATCAAAGCCTATTACTCCTTTAAAGACCCTTCCCAAACTAACGCAAAGAGGGAGCCCTACATACCCAAGTCCAACAACAGCTATTTTCCTTTTCCCAGAAACAAAATCTTCTGTCATCCGATAACCTCACATATGAGCTAATCTGATATAATAAAAAAATTAGATTTTAAAATCCACTGTTAGGGGAAGAATTGATACCCGTTTCTGTTGTCATAGTAACAAAGAACGAAGAGAAAAACATAGGCGATGCCCTCGAAAGCGTAAAGGATTTTGAGGACATCGTCGTTGTCGACTCCTTCAGCGAGGACAGAACAGTAGAGATATGCAGGCAATACACGAGTAAGGTGTTTCAGCATGAATGGCAGGGATATGCAAGGCAGAAGCAAATGGCTGTAGATTATGCAGAAAAACTATGGGTATTGATACTCGATGCTGATGAAAGGGTTGCTCCAGAGCTTAAGGCAGAGATTATGGAAAAAATAGCGATAGAGAGGTCTGCCGGGTTTTATATTCCGAGAAAGAATTTCTTCCTCGGCAAATGGATAAGACACAGCGGATGGTGGCCTGATTATACCGTGAGACTTTTCAAAAAAGATCTATCTTTCGTAGAACAAAGGGAAGTCCATGAAAAGGTTATCGTTAAAGGTCCTGTGGACTATCTGAAAAACCCTCTGGAGCATTATACGTACAGGACGATCTCTGATTATATTAAAAAAATGGAAAGCTATTCCACGCTCTCTGCACAGGAAATGCTCATCAAAAATCCTCACCCTTCTTCTACTTTCCTGGCCCTCAAGATGATGTTAAGCCCTGCCTTCACCTTTATAAAGATGTTTTTCCTCAAGCAGGGCTTCAGAGACGGAGTGCACGGCTTAATGCTTGCTGTGCTCTATAGCTTTTACACATTCTTAAAGTATGCAAAAACACTGGAGAAGACTAAAAGTTGAGGCTTGCATTCATAAAAAAAAGGTTTTCTATCCACGGCGGTGCAGAGAGGTATCTGCAAACCCTTATACAACACCTCAAAAATGCAGGCCATGAAATACATGTATTCGCAAATCAATGGGTCGATGAAGAAGGGATAACATTTCATAAGGTTAATATTATTCCCTTCACCTCTTTCCTCAGCACGCTGACATTTGATATCAATGCAAAGTCAAGGGTTAACCCCGTTAGAAGCAAGGCTCCTAACGGGGTTAAGGGTCAAGGGTCAATGGTCTACGATTGTATTATAAGTTTTGAGAGGACGACATGCCAGGACATATACAGGGCCGGCGAAGGATGCCATGCAGAGTGGCTTCAGATAAGGTCAAAGACCGGGCCGTTTTACAAAAAACTCTCTTTCAAAATAAATCCGCTTCATATAGCGATTCTTAATCTCGAAAAAAAACTCTTCAAAAATACAAAACTTATAATTGCAAATTCAAAGATGGTGAGGGAGCAGATAATAAGACACTATGCCGTGCCTGAAGACAAGATAATGATAATCTACAATGGAGTGGATCTGGCGAGGTTTTCTCCGGGAAATAAAGAGAAATGGCGCGACGATACAAGAAATAACCTCGACATGCCGAAGGGTTCAAAGGCACTGCTTTTTGTGGGCTCTGGATTTGAAAGGAAAGGACTCGAGACCCTTATACATGCCATGCCCTTAATAAAAAGGGATATAAAAACCCTGATTGTCGGCAAAGGCGATACGAACAAATACAGGGCATTGGCAGAAAAGCTCAGGGTCTCGGACAAAATTATTTTCCTCGGCACACAGAAGGATATAGAGAAATTCTATGCAGCATCAGATTTGTTTGTGCTGCCGACACTTTACGACCCGTTCAGCAATGCCACATTAGAGGCAATGGCATCGGGAATACCTGTGATAACAACCAAAAACAACGGGGTGGCCGAACTGATAGAGAATGGACATGAGGGCTTTGTTGTGGATGGCCTCTCTGATGCAAAAGAACTTGCTGATAAAATAAATCTCTCGCTTGCAAATCTCAAACTTATGGGCGAAATGGCAAGAAAAAAGGCCGAGGCATTTCCCATAGAAATGGCTGCGAGAGAGTTCATGGGAGCAATACAACTGGTGGCAAAATGAATTTCGCCGGCATAAAAAAAATACTTGTTATAAAACTCAGACATATCGGCGATGTGCTTCTTGCTGTTCCTGTATTCAGGGCATTAAAGGAGACATTTCCCGATGCACACATAACAGCCCTTGTAAATTCCGGCACAGAGGATGTCCTGAAGGGGAACCCACTGATAGATGAAATACTCATCATAGACAGAAGCATAAAAAGACTCTCGCCTATAAGGCGATATGCAAAAGAAATAGCTTTTCTCAAAAATATCAGGGGAAATGGCTTTGATATGACAGTTGACCTCACCGGTGGAGACAGGGCTGCAATATTATCCTTAATATCAGGGGCAAGATATAGAATTAGCATGAAATCAGAAAAGGGGTTTCTTGGAAAGAAACACCTTATCACTCATATAGCAGAAGTTGATGGCAGAAGACATACAGTCATGCAAAATCTTGAGGTTGTCAGTCAGTATGGAATAAGTACAAAAAACCTTTCTATAGATTTTTACATTCCAGAAAAAGACAGAATTTTTATTAAAAGAATTATTAAGGAAAACAACACAGAAGAAAATGATATTGTTGTGCATGTGCATCCCACTTCAAGATGGCTCTTTAAGTGCTGGAAGGATGAATACATGGCATGGGTTATAAAATGGCTTCTGGATAGCGGAACAACCGTGATTGTTACATCATCCCCTGACAGGCGAGAAATGGAAAAGGCAAGGAGAATTCTGTCTTTAGTCGGGGACAGTCCCGATTCTACGGCTTCGCCCGTAAATCTTGGACAATCCCCTCACGGTTCACGGTTAATAGACCTCTGCGGAAAGACAACAATAAAACAGCTCGGGGCTATATCAGCAGCATCTGATTTATTCTTTGGTGTTGACTCTGCACCAATGCATATTGCAGCAGCAGTGGGAACGCCTGTTGTTGCCCTGTTCGGCCCAAGCGGTGCATTCAACTGGGGGCCGTGGGACAATAAAATTTCAAATTTTAAATTTCAAATTTCAAATCTTGAAAACCCCTACCCCAACAAGAATGGAATACAAACATTCGGAATGCATACTGTTATTCAAAGGAATTGGGAATGCATCCCCTGTGGAAAAGACGGATGCAATGGAAGTAAAATAAGTAAATGCCTTGAGGATATAAAACC
>Ga0209721_1001713_pt1 | contig 15520 bp, 10 predicted proteins | sample TshhotsprinmetaG_FD_184139 | JGI IMG/M metagenome (GOLD analysis project Ga0209721, IMG submission 184139) | Hot spring microbial communities from South Africa to study Microbial Dark Matter (Phase II) - Tshipise hot spring metaG (SPAdes)... | ecosystem: Environmental > Aquatic > Thermal springs... | reverse complement strand
CGCCAGTGTCGCTACTGACACCGCTATGTTCCGCGTCCTGATGCGCTATCGCCCGCATCTTCCCCGCCGCTTGACAAATCGGCCTCCTTCCGCTATACTACCCAGCGTTGCGAGGGCAACGGTCTCACCTCAACGGTAGACCTGACAATTCAGCGGGCGCGCAGTCGCCGACTAGGGTCACAGCCGTGGCGCTAGTTTTTTATTCCCCCTCGCTCCCGGCACCTTAACAAGCACGCGTGGTGATGACCGCGCACGTAGTCCAAGCATGTAGAGTTTGATCCTGGCTCAGGACGAACGCTGGCGGCGTGCCTAATGCATGCAAGTCGAACGCAGCGACGCATGTCGGCTGCGTGGCGAACGGCTGAGGAACACGTGGGTCACCACCCCCGGAGTGGGGGATACCCCGTCGAAAGACGGGACAATCCCGCATACGCTCGACGGAGGAAAGCCAATCGGCGCTCCGGGACGGGCCTGCGGCCCATCAGGTAGTTGGTGTGGTAACGGCGCACCAAGCCACTGACGGGTACCCGGTCTGAGAGGACGACCGGGCAGACTGGGACTGCGACACGGCCCAGACTCCTACGGGAGGCAGCAGCAAGGAATTTTCCCCAATGGGCGCAAGCCTGAGGGAGCAACGCCGCGTGGAGGACGACGGCCTTCGGGTTGTAAACTCCTTTCGGGCGGGACGAGGATGACGGTACCGCCAGAAGCAGCCCCGGCTAACTCTGTGCCAGCAGCCGCGGTAAGACAGAGGGGGCAAGCGTTGTCCGGAGTTACTGGGCGTAAAGGGCGCGGAGGCGGTTGCCTGCGTCGGCGCTGAAAGCGCCCCGCTTAACGGGGCGAAGCGCGCCGATACGAGGGGACTGGAGGCAAGCAGAGGGCGGCGGAATTCCGGGTGGAGCGGTGAAATGCGTAGAGATCCGGAGGAACGCCAGTGGGGAAGCCGGCCGCCTGGGCTTGACCTGACGCTGCGGCGCGACCGCGTGGGGAGCAAACCGGATTAGATACCCGGGTAGTCCACGCCGTAAACGATGCCGGCTCGGCGTTTGGCGCGCGTGAGCGCGCTGGGCGCCTTAGCATACGCGGTAAGCCGGCCGCCTGGGGACTACGAGCGCAAGCTTAAAACTCAAAGGAATTGACGGGGGCCCGCACAAGCAGCGGAGCGTGTGGTTTAATTCGACGCAACACGAAGAACCTTACCCGGGCTTGACATGACGCTGCAGGCGCCGGAAACGGCGCGGCCTTCGAGGGGGCGTCACAGGTGCTGCATGGCTGTCGTCAGCTCGTGTCGTGAGATGTTGGGTTCAGTCCCGCAACGAGCGCAACCCGCGTCGGTAGTTACAGGTGTCTACCGAGACTGCCGCCGTGACCGGCGGAGGAAGGCGCGGATGACGTCAAGTCAGCATGGCCCTTACGTCCGGGGCGACACACACGCTACAATGGCCACGACAATGCGTTGCCAAGCCGCAAGGCGGAGCTAATCGCCTAAACGTGGTCTCAGTGCAGATCGGGGGCTGCAACTCGCCCCCGTGAAGGCGGAGTTGCTAGTAACCGCGTATCAGCCATGGCGCGGTGAATACGTTCCCGGGCCTTGTACACACCGCCCGTCACGTCATGGGAGTGGCTAATGCTTGAAGTCCGTGTGCTAACCCGCTGCGGCGGGAGGCAGCGGCCGAGGGCAGGAGCCGCGACTGGGACGAAGTCGTAACAAGGTAGCCGTACCGGAAGGTGCGGCTGGATCACCTCCTTTCTAGGGAGTTCGCTCCTATTCTCAATTGTTGTGGCGTTCAAGCACTCGTCATTCAGTGTGGGTGCGCTAGTCGTACCTTGACAACTCACGCGATTGCTGATAGATCCTCGACCACCCCGTAGTGTCACCGACCGAGGTGACGAGTAGCCGTCGGGCCATCCTGGTCACGACGGTGGGGAAGACAAGATGAGCACACGATGGATGCCAGGGCGCTGCGTGCCGAAGAAGGACGGGGCAAGGCGCCGATACGCTCCGGGGAGCCGCGTGCAGGCTGTGATCCGGAGATGTCCGAATGGGGCAACCCGCCACCATCTGGTGGCGCTCCCACCTGGGAGCGGGAACCCGGCCAACTGAAACATCTCAGTAGCCGGAGGAAGAGTGAACGACGCCCGTAGTAGCGGCGAGCGAACCGGGCGAAGCCTAAACCGTGGCCGTGCCAAGCCGCCAAGCGTTGCGGCCACGGGGTTGGAGGAACGGTCAGGCGGGGGTTGGCGACCCCGCGCCACGCGACCCGACGAAGCCGAAGCAGTGTGGAACCCTGCACCAAAGCGCGTGAGAGTCGCGTAGGCATAGCGCTCAGCGTGGCGACCGTCTCCTGAGTAGGTCCGGGCACGAAGAACCCGGGCTGAAGCCGGGCAGACCACTGTCCAAGGCAAGCTACACGCAGTGACCGATAGCGCACAGTACCGTGAGGGAACGGTGAAAAGTACCCCGGCGAGGGGAGTGAAAGAGACCCTGAAATCGTGTGCTTCCACGCCGTGGGAGCCGGGCAACCGGTGACCGCGTGCCTTTTGGAGTATGATCCGGCGAGTAATCCTCAGTGGCGCGGTTAAGGCAGCGCCAGCCGGAGCCGGAGTGAACGCGAGCCTGAAGTGGGCGACCGTCGCTGGGGATTGACCCGAAACCGTGTGAGCTACCCATGGCCAGGCTGAAGCGTCCCTAACAGGACGTGGAGGGCCGCACCGGTGTCTGTTGCAAAAGGCTCGGATGAGCTGTGGGTAGGGGTGAAATGCCAATCGAACACGGAGATAGCTGGTTCTCCCCGAAATGTATTGAGGTACAGCCGCGGGGAAGGGACGCGCGGAGGTAGAGCGCTGTTGTCGCGCGGGGGCTTCACCGCTTACCAAGCGACGGCAAACTGCGAATGCCGCGCGTGCGCACCGCGAGTGAGACGGCGGGTGCGAAGATCCGTCGTCGAGAGGGAAACAACCCAGACCGCCAGCTAAGGCCCCCAAGTCATCGCTAAGTGGGAAAGGTTGTGGCGCCGCAGAGACAACCAGGAGGTTGGCTTAGAAGCAGCCATCCTTGAAAGAGTGCGTAACAGCTCACTGGTCAAGCAGCGCTGCGCCGAGGCTGTAACGGGGCAAAGCGATGCGCCGAAGCTGCGGGTTCGTGGGAACACGAACGGTAGGGGAGCGTCGTGGTCGCAGCGAAGGGGTCGCGAAAGCGGCGCTGGAGCGACAACGAGTGCGAATGCCGGAATGAGTAACGGAGAAGCGATGTAGCAATCATCGCCACCGAACGTCTGAGGGTTCTGCCGCACGGATGCACCGCGGCAGGGTAGTCGGGCCTAAGGCGAAGGCGGCAGCCGGAGCTGATGGACAACAGGTGGATAGTCCTGTACCGTGGAGCGGTCGCTTGAACCAAGGCCGGAAGCTGAGGGGTAGTCGCCGCGGCGAGACGAGCGCCGTCCAAGCCGGTAGGGAGCCGAGCGCGGCAAATCCCGTTCGGCGATGAGCGAGAGGCGAGTGAAAGTGGCCGTCGAGCGACGGCTGCGATGGCGAGGCGCCTGTGCAGCCACGAAAAGCCGGCTCGGGAGACCCTCCACGCCCGTACCGCAAACCGACACAGGTAGACAGGTCGAGGAGACCAAGGTGGACGAGTGACCCCCAGTTAAGGAACTCGGCAAATTGACCCCGTACCTTCGGAAGAAGGGGTGCTGCGCGTAGCGTGAAGTCCCTGGCGGATGGAGCGCGAGGCAGCCGCAGGGTTCAGGCCCGGGCGACTGGATACCAGAACCACAGCTCCCTGCTAAAGCCGGAAGGCGACGTATAGGGGGTGATGCCTGCCCAGTGCCGGAAGGTTAAGGGGAGGTGTGCAAGCGCCGAACCGAAGCCCCGGTAAACGGCGGCTGTAACTATAACAGTCCTAAGGTAGCGAAATTCCTTGTCGGGTAAGTTCCGACCCGCACGAAAGGCATCACGATCTGGGCACTGTCTCAACTGGGGGCTCGGTGAAATTGCAGTGGCCGTGAAGATGCGGCCAACTCAGAGCGGGACAAAAAGACCCCGTGGAGCTTTACTACAGCTTGCCATCGGGTTGCGCAGGCGGATGCGTAGGATAGGTGGGAGGCGGAGAACCGTGGCTTGCGGGCGACGGGGAGCCGACGGTGAAATACCACTCTTCCGGGTGCGCAGCCCTCACCGGTGGGAAGCCGGGACGGTGGCTGGCGGGTAGTTTGACTGGGGCGGTCGCCTCCTAAAGGGTAACGGAGGCGCGCAACGGCGCCCTCAAGCGGGATGGTCATCCGCTGGGGAGTGCAACGGCAGAAGGGCGCTTGACTGCGAGGCCGACGCGCCGAGCAGGGATGAAAGTCGGCCGTAGTGATCCCACAGTACCGGGTGGAAGGGCTGTGGCTTAACGGATAAAAGCTACCCCGGGGATAACAGGCTCAGACCGCCCAAGAGTTCATATCGACGGCGGAGCGTGGCACCTCGATGTCGGCTCGTCGCATCCTGGGGCTGGAGTAGGTCCCAAGGGTTGGGCTGTTCGCCCATGAAAGCGGCACGCGAGCTGGGTTCAGAACGTCGTGAGACAGTTCGGTCTCTATCCGCTCTGAGCGCGTAGAGCACTGCGCGGGGCTGGCCCTAGTACGAGAGGACCGGGCTGGACGGACCGCTGGTGGAGGAGTTGTGGGGCGACCTGCAGGCTCCGTAGCTACGTCCGGGAGTGAGAACCGCTGAAAGCATCTAAGTGGGAAACACGCCGCAAGACGAGTGCTCTCACAGCGCAAGGCTGGTAAGCCCCCCGGGAGACGACCGGGGGAAGCGACCGGAGCTGGAGGCGGGGCGACCCGTAGAGGCGACCGGTGCGCAGGGGCGAGGGCTTCCCACCGTCGTGACGAGGGTGGGGGTGGCGAGCGGAGAAGCGGCAATCGCGTGAGGGGTGAAGGGACGACCAAGCACGTCCTTCAACCACCGGGTGTGTGAGGAGCGCGATGGAGCCACCCCGTACCATCCCGAACCGGGTCGTGAAACGTCGCAGCGCCGATCCTACTGGCGGCACTCCGCTGGGAACCTAGGTCCACGCACCCGACCAGCCGTCGCCTTCCCGCCCGCAGCCGCGCAGACGGTTGCGGGCGGGTGGCGTTTTGGGGAGAGGGGAGAGGCGGGAGGGGATAGGGGATAGGCGAGCGGCGAGCGGGGAGCGGCGAGCGGCGAGAGCTGAGCGCTGAGCGGGGAGCGGCGGGAGGGGCGCAGTGATGCTGCGCCCCTCCTTCGTTTCGCCCCTACCGCCAGCTCGATCGGCCGGGGTGTGGCAGGCGCGTTGGGGAAGCGGCGCGCGGGGCGAGGCGCGGGTCGGGTGTTGCGTGGTGAGGGGAGCGGCGAGGAGGGGCGCAGCGGTGCTGAGCGGCGAGCGGCGAGCGGCGGTAGGGGCGCAGCGATGCTGCGCCCCGATGTCGTGGGGCGGCAGGCGTGCTGCGGCAATAGACGAGAGCCGATAAGCGCTCTGCGCCCGCTGCGGCCTCTGTGGTCGGATCGAAATCAATAGCTGATAGCCGATAGGCGCTCTGCGTGCTCTGCGGCTTCTGTGGTCGGATCGAGAGCGGATAGGCGAGAGCGGATAGACTCTCTGCGTACGCTGTGGCCTCTGTGGTCGGAACCAGCGTTGAGAGGCGAAGTCGTTCTCGCGTGGGTGGGGGAAGGGTGGATGCACACCCTGAACCCGGAGTGATGTATCTGAATACACGCTCGTCCACCGCCTGCGGCCCGCGCGTCAGTCGTGGAAGAGGGATCGGTCGCTCCCGCAGGTGGATGGAGGAGGGCGACGGGACGGCGACACGCGCGCTCTTCCTGTCAGGGTCATACCTGCCCGGTGAGCCGGGGGATACGCCTGCGCCATCCAGCGGAATGTCGGGCTGTGTCTGTGGTTGCACCTCACTCGGCACGGTCAGGGAAGGGTGCCCTTCCCTGACCGGATGTGTGTCGGCGTGCTTCCCTGTGCGCACGCAGCGCACAGCCGGTCATCACGGGCTGATGCGCCAAATGGACGCCTGGCGGAATGGCCGGTTCTGCCCGTGATACTTCAGGCGCTATTGGCGGGAAGCGGACGCCGGACGGCGTTGGGGTACCAAAAAGGGGCTGGTGGTTGCGCGGTCACCGCCGGAGGAGGGGATAGGTCCGGTGGATGTGCCGGTGGCGGGGAGGGCGGCGGTGGAGCGGCAGGCGGCGGGGCAAGGGGTGCGCAGCGGCGGCGTGGTAGCACTGAGAGCAGCATTGGAGCGCCTCCTGAGGTTCGTTGATGAATGAGTCGTCATATATAAAACCGCGCGACATTCGTAAACGTTGCGCGGTGTTTGTGCGCAAGAAGTAGATGTCTATGCAATCATTTATGAGTGGATGCAATGGATCTGCGCCTCACATCAAACTGAGTTCTAAGAGATAATAAGGCTGAAGCGGGAATGCTGCTCGCCGAAGTTTGGATGCGCGACCAGGGGTGGGGAGCGCGTGGATACCTCATTTTGGATAGAGAAGTTTGCTCAATCTCGGTGTGGCAACGATCTTGTCTCATCGCTTTCGCATGTGTGTGGAGCAAAGTGCCGACGTGAGATGGATGGGCGGCGTGAACAGAATCACTTCCACATTGGTGTGGGAGGTCGTGGTGTCTGGTCGGGTTGTCGTGAGCAGGGGTATCGCGCGCGCGTGTGAGGGCCATACGAGACGGAGCCGGCAGTAGTTGATCGCAACGTGCATCGCTCCCGCCTGAGGGAGGGAGGTCGTTGTGTCTGGTCGGGCTGTCGTGAGCAGGGGTATCGCGCGCGCGTGTGAGGGCCATACTGCTCGTTGTCGTGACGTTGGTATGTCGTTACTCCCGCGTATGTGAGAAATGGCGGCGTCACGAGCGCTTATCGATCTGGTCGTGGATGTCACTCCTGCGTATGTGGGGGATGGCGGGAAGAGGGTGCGCTCGCATAAAACCCAACACAGTGCACTCGAACAGGCATTAGTGCAATGCCTGCAGCCTTCGTTAGTCGGGTATACCGAGTCACAGCATCACTATGTCCCGAAGATTATCTGTCGCTTCCGCGAAGCGTGGTTGGGGACGGTCATGGTATCGCCATACACCTGATCGCAACTTCATTCACTCCAGCCTTTCAACCTGATAGCCACATCTGGTATTATTTGACGAAACAGCGATGTGTTGCGGAGTTATAGTTATGCCTCTCGAACCGAATGCCATTCGTCCCCTCTTTCCGGCTCTGGCGCAAGAGGTTGCCGGTCAACCGGCTATCTTTTTTGATGGCCCTGGTGGTACGCAAGTACCGCAGATGGTTATTGATGCGATCGGCGCTTATCTGGCGCGCGATAATGCTAACACGCACGGCGCATTTTTAACCAGTCAGCGCACTGATGCCACGATTGCTGCTGCCCATGCGGCGATGGCCGATTTGCTTGGTTGTGCGCCTGACGAGGTCTTCTTCGGCCAGAATATGACCTCACTGACTTTTGCCCTCAGTCGCGCGATTGGACGTGAACTGCAACCTGGCGACGAAATCGTGGTGACACGGCTCGATCACGATGCAAATGTTGCGCCATGGCGAGTGTTGAGTGAGCGTGGGGTTGTTATCCGTGAGGTTGACATCGATCCAGAAGACTGTACGCTCGACATGGCCGATATGGCCACAAAGATCGGTGCTCGTACCAAACTGGTTGCGGTCGGTTATGCCTCAAATGCTGTTGGCACGATCAATGATGTGCGGCAAGTGGTGAGTTGGGCGCATCAAGTGGGCGCAATTGTTTTCGTGGATGCAGTTCACTATGCACCTCATGGCCCAATTGACGTTAAAGCGCTGGATTGTGATTTTCTGGCCTGTAGCGTCTACAAATTCTTCGGGCCGCACGTTGGTGTGATGTATGGTAAACGTGAGCACTTGCAGAGCTTGCAGCCTTACAAAGTGCGGCCTGCATCTGACACTGTGCCAGAGCGCTGGATGACTGGCACCCAAAATCACGAGGGTTTGGCCGGTGTCGTTGCTGCGGTTAATTATCTGGCCAGTCTTGGGCAACCTGCGCCCGATCGACGCACTGCCCTGGTGACAGCGCTGGAGCGAATTGCTCATTATGAGCGTTCGTTAGCGGTGCAGTTGATCGAAGGTTTGCTTGCCATCCCCGGTTTGACCTTCTACGGTATTCGCGAACCAGAACGGTTTGCCTGGCGCACGCCGACCGTCTCCTTCCGGCTGGCGAATCTGTCGCCGCGCATCGTGGCTGAAAAGCTGGCTGAGCGCGGAATCTTTGTCTGGGATGGAAATTACTATGCGCTCAGCCTGAGTGAGCGTTTGGGTGTTGAGAAGCTTGGTGGTATGGTGCGCGTGGGGCTGGTACACTACAACACTGCTGATGAAGTAGAACGTTTCCTTACGGTGTTGCGTGAACTGACTACTATCTGAGGATGGCGCTTAAGTATTGGAGAGATGTGAACCTCAGGTCGGCGAGTGCGGGTGTGCTGTAAAATCTGCCTGCCTCGCCTGACCGGTTCTCTCTAGGCGTCTGAAAGTGGATGTCAACTCGGGTCACGGTTTGCTCCTCTGCTCTGCGCGATCCCAGATCAATAGACCTGGTTGTTTGCTTAACATCACACGATCCGGGCTATATCGTACACTGACATCATTTCTGCTGTTAAGCACGCGCCGGTCGAGATCAGGCGGAAGTGTAGTGATATATCCTTCGTCATTGAAGAAAAGTCGCACACAGGAGAAAGCGAAGGTTAAGTCGTGTGGGCTGGCAAGGGTGATTTCCAGATCGGCATCGTTGTTAATACTGGCATGACCACCAAGATCGCCGAGCATTTGGCGAAGCGCATTGATGTCGACATTTAATTGTTGTCCCTGCGCGCCGCTGAAGGTGATCGTGAGATGGCGGCTGGTCAGAATCGAGTCGATCAACAACAATTCATAAGGTGTCTGCTCGAACAAGATCGCCGCTGCCGGATTGGTGCGATCGATGGCGCGTCCAGCCAGGGCCCAACCGAGCGCATTCACGTCATAGGCGAGGCGCATCGCAGTGGGGAATGAGAAGGTGATGGTTGTTGCTCCCTGCACGGAGGTTGTGAAAGTGGCAGTGGGCAGACCAAAACCGTAGAGAAAACCGCGCAAAATGTTTAAGCCCAGCTCAAGATTGACGCGCCGCGATCGGCGACCGCTGATGTCGATCAATTGTGATACTGAGGGCTGTACGCTGAGCGGGCTGGAATCGGTGAGCAATGGTAACAGCGAGCCACGAAAGATGCTGCGTCCGCGGCGATGGACGACAACTGAGAGCGGTCGGATGCGGGCGTCTGGCACACGCACCGGGTTTGCTCCGAATAGATCATGCACAAGTGAAACAAGTGGATCGTTCGTGCATAGATGCAGGATCATACTTTCCCTCTTCGGTATAACTTCAAGAAGGGTGGAAGGTTTTCTTGATCTTGGGTGAACGCAAGTGATGGCTGATCTGCGCGAGTTGATCCTGATGGTGGCTGCGTTGTCATTGTATGGTGTAGCCGGCGGAATGAGCCAACTTTGCTGGCGATCAACGTGACACGCACGCGGTCCTGATGATTCAGAGCCGGTGAATTTGCCACCCCGATCACCGGATTGATATCATTGTCGATTGTCTGGTGTATGTTATCGATAGCGCGACTCACGTCGTGCAATCCCAGGTTATTACCGCCAATAATTGAGACGAAGATGCGCTTGGCCTTCATTAAATTGCCTTCTAGCAAATCACATTTGAGCGCCTGCTGCACTGCGCGCTGAGCGGCATCGTTGCCGCTGGCACTGCCGATACCGAGCATTGTCTGTCCGGCATTGCTCAGCGTTTGCCGCACGTGAGAGAAATCGAGCTGCATCAGCGAGGGCAACGAAAGCTGTTCAATCACTCCACTGATAGCTGCGCTCAAAATGGTATTGCTGTAGGTCAGCGCTTTGGTCAACGTTTCACGTGGATCGACAAAATTGAGAATCTTTTGATTAGAAACAACAACCACTGCATCGGCAGCCTCTGTTAGTGCAGCCAGACCCTGTTCAGCAGCGCGACTGCGCTGGCCTTTTTCGACCAGGAAAGGCATGGTGACGAAGGCTAGCGTGAGCGCACCGAGCTGGCGCGCTAATCGAGCGACAATTGGCGCAGCGCCGGTGCCGGTGCCGCCACCCATCCCGGCGACAAGTACCACGAGATCCGCTCCGGTGAGAGCTTTAGCCAGAACGGGTTCGCTCTCGCGGGTGGCGGCGGCACCCACTTCAGGCACACCGCCAGCGCCTTTGCCGGCAGTGTGTTGAGGCCCCAGGAGGATACGAGTCGGAATATTGACCCGTCCGACCAGGTCTTGTTGATCGGTGTTGGCAACGATCATATCGACCTGAGCAGAGGGTAACCGGATGGCGCTGACCAGATTTCCGCCACAGCCACCAAGACCGACAAGTTTAATGTTAATCGGTGGGTGCGATGGAAGTGTCGTGCTTGTGGATTGCATTGCTTCTCCCACAGGCATTGATATGCCAGATTTACTCGATTTCAACGAGTGTCGCGCGCGCAGTGTGATCGATCACGCGCAGTCGGTCAGCGTTGATACGAAAATGACGCCGCAGCAATTGCACAAGCGCCTGAGTTGCACGCTTTAATGGCGGCGGCGCGTTGTTAAGCGATCCTTCTACTGCAATCACCAACGCGCGTTGGTCGAGTCGTTCCGCCGGCAGGCCAACGCCGCGAGCAGCGCGGGCGATGTAACGTTCGTGCCGAAGACGGAATACCGTGCCTGTATGATCGATGAAGTAGTGCCATCGCGCGCCGATATGAGCATCGGCTAAGTGCAAGCTGGCAGGTCCGCTGGTTGGCACCAGCAGGATGGTGTCAATCGGGCGGCGACGAACTTCACCATCACCGGCAAACATACTGACATCAATTAGTGGTCGGCCTTGACGGATCGGTCCCAACAGAGGATCGCTGGTAGTCAATGGCGCTGGCAGACGCTGGTTGGTGAGACGTGATAGCCGCAGGATACCGGTTGCAAATTGTCGATGGTTGCCAAGCAGTGCGGTCAGCCGTCCAAAAGAGCTGGTCGGAGGCAGCGGACGGTCGAGCGGCCAGTCTGGTGTTGGCAGGCGACAAGCCACTACATCAAGCGCGAAGGGCATAAGTGCAACTGGCGTATCATCAATCATTACTGTTTCAGCAGGGCCGAGTGGCGCACCGAGGTCTTCTTCCAGCGCATACCGAATCAGGGCTGCGTCAGCCTGGTAGCGACGACCGGTTCGCAGCGCAAAGAGATCATCGAGCAAGAGTTGCGCCAGTTGAGTGGCTCGCGCGCGGCTCAAGCCGGTGAGGGTTATTTGACCGGTAGCGGCGCGACGAATCTCACTCAGGCGATAGATCACCTGCCATTGTCCAGCCGGTGAGCAGAGACTATCGAGCGCAAAATGCTGGCAGGCAAAGCTAACTCCTGGCGCGAGTGCCAGGCGGTGATTGTGGCTGATCGGCATGCCGAGAGAGTCGATATGGGCGAGAAAATACTGGTGAAAAGCCCAACCAGGCTGAAAGCCGCTTACCGGATCGGCGGCGCGGAAGACCGCTTCAAGCAGCGCCATCCGTTGTGGACTGGCGGGAACGGCGCTCAGCCGCTCGATGCGCGCGCCGGGGTGGAGCGCATCATCAGGGCCAACAGCAGCAAACAGCGCATCACGGGCGTACACTTCGACCACGTAACGGCTGCCGTCGGGTAGGACAAGCGCGCGTTCACGATCGTTAGGCGCTGAGGCCGGACGTGGTGACAGTGGCCGGGCGATTAATGAAGCTACCGGCATTCCCAGATTGGCGGCGCGAGCCTGAGTGAAGAAGGGCCATTCGGTCGGCAGACCGCTGCCGGCAGCCCGGAAGGCAAGATCAAACATATGCTGTCGTAACTGATCTCCCGGCGGCAGAGCAGGTGTTCCCGGCAGATTGGCAAAGACTTCACTGAGAAAGCGTTGCCAGGGAAAGCCCGCCGGGTCAGTCTTGCGTCCCGGCGCAATATCCAGATGCCGTACCACCTGTGAAGGTGGGATCTGATACTTCTGTACCAGCTCGCGGGTCAGCCAAAGCGCAGCAGCATATTGCTCGGGCGGGTAAGGATCGCGGCCATCGTTGCGATTCTCCAGCTCGATGCCTATTGATACATCGTTGCAACTGAACACAGTACGGCCATCGACTTCCCAGCGACTCGTGCCGGCGTGCCATGCAATATCCCGATCGGCAACCAGTTGAAAAATCTGGCCAAGCTTGGAGATATAGTAATGCACTGACACCTCGCGGCCAGGCGCGCCACCCTGGCGAAGCCATCTAAGATCGCCTGGATATGAGCCTGCGGTGGCGTGAAGCACCACCATGCGAATGCGATCAGGTGTTCCCGGCTTGAAATTGGCGCGGCTCATTCCGATCCATTCGATGTGATACATTGTCACCTCAGATATAGACGACGCATGCATCGTCCCTATGTTTAGGCGATAGCGTTACAGTTCAATGCCATACCGTCGGCGGAGCCATTCATCTTGAATGCGGAGCCGACGAATAACAGGTGATGGATCACGACCTGAACTCCGATGACTGAGCGTCAATGCCGGAGGTTGATCACTTGGTGGCCGTAAGTAGATGGGTCCAAGGCTGCGACTACGCACATACAGCGCCGGCACGAACCATGACACCTGATCGGTTTCACCGACATAGAGCGCAATGCGGGCAGCGACCAGCGCCTCTTGGACGCTGCGTCCCTGGGCGAGGCCGGCGTAAACGATACTGGCAATGCGGGTAGCAGCATCGGCGCGAATGGTAAACTGCATGCCAATCACTACCGGCACACCGGCAACACTGAGCGCGGGAGCCACACTGCTCAGCAAAGCAGACCCGGGTGTGGCCATTGCGCCCTGACAGGCATGAAGGAGTACCATCCGCACTCCACCTGCTGCCGCCGCCAATGCTCCAGGTGGTGTCCAGTCTTCACCGCCGCTCTCGCGGTCGAGCAAGAGGGCGCCGGCTCCCTGCTCGTAGCGTCCATGGCCGTAGTAATGAATGACATCGGGAGACCACTCACGCACGACCCGTTCAAGTTCACGGCGCGAAACCGGACTGAGTTCGCGCACTTCGGCCAGATGGCGCTCAAGAAGTGGTTGCAATGCACTCATCCGCGCGCTCCGTTCAAGCTGGCGCAGTTCAGGCGGGATCCCGGCCTGTGGCGAAAGGGCCAGGATACGCAGCGCACCTTGCCCTGAAGTGGGTAGAGGCGGCGGACCGGTGTGTTTCAAGCGACGTTCAATTGAAGCTGAAAGGCGTCGTTCGGCCAATAGTGGGGTTGGTTCGTCGGCCCAGAGCAACTCCCAGGGTAGCGCCGCCAGCGCTACATCGGCCTGAGCATGGGCATTGAAATGGCATGCGATGAGGAGTGGTCGATCAACGGCCAGCGCATAATTGCGCGCGATCTTCAGTGCTTCGGCGCCGCGCTGATCGTGGGTCAGGGCGCGAAAGAGTCGCCGTCCGACTCGTCGAGGCAAATCGGACGGGACGCGATCGCCGTCGTCCCAGAAATCGAGTTCGCGCAGACGCTCTTTCTCAGCCGACGTAAAGGTAAAAGCTGCCTCTTGGGCATCTGTCCAGGGATGTGGGTAGGCCGGATCCTGCAATACGTCGAGCGCGCGCAAGACCAGCGGCAAATCGGTGACGGCGATAGGCATGGGCATTTGGCTCTGCGTAATATCGATGACCTCGTTGGCCTCCCAGCGCGCGAAGAAACCGCGGTGGTACGAACTGAAATCGATCGAAAGCAACACAGGCTGATATGTTGATCGCATAAGGTCTGACCGGTTTCGAACGAGGACGGCACGGCAAGATACAGCGTTGGGTAAGAGAATGAGGACGCGCGCTGTTGTCGAGCAATCGCACCTCGCAACAATAACAAAAAACAATCACAACAATCACAATTGCGCACCACGACTGGAGAGTGCTCATAGCGTGACAACAGGCTACGTCCATAGCGAATCATTCCTCGCAAGATGGCCCCGACTCATTGCTGTGTAGCAAAGCGATCAACAACAGTTGATCGGCATTGCGCTCACGCAAGAGCACCCGTTCACGTTGTAAGGTCTGGTAAAGGCGCTGCCGGGCGATGGCGGCGCTGCCGGTTGGCCGGTCGATAGCGGGGCGGGGCTGATAGAGTACGGAGCTGGACATAGAGCGAATTTCCTTTCTACTACAATATGTAGTAAACACCATCACAAAAAAAGCGCATTATCGGGCGGGACTGACACATCCCAATCACGGATTGACCAGCGTCCGGCCAGCGCCAGAATATTCGTCTGGCAATCTTGCCAGCGTTCAGGCGACCATATTTCGAGGTATTGCTCCATTCCCACCACCACGGCGGCACGGTCAAGGCCGGCATAGTTCCGCAGAGCGGTGGAGATCACGATTGCGGCCTGGTCATCGAGCAAAGCGGCGCTCGCTTCGGCAAACAGCAGTCGGCGCAACCAGCGCTCGTCAGTTCCGGCGAGGCTCAGGCGACTAACCCGCTGCGTCAGACCTTGCCAGAACGATTGCGGACAGAGTTGCAAGCAGCGTTCAAAGCCGCGGGTAATTACCATACCGGTGGTGAAAGCCGGACGAATCGGCGCAGGAAGAACCAGGCGGCCATGTTCGTCTAACGATACCTGCCATGTGCCGATCAGCATTGCTCCCTCGCGGTATCAAAACGGCGGTTAGAGATAGTGTTTCAGGGTACTTGTTGGGTTTCTTTTAGGATTTATCAACTTTTTGCTATTCTCACTATAGCATATAATATTCGAGCTGTCTAGCCGGTTCAAGGGTGCTTGTTGGGCGATGTCTTGACTTTACTACAAATTGTAGTATTATGAATGCGAACCGGCTGACAACAAATCTGGTCAGAATACTAGTGCGTCACTCAGCGCTGCGCGCGATGCTCGCCTGAAAGGAGGATAGGAGCAGGTTAAGACAATCGCTAACAAACGCCCAACAAATGCCCGAAAAGCTAGACAAAAACTTCCATCTGCAGTATAATCAATCCTGAAAGGTACCCGAAAGGAACCCTGCAATGCAAGCAACGACTCACGATGCTCAGTACAACGCAGTGACCGAAGCCGATCATCTCGCCGTGCAGTTGCCTTTACAAGTGATGGGGTTGTCAACTGTCTACGCCGCGGCTCTTGAGCTGCTTCAGCGCCGTTATCCTACTGTCTTGCCTGATCATTTGTGGGCGGAAGTCGCGGGTGGCGTTATTCTATCGCTAGCGCCGGTTGCGCTGGCTGCCCGTCGTTTGGGTGGTCTCGACTGGCATCGTTATGAAGATCTGGTCTGGCGCAGTTTTGTGGCTGCGGGCATCCCCATTATCTTGTGGCAACTGGGAGAGAATGTGCTCCGCCGCCGCGCGGCTGAGGAGTATCTGCGCCGACCACGAAGGAGCGCTGTTGATTATGCCGACGATTCCACGCCGCTGGCCAACCGAATTGGAGAACGAGAGGGTGGAGCT
>Ga0209721_1001711_pt1 | contig 15532 bp, 16 predicted proteins | sample TshhotsprinmetaG_FD_184139 | JGI IMG/M metagenome (GOLD analysis project Ga0209721, IMG submission 184139) | Hot spring microbial communities from South Africa to study Microbial Dark Matter (Phase II) - Tshipise hot spring metaG (SPAdes)... | ecosystem: Environmental > Aquatic > Thermal springs... | reverse complement strand
TGAGCAGGAAAAGTTAATCGGGTAGCAATTGAATCAACAATCTGTTTTGTTGTAGTATTTATTTTGTACAATCCAACTCTTGAATCGGGAGAATAAACAGAAACCCATAATCCTGTTCCATCCCAGGCAGCACCGCCAAAATAAAAACTTGAACCAAAAAGATTTGTAGAAAGAATAGAATCAAGTACAACTCCTGTCGGACTTACTTTGAATAAATCGGTTCTTGCAGTTTTTCTTTCAACATACCAGAAATTAGTACCATCAAAAGCAAGCCCTTGTGAAGCTCTGATAGAAGGATAATTGATGTTCAATTGCTGAACTTGTTGTCCTTGAGAATTAACTGCATAAAGTATTCCCAAACCTGCCGTAGAAGATTCAGATGAAAGCCAGTAATTTCCGTTTGCATAAACCAACCCGTAAGCAAAGTTATAAAATGTTCCTGATGGGAGATTTACAGTCTGAACCAAAGTTTGAGCATAAACAGACGAAACAAAAAGCATCAAATAAAGTAAACATTTTTTCATTTTTCTTTCTTTTTATTTTCTAGGATTTGATTTGACCCAATTTTTTATGTAATCTACAATTAGTTCTGTAGAGGTACCAGGAGTAAAAATTTCTCCTACTCCAAGCGACTTTAATTTTTCAATGTCTTTATCTGAAATAATTCCTCCACCGGTTACAAGAATATCATTTACTCCACGCTCTTTTAAGAGATTAACTATTTTAGGAAAAATAGTCATATGTGCACCGGACAAAATGCTTACACCAATTACATCCACATCTTCCTGAATTGCTGCTTCAACAATCATTTCAGGAGTTTGTCGCAAACCAGTATAGATAACTTCCATTCCTGCATCTCTAAGAGCAGCTGCTATTACTTTAGCACCTCTGTCATGTCCGTCTAAACCGGCTTTGGCAACTATTACTCTTATTTTTTTATCCATCAAATTGTCCCTGATATTTTTCTATGAATTCTTTCATTTTGGATGAAATATTTTTTAGATGATTATCGTCGTATGATTTCGATATCAAATTAAATTTGAAGTCGTTTTCAAATCTTGGGATAATGTGAAAATGAAAATGAAAAATTCTCTGTCCAGCAGCAGTTCCATTATTCGACATAGTATTAAATCCATCGGCGTTTGTTGACCTTTTAACAATGCCGGCAAGAAATTGAACTTTAGAAATTAGTTTATGAAGTAAATCTTTAGGTACAGTGAGGAAATTATCGAAATGTAGTTTTGTAAGAACCAACAGATGACCATAGTTGATGGGATTAATATCCAGAAATGCTATAATATCCTCATCTTCATAAACAATTTCTGAAGGAGCTTCTCTTTTTATGATGTCACAAAAAATACATTCCATAAATGAACTCGTTTTGTTTTCTTAAAATTACTGAAAAATTTATGTTATTGAAAGAATCATTTTTCAGAAAGATATTCTTTTTCCCTTCCGAAAATTCCAAATAATCCACCTGTATGAACAAATAAATATTTCATTCCAAGATTTTTATTCAGGTAATTATGATAATAAGCATAAAAAGCTTTACCAGTATAAGCAGGATCGAAAAGTATTCCAGTCTCAGAAACAAACTTTCTGATTAACTTAATTTTATCATGAGAAATATTCTTATAACCTTCATTTGAGTAACCATCAAGAATAATCAGATTTTCTTTCAACAGTTCTGCTTCTATTTTATATTCACGAATGAAAGCATCTGAAAGGGTAGTAATTTTCTTTGTGATAGTTTCAGAATCGTAAAGAACATTAACAACAATAACTTTAGTTTTGATTTTCAGATGAGAAATAGCGGACAAAATTCCAGCAGCAGTACCTCCGCTTCCCGCTGCAACGACGATTCCATCTAATCTTTTTAGGTCTATCTGATTTTTTAATTCTTCGATAAAATTAAAGTAACCATAAACCCCAATTACGTTTGAACCACCTTCAGGAATGACATAAGCATTTAAGTTTTTTCTTTTCTTCAGCTTAATTGCTTCATCAGTCATTATTTGATTTACATTGCTGTAATCACCTTTATTCAAATACTCGATTTCAGAATTGTTGATTACGTTAAGAAAAAGATTTCCGCTTGGGTTTGATTTTTTACTTCCCCAAAGAAAAAGTTTAGTCGCCAGTCCGATTTTTTTTGCGGCAATTGTTACAGCTCTTGCGTGATTTGATTGCTCTCCTCCGCAAGTGAAAATTATATCTGCCTTTTTTCTTTTTGCATCGAATAATAGATATTCAAGTTTTCTCACTTTGTTTCCTGAGAGTTCACAACCTGTTAGATCGTCACGTTTCATTAAAAATTTTTTATCTTCAAATTCGTATATCTCAATTGGAGTTGGGATTTGAGCAAGTTTGATTCTTTTTAATTCTTTCATGTTGAATTTTTAATTTTATTATATAATCTTCTCGCCTGCTTTAAGTCTTCAAGTGTATCAATTGAGATTGACGGATAATCGGTTTGCACAACTTTTATTTTCATTCCCATCTCAAGCATTCTAAGCTGCTCGAGTTTTTCAACCTTTTCTAATTCTGTTTGTGCAAATGATGTGAATCTCAGTAGTGCATTTTTTCTATAAGCATAAAGTCCTACATGCTTATAAAATAAACCTGAGGCGATATCTTGTTTCAGAGTTTTTGAATCTCTTATAAAAGGAATTTTTGAGCGGGAGAAATACAAAGCAAAATTTTCGTAATCAAATACAACTTTCACAACTGAAGGATTTTCTAAATCTTTATAATCAGTTATTGGATTGATAATTGTGGAAACTTCAACTCGAGAATCAAATAAAAGTGGTTCGATTGCTTTATCAATATTTTTACTATTCAGAAACGGCTCATCTCCCTGAATATTTGCAATGATTTCTCCATTCACAAAATTTTTAATGACATAAGCAACCCTATCAGAACCAGAATTTATTTCTTTTGGAGTAAGAAAATATTTCGCTCCAAAACTCTCACATAATTCAGCAAGTCTCTTGTCATCAACTGCAATTATAATTTCATCAACTAACTTTGAACTCAAAGCACTTTCATAAGTTCGCTGAAGAATTGATTTACCATCTATTTCAAGTGTTAATTTCGCAGGAAGTCGTTGAGAAGCATATCTGGCTGGAATAATTCCTACTATAATCGATTCATTACTTTTTGTTTTTTTACTAATCATTTATCCTTTATGACTTTAGGAACTTTAAAGTATTGTTCATCTTTATCTGGAGCATTTGAAAGAGCTTCTTTAGTTTCAGTTGAGGTTCCAAGTTTATCTTCTCTTGTTACATTTGTTATTTCCAGAGGATGAGAAAGAGGAAGAATTTCATCTGTGTTTATTTCATTTAATTTTTCGATATAGTTGAGAATTTCATTAAACTGCCCTGTAAACTTTTCTATCTCTTCATCGCTGAACTTGAGTTTTGCAAGGTTTGCAATTTTAATAATTTCTTTTTTGTCAACACTCATTTGAATCTTTCCTTATTGTTTTGCATAATCAATTTTATATTATCCATTAGTTGAAGTTCATCAACCTTACTTTTAACATTTTCTGTATTGATTGGTTTATCAAAAATCAGTTTAATTATTCCTCTACGCAATTTGAAAGTTCCTTTAGGCATTATCTTATCTGAATCAATTATAGTAACTGGCACAATAGGATATCCTACTTTAGCAGCTAAATGAAAAGCACCTCTTTTAAATGGAAGTAATTCCCCTGTTTTGCTTCTTGTCCCCTCTGGAAAAACAAGGACAGAAATACCTTTGGTTCTCATTAAATCTTTTGCTTCTTCAATGCTTTTCACTCCGCTTTCAGGACTTTTTCTATCAACCATTATATTAGGTCCGAGTTTTAACTGCCATCCGAAGACAGGAATTTTTGAAAGTTCTTTTTTGAAAATCATTGCCAGTCTGTTTGGAACTCCCCATTGCAAAACAGTAATATCAAACTGACTTGCGTGATTAGAAACAAAGACATAAGTAGCTTTTTCATCAATGTTCTCCAAACCGAAAATTTTAACTTTAACTCCTGATATAAATAGAGTACCACCAGCAAAAATCTTTGAGAGATAATGATATGATTTGAATGACCTATCAATGAGAATTGAAATCAAAGCGAGTACAGAAAGAATAAAAGTGTGTAATCCGATTAAAAATAGTTTTAATATAGTAATCAATTTAATATCTCTTTTAGATTTTCACTTTGAACAATTTGTTTATCAATATTTTCAATCCTTTTGTTAAAAGAAGGATGACTATAGAAATACCATTCAACGAACGGATGTGGTTCTTTATCAGAAAGATTTTTTTCAAACAACTTTGTCAACGCTGATTTGAAGGATTCAGGTAAATCGGTTACTTTAACTGCAAAACTGTCTGCTTCGTATTCGTATTTTCGTGAAAGATAATTCGATAAAGGTGTAACAATTATTCCAATCAAGAAACCCCATAAAATGATTATTGGAAATGCTGAAATCTGAGCAACAGATTGATAACCTAAATAACCAATTGACATTTTGTGAAGTAACGCTATTAAATAAAAAATCAGAAAACTCTGCACTGTAGAGAAAAGCAAATTCTTTGGAATATGTTTCAGCTTGTAATGTCCTATTTCGTGAGCTAAAACAGTTTTAATTTCATCCACTGAAAGAAGATTAAGTAACGTATCACCAAGAATTATTTTTTTTGTTTTACCAATTCCAGTTAAAGCTGCATTTGCTTTCTTAGTTTTCGAGCTTAAATCAAATGAATAAATTTTAGAAAATTTGAAATTATTCTTCTCTGCTAAATCTTTTATTTCTTTTATTAACTCTTCGTTTTCAATTGGCTTCAATTTGAAAAACAATGGGAATATTAAAATTGGAAATAACTGAGCCAAAACTACAGAGAACAAAAACATAGTCGCTGAGAAAAACAGCCACCAGTTATCAGGGAAATTTTGCAGCAAATAATAAAAAATTAAAAGTACAGGAATTCCTATCAGTATCGAGATTAAAAGTGATTTTATTCGGTCAATCAAATAATCCCTTAAACTCTGATTTGATAAATTATATTTGTGCTCAAGAATATAACTTGAATAAAAATTTATCGGAGTACTGAAAAGTGATGAAATGATACTTAGGATGAATACGAAAAGAATGAACTTCAGATAATTTGACTCAACAAATCCACTGAGCCATTTCTCTAATTCAATACCAAATCCAGTTAGAACAATCAACAAAATAATTATGAAAAAAACTGCACTACTGGAAATGCCTAATAGAAGTTTGATTCTGTTATATTTCTTAACATCCATATTGGAAAAATAAATACAACCAGATATGTAAGCAATTAACGTGGATTTTGGAATTTTAATTCGGAACTCAGATTATACCCAAAGTATTTTTATCAACCCAGCCGACTTTTCCGTCCTCTAATCTTATCTTGTACCAGTTATCAACTTGGTCTTCAATTTTCACTTTGAGCCCTTCATTAATTATGAATGCTTCTTTGCTTATCGGATCAGGTGAAGTTTTAACAATCACTGATTGCGACAAAATAATTCCAAATTTGAGATTGTACTCGCGATTAATTTTAACAGTAAGTATTACCAATGAAAATAAAAGTAATAAAGCTGTAAAAATCGAGGAATAAAAACTTAGTCTTCTGACTTTGAAATTTTTCGAAATGATGTAAAGAAGAATGAGAGTCAGAATCAAAATAAAAATAACATAAACCACGATTGTTAATTGATTAACATTGAAAAAACTCAATGTGCTTTCCCACCATTCAAAAAGAAAGAACTCAGGCAATTTTTCAATCTTATCTTTTGTTTGAAGTTTAACAAAATTCAGGTTATGATTTATATCTTCATCAAATGGTTCAATAATTTTAGCTTTTTCGTAGTAAAGAATTGCAAGTCCTATTTTTCCAGTTCGATAATATGCATTTGCAAGATTATAAAATAGAGAAGCACCTTTGTAACCTTTTGAAACTAACTCTTCATAAAGTGCAATTGAATTTAGGTAATCGCCAGAGATGAAATATTCATTTGCCTTTTTCATAGTAACTTCTGGATTAGCAAAAGAGAAATTCAAAGTAGCCAACACAAAGTATAATACCAAAACGAACTTCATATCAGTCGTTAACTCCTTTTTCAATGTCTATAATTAAATTCATTACTTCATCATAGAATTCTTTCATTGATGTATTCGTTTCAGCATTTGGAGCAAATCTTACAAACTCACTTTTTTCTCCTGTTTGCTTCATTCGATTTGCAATTGTTTCATCCACACCTAAATCCAAAAGTTTCTTTTCTGCTAAATCAAAAGTAAAATCTGATTTATGTATGTCGAGTTTATTTTCGAGGTAGCCGTAGAATGCCTGCGCTATTTCTGTGTAGAATTCCTGAACCTGATTCTGAATTAAAAATTTTAGAGATTTTTTGAGTCGTTTTTTGGCAATCTTTTCTGCTCTGAGATAATTAAAAGTTTTAATATCAGAAGTAATTTTTCTGTTATAATTATTCCAATAAAGAATTCCAACAAAACCAAAGAGAGGAATTATTACTGCGAGCCAGAAGTAAAAGCTATTTATAAGAAAATTTTTTTCTTTGGATATTCCATCTAAATCTGTTTTAATTGAACGTATATCATTTCCAAGTATTCTTATATTTTCTTTTTCAACTGCATATAATGCATTTAACGAATCGTTCTGTTCAATATTTATGTTAAAGCCGGCTGTTTTGATTGTAAAATATTTTTTTGCGTCTGGATCAAAATATGAAAATTCAATGGGTTTAATTTCTCTTAATCCTGCAGCACGAGGAACCAATAAATATTCATAAGTCTTTGTCCCGGAAATTTTTGAACTTCGGTTGATTTGTTCACTGACTTTAGGTTCGTATCTTTCAAATCCTGCAGGGAAGTCAATCGGAGGCAGTTGGGATAAAGCAATATTCCCAGTTCCTGTAATTTTAACTTTCAGATTTATTGGCTCATTAACTTTAACTTTTTCTTTATCAACAGTAGCAGAGATATCGTATTTGCCAACTGCACCATTGAAGTCAATTGGCTTATCATTTTCCGGCAAAGGAAGAACATCAATTTTGATGATGTTGGACTTTGCCTGATAATCATAAATTTCCTGACGATTGAATGGATCGTCAAAAAAGCTATCCCAGAAGTTGTTAAGATTTCGGTTTTTACGAATTGCAATTGGAATGGTTAATTCAAAAGGAGTAACTTCAAGTTTGCCACTTTGAGTCGGAAATAATGCTGCTCGTTTGAGAACTGCGACATTAAATCTCTTTCCATCGACTATTTCAGTTGTGAATGATAAAGTTCTTGCTGTTTCGATTTCTTCAGACCAGAATCCGACATATTGAGGAAGTTTACTGATTGACATCTGAGCTGCAATGTTCAGTCGTGTATAAAGCTTATAAGTAATAGTTACTTGCTCTCCAATGTAAGCTCTGTTCTTATCAGCGACTGCACGAATAAAAAGATTATCTGCAATTTCCTGTGTGTTTACTTCTGTCCCTTTTTTTTCTTCTTTGGGTTTTGGGGTTCCTTTAACAATAGTAATTTGAATCGGTTCTGTTTTTAATTTTTGTCCTTTGAATTCTATCGTTGCACTTCCTATTGTAAATTTTCCCAAAGAAGAAGCTACAAGAACGTAAGAGAATGTTCTCGAAGCAGTCACATTTCCATTTATAATTTGCATCGAGGTTGATTGATTAGGACCGGAAATCATTTTCAATCCGCCGAAACTTGGTGGAGTAAAATTTCCAATTGAGTTTATGTCCGATCCTTCAAAAGTAAAACTGACTTCAAATGGTTCGCCTTCTGAAACAGTAGTGCTATTTACTGATGCTGTGAAATTCTGAGCAATAGTTATTTCAAATAAAAGCGAAACGAATAAAATTATTCTTTTCATCACCAATCTTTATCAGTTTTTATTACTCTGCCTTTTTGTTTTCTAAGTTCTTTTTGAAGATCTTTTTCATTGTTTTTCAAAGCTTCTAAAATTTTCTCAGCTTGTTCCTTTGAAATTTTTGCTTCAGTTTGTTGTTGCTTCTGCTGTTGCTGTTCGTTATTATTTTGCTGGTTTTGATTTTGCTGATTTTGTTTGTCTTTATTTTCTTTATTCTCGTTTTCGTTCTGATTTTGTTGATTGTCTTTATTTTGATCCTGCTTATTATTCTTTTGGTTTTGCTGATTTTGATTTCTCTGCTGATTATTTTTCAAAAGAGATAATGCGTAAGACAAGTTGTACTTTGTATCAAGATCATTTGGGTTAAGTTTCAAAGCGTTTTTATAAGCTTCAACACTCTGCTCAATTTTATTTGATTTCAGAAGAGAATTTCCAATGTTATGATATATCTTTGATTTCAATTCTTTGTTGTCAGTCTTTTGTAAAAGCTCCTGATAGTTCTTCAAAGACTCATCAAACTTTTCTTGTTTATAATAAGAATTTCCTAAGTTGAATTTAGGTGGAATTGACTCTGGATTTTTTTCAATAGCTTTTCTGAAATTAATTTCTGCATCAGAAAATTTTTTCTGATTGTATAAATCAACTCCATCATTATTCAGTCTTCTTTCAGACTGAGAAAAGCCATTCGAATTGAACAATAAAATCAAGAGTAATAAAGCAAACTTTTTCATTTTTCAAATCCCAATTTTTCATTAAGCTTTTTGAAAACTTTTGATTTTTTATCATTAATGAAAATTTCAAAAATCAATAAAAATATTGCCGGAATTAAAAAGTAGTAATAGCGAGTTTCGTAGTCAGAAATTCTTTTTGTGCCGAATTCAGTTTTTTCAAGACTTTCCAATTCCGTGTAAATTTTTTCTAGGTGATCTTCGTAATTATTTCCTCTGAAATACTTTCCACCCGAATTGCTTGCAATATTTTTTAGAATATCTTCATTCAATCTTGTAAGAATAACGTTACCATCTGCATCTGTTTTATAACCAACTCTGTTTCCCTGAGAATCAAAAACAGGCATTGGTGAGCCATCAGGAGAGCCAAGTCCAATAGTGTAGATTTTTATTTCTTTCTCTTTTGCAGATTCAATCGCTTTTTCGATATCACCTTCGTGATCTTCTCCATCAGTTATTATAACAATTGCTTTTTTAGTTGAAGCAGTATCAAATGAACGAACAGCCATATTGATTGCTGAGGCAATCGCAGTTCCAGGATGTGGAATCGAACCGAAATCAACAGCAGATAAAAATAAATTTGCAGCCGAGTAATCAATCGTTAGAGGAAACTGAACATAAGCATTGCCTGCAAATACTATCAGTCCGATTCGATCTCCTCGCAATTTCTGAATCAGATTTGATATCTGATATTTTGCTTTATCCAATCGATTTGGCTTAAGGTCTTCTGCACTCATACTAAGTGAGACATCCAGACATAAAAAAACATCAATACCAGTTTGTTTAACTTCCTGAAGCTTCGTTCCGACCTGTGGATTAGCAAAAGCAAATATTAGAAGTGCGAAAATCAAAAGTTGAATTCCGAATCGTAAAAATTCTTTTTTAGAACTATAATCAGGTAACAAATGATCATGCAAATTCGAATCAGCGAACTTGTTCAACAAATTTTTTCTTCTTCTATTTATTAGAATAAAAAGAAGGACAAAAACAGGAATTAACCACAACAAAAGCAAATAATCCGAATTTTCAAATCTGAACATTATGGTAACTTCCTGAAAATTGTTTTACTTAGTAATAAATCAAGTATAAATAAAATCAGAGCCGGTAGCATCAGATAAGAAAACAACTCAGCTGCAGTTCTGTAAGATGTTATTTCAACTTTAGTTTTTTCCATCGAATCGATTTTGTTATAAATTTCTTCAAGAGCTTTGTTATTAGTCGCTCTGAAATATTTACCGCCAGTATTATCTGAAATACTTTTCAATAGAGCTTCATCAATTTCAACAGGAACCATTTGATATCTAATTCCGAAAGGGGTCTGAACGGGATAAGGTGCTTCACCACGAGTTCCAACACCGATAGAATAAATCTTAATTCCGTATGCCTTTGCAATTTCAGAAGCTGATTGAGGAGCAATCTCACCGGCATTATTAACACCATCAGTTATGAGAATGATAACTTTACTTTTTGCATCACTGTTTTTTAATCTGTTAACACCGTTTGCTATTGCATTACCGATCGCGGTTCCATCTTCAAGCATTCCGCTTTTAATTTCTTTTAATAAGTTTCTTAGAACTGAATAATCAATCGTTAGCGGACATTGAGTAAAAGCAACTCGAGAAAAAATTACGAGACCAATTCTATCAGAAATTCTTCCTTCGATGAATTTATCAGTGATTTTTTTTGCAGCTTCTAATCTGTTTGGTTTGAAATCTTCCGCAAGCATACTGCCGGAAATATCAAGTACGATAGCAATATCAATTCCTTCTGTGTTAAAATTTGTTCCGGAGCTAAACGATTGAGGTCTTGCTAATGCTAAAATCAATAAAGCTAATGCAAGCATTTTTAGAGCAAAAGGCAGATGAATAAGTTTAACTTTGAGAGAACTTCCAGTATTAAGAAAAATTTTTGAATCAGAGATTTTTATTGCCGACTGATTTTTTCTCAGTTTGAAAATGTAGATAAAAATCAGTACAGGAATTAGTAGCAAGAAAAACAAAACCCAAGGGTATAGAAAAACAACATCACTAAACATTTTCAACCTCTGCTTTGATGCTGTTTCCAACTTGTTCTTTTTCAGCTGTTGAATTAACTATTTCCTTTGCTTGACTCATCATAATTTTATTTAAATCGGGGATAGGATTAAACTTTGCGAATTTTACAAGATCAGCATTTGTAAAAAACTCTTCAGTAGTTTTTAATATTTCATTAGCCTCAGAAATTTTTTCAAGATATTCAATTTGTTCAGAAGAAGTAAGTTCAAGAGCAGGAAATTGAAATCTCTTTTCAAAATATTCACGAACAATTTCTGTAATTCTTGAGTGATACTCTTTAACCTTTCCTGACTGCCAGAGTCTTTCTCTTTCAAGTTCATCAAGTTTTGCTAAAGCAACAACGTGGCAAGGCAAAACAATCTCTGGCTCTTTAGACTCAATTGTTTTCTTTTTCCTGAGTTTCTTAATAAGAAAATAAGTTGCGATTATCAGTGCTAATGCTAACAAAACCCATAATATTATTTCAACAATATCTAACGGGATTAAAATTGGTGATTTCACATCTTTAATATCTTGTCCAGCTTCGATTGGTAATGAATGAACTTTTATCAAAACGGAATCAGAATAAATTTTGTTTGTATCTAATCCCGAAATAAAAATGAAAGTAAAAGATGGAATCGAAACTATTGCGGAATCATAATAGGATAAGACAAAATTCTTTTTGAATGAAACTAAGTTTTCAACTGTATCATATTTTGTTTCAATCTCATTTATAATTTCAAATTTCTTTAGACTGTCTTTGAATGATGGTGCCAGTAGTTTATAATCTTTTGGATAGTTTGTTTCAATTTGTAGATTGATCAAGTCACCAATAAGATAGTCGGTTGTATCTGTTTTCACTTCAACTTTCAATTGAGCAAAAACATTTGAAATCATTAGCAAGAAAACAACAAACAGAATTCTTATTACCATCTCTTTTCTCTTACCTTGAAAAATTGCACAAGTGGTTTGATATAATCCTCGCCAGTGATAATCTGAATGCTATCAATCTTATTCAATCTAAAAAGATATTTCCTTTTGTTTACTAACTCTGATTTTCTTTTTCTATAATTATTTAGAAAACTTCTGCTCGAAGTATCAACGAAAAATTCTTGATTAGTTTCAGCATCAAAAAATTTTACCAGACCAATATTTAAAAGCTCACTCTCACGAATATCTTCGATGGATAGTGCAATGAAATCATGCTTTTTACTAACAACACTCAATATCTTTTCATACCCTTCATCAATAAAATCTGAAATGAAGAAAACAATCGAACGTTTTTTGATTGTGTGATTCAAAAACTCCATCGCATTACTGAGATTAGTTTTGTTTCCTTCTGGTTTGAAAGAAAGAATTTCACGAACAATTCTCAAAACGTGTTTTCTTCCTTTGCGGGGTGGAACAAACTTTTCAATTTTATCAGTAAAAAGAATCAATCCAACTTTATCATTATTCTTCAATGCTGAGAAAGAAAGAATAGCACTTATTTCTGCTGCAACTTTCTGTTTCGTTTTTTGCTTCGTCCCAAATGAAAGAGAACCGCTCAAATCAATCATCAAAATAACAGTAAGTTCTCTCTCCTCTTCAAAAATTTTCACGAAAGGATGTCCAAATCGAGCTGTAACATTCCAATCAATATTTCTGATGTCATCACCGAACTGATATTCACGTACTTCAGAGAATTCCATTCCTTTTCCTTTGAACACGGAATGATATTCTCCCGAAAAGACCTGATTGACAAGTCCTTTCGTTCGTATTTCAATTTCACGAACTTGTTTTAGTAATTCTTTGTCAATCATTATTATGGAACTTCGACTCTGTTGAGAATTTCTTTTATGATATCTTCACTTGTTAAGTCTTCAGCTTCTGCTTCATAGGAAATTGCAATACGATGTCGCAAAACATCATAACAAATTGCACGAACATCTTCAGGAACAACATAACCTCTTCTTTTAATGAAAGCCATCGCTTTTGCACCTAAAGCCAAATTGATAGATGCTCTTGGCGATGCTCCGTAATTTATCAGATGAGTTAAATCTTTAAGATTAAATTTCTCTGGTTGACGTGTGGCAAAAACTATGTCCAAAATATATTTCTCAATTTTTTCATCAAGATAAACTTCGTGGATAATATCTCTTGCTTTCAAAATTTCCTGAGGATTGACTACCTGATTCACACTTGCATTTTCACCACTGATATTTTGTCGCATAATTTTCTGTTCTTCATCTCGCGAAGGATAATCAATCTTTACCTTTAACATAAACCTATCAACCTGAGCTTCAGGCAGTGGATAAGTTCCTTCCTGTTCAATAGGATTTTGTGTTGCTAAAACGAGAAACGGCTCTTCTAATTTAAATGTCTGTTCTCCGATTGTAACTTGCCTTTCTTGCATTGCTTCGAGTAAAGCAGACTGAACTTTTGCAGGTGCACGATTTATTTCATCAGCCAAAATGAAGTTCGCAAAAATTGGTCCCTTGCGTATAAAAAAGTTTCCATCTTTCTGGTTATAGATTTGAGTGCCGATTAAGTCTGCTGGCAATAAATCAGGAGTGAACTGAATTCTTTGAAACTTCGACTTCATAGCAGAAGACAAAGTTTTAATCGCCAGAGTTTTTGCAAGTCCAGGAACACCTTCCAAAAGAATGTGACCATTAGCCAGAAGTCCAATTACTAATCTCTCAACCATCTGCTTCTGACCCACGATTACTTTTGAAATTTCAAGAAATAAAGTGTCTATGAACGCACTTTCCTGTTTAATTTTTTCGTTTAATGCAGCTATATCCAATTTAAACCTCTTAAATTTTTGCTTTTTTGACGGGTGCAAACTTAATTATGTTGCAAACTCGGAACAAGATTCATAATTCTGCTTTGTATTTTTGATAAAAAAATTTTATTTGATATGAAACCAAAATTCAAAGGCGTAATTTTCGATATTGATGGAACTTTGACCTACACGAATCAATTGATATTCGATTCATTCAATCATATAACCGTTAAATATTTGGACAGAGCTTATTCAAAAGAAGAAATTATTGCTTTATTCGGGCCTACAGAAGATGTGATCTTTAAACAGCTATTTCCTAACAAGTTTGAAGAAGTCAAAAAAGATTATTACGAATATTATCATCAGAATCACAGTATCGCTTTGCTTTATGATGGAATAAAAGAATTGTTAATTGATTTAAAAAAATCCGAGTGTATTCTTGGAATTTACACTGGCAAAGGAAGAACCTCATCTTTAATCACATTGAATTTTTTGGGTGTTCGTGAGCTATTCGATTTAATTATAACTGGCGATGATGTTGAAAATCATAAACCATCACCAGAAGGAATAATGAAATTTATGAATGAATTTAAATTGATGAATAATCAAGTCATTATGATTGGAGATGCTGTTTCAGATATTCAGGCAGCGAGAGATTCTGGAGTTGAAATTGCCTCTGTGATTTGGGATAGCTATTCAGCGGAAAAAGTTAAATCACTTAATCCTGAAAAATGTTTTTCAACTGTTGAAGAGTTAAGAAATTTTTTATTCAAATTTCCTTAGAAGACTTCAAAAAAATTTCTTTATTACAACCTAAACTCAACAGATTTGACGCAACTTATAATTTATCTTAGGTTAAAGTTAAATCAAACTCTGATAGTTCGATTCAATCATACTTATCTTAAATCTCTCAAGAGTAATCTTTAAAATTTTATTGGATAAACAAATGAGATTCTTGGCTCAATTCGTTTTTGAGGCTCAAATCCAATAAGATTATTATTACTATCTCTGATTGGAGTAAAAGTCCAATTATATATCATTGAAACTAAAATGTATTCAATTGGTTTATAACCAAGTTCAGCAAAAAGATATGATCTATCATCTAATTTGAACAAGTCTTTTTCATCTTTGATGTTGATTTTGTCATAGCCTGCTCTGAAAACAAATGAAGCATTTTCTGGTTCAACAGATGTTCGAAGATTTAATATTCCACTGCTCGGAGCTTTATCCAATCTCTGATAACTTCCGAGAACATCAAAAAGATTTAATATTCTGACTAATAATTCTCCGTAATAACCATTTTGATTTTCAGTAATGGAGTTAACCAAATCAACTTTTGTGATATATGTATTCGAAGTAGGGTTCCCTTTGAATCTTTCAATTTCATACAAAGAATTGAAATAAGCTGGTAAATATTTTCCGTTGTTGATTCTTCTTTCTAATTTGGATGACAGAGAAACCAATCCAAGTCCATTAAAATTGAATTGAACACCCGTTGCAATACCGCTTCCGAAGTTCATCATTTTGTTATAATCAAAGTACAATAAAATTTTTGTCGAAGCAGATTTAATCAAAGGAAGTCCAACGTCAAACCCGACGAAAGAAACATCTCCGCCATCTTTAACTACTTTGAATTCTCCTTTTGAATCAAAAAAACCACTATCAACTCTGGCTAAACTATTAAAGTCAGAGATAAGAGTAAGACCTAATTCTAAATTGCTGATTATTGGCAGATTTGAAGCTGAAGTAAATTGAATCGGAAGAACATAACCTCTGACTCCCATTATTCCAGCTTGACCAAATGAGCTGTAAATAGACTCAAATCCGAATTTCCCGAAATTTATATCTGAAACAAGACCAATTCTTCTGTTATCGAAAGTGGGACTATTATTGTAATTGTTCATTATCGTTCCGTGACCAAGCGAATAGTAGCCTAACGAGCCAAGTCTCAAATAAACAGGTTCATCTTTCATTCCATATCGGATATAACGAATGATACTGAGATAATCTGTGAATTCATTAAAGTTTTCTTTTCTTAATTTACCTGAAGATTCGAAATCAAGAATTAAATCTAAACCCACACCAAAATTCAT
>Ga0209721_1001710_pt1 | contig 15536 bp, 14 predicted proteins | sample TshhotsprinmetaG_FD_184139 | JGI IMG/M metagenome (GOLD analysis project Ga0209721, IMG submission 184139) | Hot spring microbial communities from South Africa to study Microbial Dark Matter (Phase II) - Tshipise hot spring metaG (SPAdes)... | ecosystem: Environmental > Aquatic > Thermal springs... | reverse complement strand
TTATATAATCAGATTTTTCGTGTTGATCGTGCTCCAATAGAATATTTCAATCCGGAATCAATAAGGAATAGTTAATCTATGCTCAGATTTTTACTTATAATTCTATTAGTGATTCTTGTCTTCAGAATAATCAGAAATTTTTTAAGAGGATATTCTTCTGGTTCTAATCAGAAGTATCGTCCTAATTCCCCCAAAAGTGTTGATTATAAAAACATTGAAGAAGCTAATTACACAGAAATTAAAGATGAAGAGAAGACCAAATAAAAAATGGCTGCAAAAAATCCGCTCTCTAAATTTCTTCTGAAAATTTTTAAACACTTCTTCGAATTAAAGGAAAACATATCAGATAATCTTGGCGAAGTTAATTCTATTCTCGTTGTCCGACAGCATAATCAGTTGGGAGACGTTTTAGTCGGACTTTCCTTTGTAAGAGCTTTAAAAGAAAAATATCCCAAAGCTAAAATTAATTTTGTTCTGAGTAATCAGAATTACAAAGCTTTGATCGGAAATAAAAACATACATTCATTTTTTGTCTTCGATAAGAAAAAAATATTTAACTTCAATTATCTTAAATCGTTTATAAAATTTATAAGAAGAGGTTATGATGTTTGCTTTGTCCCCGTAACTATTTCAATTTCTTTTACCAGTAATTTTATTTCTCGTCTTTCAAAAAGTAGGGTTAGAGTCGGAGCGAATTCATTGAATGGTGAAGTCAATCCTTCAAACTTTTTATTTGACAGAAGAATAGATCTCGATTGGCGAAAACATCCTGATTCCCATTATGCCGAGAGAATTTTAGATTTGATTCGTCCCTTTGGAATTGATACAAAAAATTTTAGTCCGGAAGTTTTTTTCGATGAATCGCATAGAAATGAAGCAGAAAAATTTTTAACAACTTTAAAAGAAAATTCTTCACAAAAAATAATTGGAATTCATCCCGGAGCGGGCAAACCACAAAATATCTGGAATCTTGATAAAGTAATTGCACTTATTAAAAAATTAAAAACTGATTTTGGTTTTATTGTATATCTTGAAGGAACAGACGCAGATAAAAATGAACTTGATTATATAAAATCAAAATTATCTACTTCATTACCTGAATTTAGAAATAAATCAATTCAGGAAACCGCAGCTTTAATTGAGTTAAGTGATTTGTTTATAACTACAGACACAGGAACAATGCACGTTGCGGGCTCAACAAACACAGCAGTAATATCCTTATTCGGGCAAACAAATCCATACAACTGGGCACCAATTGGTGAGAACAAATTTTTTATTCGCAAGTCAGATTTAATTGACGATATTGAAGTTGATGATGTAATTAAATTTGTAAAAAAGATTTTTAACTTAAATGAACAATAGAATTGCAGCTATAGATATTGGTACGAACTCTTTCCATCTTGTGATTATTGAATTGCAACCTGATGGAAAGTTTAAGCTTTTGGATAAACAACGTGAAGTTATGAGATTAGGAATCTCAAGCGGAGAAAATTTAAATAAAATATCTGCCAACGAAACGAAAAAAGCAATTGAGATTCTAAATGCATATAAAAAATTAGCTGAACATTATGGAGCAGTTATCAGAGCTGTTGCAACAAGCGCTGTAAGAGAAGCTTACAACAAAGACAAATTTATTTTAACTGTTAAAGAAAAAACCGGAATAGATATTGAAGTTGTTGATGGTAGAACAGAAGCCAAAATGATTTTTTATGGAATGTCTCATGCATTGAATATTAAAAACAAAAAAGTTCTTTGTATTGATATCGGTGGCGGAAGCTCTGAGTTTATTTATGCTGATAATAATATTCCTATTGTAACTGAAAGTGTTAAAATCGGAGCAGTGAGACTCAGCAAAAAGTTTTTCCCTGATTTTATACTTACAGATGAAGCAATAAAAGCTTGTCACTCATATGTTGTTGCTCAACTTAGCTACGTCAGATCTCAAGTTGAAAATAAAGATATTGAACAGGTCGTTGGTGCTTCCGGAACTATTGTAGCTGCCGGAATATTGGTTCAGGAAAAATTTAAAAAGCCTAAAGCGAAATCTTTAAATGAATTATTTTTCAACGATGAAGAGCTAAACGAAGTATATGACGAAATTCTAAGCAAAAAATTTCCTTCAGAAAGAAAAAAAATTCTTGGAATGGAAGAAAAACGAGCTGACATAATTCCAGCAGGATTAATCATTCTTAAAACAATTTTTGATTTATTCTCTATTAAGAATATTACTATTTCGGAATATGCACTTCGTGAAGGAATTGTCATTGACACAATCAAGAACTTCAAATCTAATATTTCTGTTGTATGAATGATGAAATATTTAGTAAGTTATAATTAAAACTTAGTAATGTAAGACTAAAATAAATGAACGACATTAGAAATTTTTGCATAATCGCTCATATAGATCACGGCAAGTCAACTATAGCTGATTGTCTTTTGGAAAAGACAGGAGTTGTTACTGCCAGAGAAGCTGTTGACCAAATTTTAGATGATCTCGAATTAGAAAGAGAACGGGGAATTACTATAAAATCTCACGCTATCCAAATGCATTATACAGCGGGCGATGGCAAACAATACACTCTCAACTTGATTGATACTCCGGGTCACGTTGATTTTACATATGAAGTATCTCGTTCACTCGCAGCCTGTGAAGGCGCAATACTCGTTGTTGATGCTGCTCAGGGAGTTGAGGCACAGACAATTAGCAATCTTTATCTCGCAATTGACGCTGGCTTAGAAATAATTCCGGTGATAAATAAAATTGATCTACCGAGTGCAGAAATTGATAAAGTATCTCAGCAGATAATTGATCTGATTGGTTGTAATAAAGAAGAAATCGTTCTGGTTAGTGCGAAAGCGAAAATTGGGATTGATCAATTACTCGAAGAGATTGTGAAAAGAATTCCACCACCAGTTGGTGATCCAACTTCCCCGCTTCAGGCATTAATTTTTGATTCACTATTTGATTCCTACAGAGGAGCAATTGCATACATCAGAGTTGTGAATGGAACACTAAAAACTGGTGAGAGAATCAGATTTATGAAAGTCAACAAAGAATTCGACGCTGAAGAAATCGGAATTCTCGGACTGAAAAGAATTAAATCTGATATATTATCTGCAGGAGATGTTGGCTATCTGATTGCCGGGGTGAAAGATGTTCACGATACAAAAGTAGGAGATACTGTAACACACGCAAAAAAATCAGCGAATGAGCCACTTCCTGGTTATAAAGAAGTAAAACCAATGGTTTATAGCGGACTTTATCCAACGGTTTCTGATGATTTTGAAGATTTAAGAGATGCACTTGAAAAATTCAGATTGAATGATTCTGCATTAGTATATCAACCTGAAACTTCTGCTGCACTCGGATTCGGTTTTCGTTGTGGTTTTCTTGGATTGCTTCATATGGAAATTGTTCAGGAAAGATTGTTGAGAGAATATAATCAATCAATTATTACAACTTTACCAAATGTTGAATACATAGTTTACACTAAGAAAGGAGGAGAAGTAATTGTTGATAATCCTGCCGAGATGCCTCCTTCCGGAGATATTGAGCACGTCGAAGAACCGTATATGAAAGCTCAGATAGTTACTCCTTCGGAGTATGTTGGAAACATTATGAAGTTAGCTATGGATAAAAGAGGAATTTATAAAAATACAACTTATATTGATCCGACAAGAGCAGATTTACAATATGAATTTCCTCTCTCCGAAATAATATTTGATTTTTATGATAAATTAAAATCAGTAACACGAGGTTATGCTTCTTTCGATTATGAATTTATAGGTTATCGTGAAAGTGATCTTATTAAACTTGATATACTTATAAACGGCGAACCGGTAGATGCACTTTCAATGATCGTTCACCGATCGAAAGCTTATGATTGGGGAAGAAAAGTCTGTAGTAAACTAAAAGATTTAATTCCCAGACAACTTTTTGAAATAAATCTGCAAGCTGCTATAGGGACAAAAGTTATATCGAAGTCTGTCGTAAAAGCATTGAGAAAAAATGTTCTTGCAAAGTGTTACGGCGGAGATATAACAAGAAAAAGAAAACTTCTTGAAAAGCAGAAAGAAGGGAAGAAAAGAATGAAGCAAGTTGGTAATGTTGAAATTCCACAGGAAGCTTTTCTTGCAGTGTTGCAGATAGATGAATAGAAATTCTGATTTTTTAATGAAGTGAAAAAATTACTTTTCTTATTTCTTAGTTTTCTTTTTCTGATTCTCGCAATTAAACTATTTATACTTGATGCCTATTATGTGGCTTCCGAATCAATGAGACTTACTTTGCTGGCAGGAGATTTTGTAATTGGAAATAAAATTGCTTATAAATTAAAAACTCCCGATTTCGTCCCTTTTTCTCAAATTAGAATTCCATCCTACACTATCTTTGAGCTAAGTAAACCCAAAAGAAATGATATCGTCGTATTCAGGTTAAATTCTTTTTTGATTGATGAGAAATATTCAGAAAAAGATTTAATCAAAAGAATTGTTGGTTTACCAGGTGAAACGATTCAAATATCAAATAATAAAATTAAAATAAACAATCAGGAGATTGACAATTTTATAACCGAAGATAAAACTTCCATCATATCTGATAAACCTAAAATTTTAAATTATTCCGACAAAAATTTTTCATATATGAATTACGGACCATTAAAAATTCCAGCGAAAGGTGATACCATCGAAGTTAATCCAAAGAATATTAAATTTTGGCAGCCAATAATAAATTATGAAAATAAAGGTAAGTTCATAAGTGTTGAAGGCTCTGTAATTACATTTAAAGGTGAACCAATAAACAAATACGCGCTTAAAGAAAATTATTATTTCGTATTCGGAGATAATATTAAACAAAGTGTTGATAGCCGAGTTCTTGGCTTTATTCCCGAATCTGCAATTGAATCAAAAGTGATGTTTGTCTATTTATCAATTGAACCTAAACTGGAAAAATCAAATTTATCTTTTATCGAAAGAGTCAGATTTAATAGAATATTTAAGACATTTTAAAATGAGAATGAAAACAAAAATCATTTTGCTTATTTTCTTTTTTGTAGCTACGACAAGTTTTGCACAGGAAAAATATTTTATTTATTTCAAAGACAAAGAAGTTTCAGAAAATAAACCGCTTCAGAAAAATTCTCAGATTTATAAATCAGCTTTATCAACTTTATCAGAAAAATCAATTGAAAGACGTACAAGACACAATGAATCAGAAATAATTTCATTTGAAGATTTACCTTTAAGGAAAGATTATTTGATGACTTTGGAAGAAATGGGAATTGAAATAAAACATAAATTGAACTGGTTCAATTGTGTTTCAGCATTCATTCCGGAGAATAAAATCAATGAAATAAAATCCTTGCCCTTTGTTGAGAAAGTTGAACCTGTCAGAAGATTCTCTTTTAATAAATCTTTTCAACACTTTGTAGTAACTAAAATTCTTTCTGATTATGGTTCTTCTTTTACTCAGTTAAATCTTTCGAACATACCCTTTGTTCATTCAAAAGGAATAACGGGCAAAAATGTTCTAATTGGTGTTTTAGATACTGGCTTTGATTGGAAAAGACACGACGCATTAAAAACACGGAATATCGTTGCAGAATATGACTTTATTAAGAACGATACAATTACTGCAAATCAGCCTGGAGATGCGCCGGGTCAAGATACACACGGCACTTATGTCCTTTCAATTATTGCGGGACATAAAGACAGCACAATGATTGGCTCATCATTCAACAGCTCTTTTCTTCTTGCAAAGACAGAAAATATTGAAAGCGAAACAAACGTAGAGGAAGATGACTATGCAGCCGCACTGATTTGGATGGAAAATCTTGGAGTTGATATTACAACAAGTTCTCTTGGCTATAGCGAATTTGATCCCGGAAATCGCTCATATACTTATCGCGAAATGAATGGAAAAACTACAATCGTCGCGAAAGCTTTGGACTTAGCATATAAGAAAGGCGTCAGCACATTTACATCAGCGGGTAATGAAGGTAATACAAGTTGGAAACATATTATATCTCCCGCTGATGCTTTTAATGTTATTTCAGTTGGAGCTGTTACTTCTCAAAATCAATTAGCATCTTTTAGTTCATTGGGCCCGACGAGCGATGGACGAATAAAACCAGAAGTTGTCGCAATGGGTGTTACAGTTTTCGGCGCTTTATCTGGAACGACAAATCAATATTTCAATGCAAGCGGTACATCTGCAGCAGCGCCAATTGCTGCTGGAGTGGGAGCTTTATTGCTATCAAAATTTCCTCATTTGAAAAATTATCAGATTAGAAATATCATACTTGAGTCATCTTCAAACTCTGCCAGCCCGAACAATCAAATTGGTTATGGATTAATTTCAGCAAAAGCCGCAATTGAATTTCCGAATCTTGAACAAAGGAGTAATAGCTTAATTCTCAACAAAGTAATTTTCGATGAAAACAAAAATTCCGTAACCACAAAATTGCACCTCTCTGTAAATGAAAGTGAATTTCAGGAAATTCCTTTTGAAACATTTTCAGAAGATCATTATCAGTTTCGAATTCCTCAATTTAATCTTAATGATAATATCAAATTCTTTTTCACATATCAAGACAGCACAGGAGTTATTCATAGGATACCACAAACAAAAAATTATCGATTTGATTATGGCAGCTTTCAAATCAATCTGAATATGCAAAAACCAATGTTTGACTTTACAAGAATTAGCGAAATCTTTCCTAATCCTTTTAATCCATCTGAGCATTCTATAGTGAGAATAATGTTCAAATCAGTTGGTAACGAAAAATTAAAAGTTAGCATAATAGATTCTTCAGGTCAGAAAGTAAAAGAAATTTCGATGTTAAGTTCATTGGGCGAAAACATTATCGAATGGGATGGTATTTCAGAACAAGGATTTTTGTGTGCAAGCGGAGTTTATTATTATTTAATTACAATCAATGAAGAAAAATTCGGTAAAAAATTAATTTTAGTTAAATAAAATTTTATGGATTAAAATGGCAGGAATATTAAAAACTCCACAAGAAAAATATCTTTATTCATTTATTACAACAAAAGATTCTTTACTTAGAGAAATTGAGGAATATGCTAAAGAAAATAGAGTCCCTATACTTAATCAATACTCTGCAAATCTGCTTGAACAAACTATTTTGATGTTAAGACCAAAACGTGTTTTAGAAATTGGAACTGCTGTCGGATATTCATCAATTAGAATTGCAAGACTGTTAGGAAGACAAACGACTTTCCATACAATTGAAAAAAGTCAGGATAATATTCTGTTGGCAAAAGAAAATATCGCTAAAGCTTCTCTTCAAAATAAAATTAAAATTATCGAAGGTGATGCGTTAAGAATTCTGCCTCAGATGAAAAAGAAATATGATTTGATATTTTTAGATGCAGATAAAGAAGATTATAAACGATTGTTCGATTATTCAATGTTATTACTGAAAAAGGGTGGAGTCATATTTGTGGATAATCTTTTATGGCACGGATATGTCGCTTCTAAAAATGTTCCTTCAAAGTATAAAAACTCTACTCGTCATATCAAAGAATTTAACAGAATATTTATGATGCAGCCTTCCCTTCGTTCAATAATATTGCCTGTTGGAGATGGTGTCGGAATTGGTGTAAAAGTAATATGAATGAATTTGAATTAAATGAAGTTTTTCTGGATAATGTAGAAAAATTTATTGAGAAAAAGTTTTCACATAGACATACACTATCAAAATTAATTAAAGTTGTAAACGAACAAAATCAATTTGAAACTTTTAATCAGTTAGTCTTCACTGCGAAATATACAAATGGTTTATTCAGATCAATAAAATTGAGTTATTCGAACCCGCAGATTTCCAACTTAGGACAAATTCAGAAAGATTTTTCTGAAAACCTTGAGAAAGTCAGAACTCTAATTCGAGAAATTTTTAGCAAAGATATTTCTGATAGCAAAACAGAAATTATGCATAATTACTTAGAACTTGGACAAGTTCAATTTGAAAATTTAATCTCGCTAACTGACGATTTAGATCAGATCAAAAAATATCTAAATTATCTAAAGAGAAAGTCTTAAACTACTCCTTTTGCCAACCATTTATCCAAAGCAGCTAATAAATGCATTAGTGCAGTGATAAGTGGTGTATGTTGTGACTCGTCAATATCCATCAATATTTCCCGATGAATATCTACATAAGCTTTATTTAGTTGATTTACCAAAGATTTCCCTCTGTTTGAGAGAGAGACTTTCATATTTCTGCGATCATTATTGTCAATTTCTCTTATAACATATTCTTTTTCAACCAAACCATCAATAATTCTTGTAAGTCGGCTTGGGCTTAATTTCATTCTTTCAGCAATTGATTTGTTGTTCATTACCTCATCACTTCCAAAAAGCCTCAAACATCTGAATTCTGCCTGAGTTAGATTATGTATTTCGGCTAATCGAACTTCTTTTTCCTGACAATTAGCTAAAAGACTGAACGTTAAATTAGCAAGCTTTTCTGCTGTTAGATTTATATTCATTTTAACCTCTGATAAATTAAAATATTGTGCATAACAAATATCGTTAATTGCGATAATTTTGTCAATACTACAATTGAATAAAAAATTTCTTTTGTGAATTTTATTTCAAAGGAATTATGGAAATTTTTTCTAATCCTGAATAAAATTTCATCAAATCAAATCAATAATATAATCTGATTATCTAAGTCACAAAAGATGAAGATTTTTAAGAATACTCATTGAACGCAAAAACAGTTGTTATTTGTTCAGAGAGAAAATTCTGATTTAAACAAAAAATTTTTAACATATAATATTTGAAATTGAATTGTCTAATAGCTAATATGCAAGGTTAAATTTTGATTTCTATTCGATGTTGCTAAAAGAAAAAATAATTATAAAGGGCGCAAGAGAACATAATCTTAAAAATATAGATGTAGAAATTCCAAGAGATTCCTTTACAGTAATTACAGGCTTATCCGGTTCCGGGAAATCTTCATTGGCATTTGATACGATTTATGCTGAAGGTCAAAGAAGATATATTGAATCTCTTTCTGCTTACGCAAGGCAATTTCTTGATTTATTAGAAAAACCTGATGCAGACTTAATAGATGGATTAAGCCCGGCTATTTCTATCGAACAAAAATCTACTTCCGGAAATCCACGCTCAACTGTAGGAACAGTTACAGAGATTTATGATTATTTGAGATTACTTTTTGCTCGAGTTGGTAAACAATATTGTTACAACTGCGGCAAGTTAGTATCAAAACAATCAACTGAGCAGATAATTGATGCAATAATCTCAAATCACTCTTCTAAAAAAATAAAAATACTTGCACCTGTTGTGAGAGGAAGAAAAGGACATTACCGTGAGCTTTTCGAAGAAATTCTTTCTGACGGATTCTTAAAAGTCAGAGTTGATGGAGAATATTTTGAGCTACACAAAGGATTTGGTGTTGATAGATATAAAATTCATAATATTGAAATTTTAGTTGATCACTTAGCTCCATCTGAAAAATCGAGAAATAGATTAACTCAATCTGTAAGTATTGCTCTGAGTTATGGTAGTGGTATTATCATAATAGATGATGGAAAAGAAGACTTCATTTTCAGCCGTGAATTAGCTTGTCTCGATTGTGGAATTAGTTTTCAGGAATTAGCACCAAATTCATTTTCTTTTAATACGCCTTATGGTTCTTGTTCGGATTGTCAAGGTCTCGGAGAAGTGAAGGAATTAGATCTTGATTTGATTATACCTGATTGGTCTAAATCAATAAATGAAGGGGGAATTGTTGCACTTGGTAAGCCTCGTCAGATTTGGTTTTTCAATCAATTGGAAGCAGTTAGTAAAATTTACTCTTTCGATTTCGATATGAAATTATCAGACTATAATGATTATCAAAAACAAATTCTTCTTTACGGAACTGAAGAAAAAATACCATTCAATTATTATTACGGAGATGGTAAGTCAATTACTTATCAATATAAATTCAATGGTGTTTTAGATTACTTGAAGAATTATTATAACACAACTTCCTCTAATAACATTCGTCAGTGGGTCGAATCATTTATGAGCACGAATGTTTGTAAGACTTGCAATGGTGGAAGATTAAAGAAGGAATCTCTTTCTGTCAAAATTTTGGATAAGAATATTAGTGAAGTTTCAAATCTTTCTATCCTTCGATGCCTTGAATTTTTCAAAAAACTCAAATTTAAAGGCAAAGATGAATTGATAGCTAAACCTATTATAAAAGAAATAATAGAAAGGTTAAACTTTTTATTAAATGTCGGGTTAGATTATCTGACATTAAATCGTTCAGCAAGGACACTTTCGGGTGGAGAATCTCAAAGAATAAGATTGGCAACTCAAATTGGCTCTCAACTATCCGGAGTATTATATGTTCTGGATGAACCTTCAATTGGTTTGCACCAAAGTGACAATCTGAAGTTAATAAATTCATTGAAGAATTTGAGAAATCTTGGTAATACAATTATCGTTGTTGAACACGACAGAGAAACAATTGAAAACTCTGATTATATAATTGATTTAGGACCGAAAGCTGGCGAATTAGGCGGAAATGTTTGCATTGCCGGAGAAACATCAAAATTTCTTAATTCATCCAACGGGAAAAATTCGTTAACGCTTCAATATCTCACTGACAAGAAAAAAATCAAAATTCCTGAAAAAAGAAGAAAAGGCAATGGGAATTATATCACGCTCAAAGGAGCAAAAGGTAATAATCTCAAAAATGTAACATTGAAAATTCCACTTGGAACTTTAACTCTGGTAACAGGAGTAAGTGGTTCTGGTAAATCATCTCTAATAAATGAAACGCTTGTCAAAATTTTGATGAATCACTTCTATAATTCTAAAACAGTTCCTTTGCCTTATCAAAATGTTGAAGGATTAAAGTTTATTGATAAAGTTATAGAAATTGATCAATCACCAATTGGCAGAACGCCTCGCTCTAATCCCGCAACATATACAGGACTCTTCACATTAATTCGGGATCTTTTCGCTCAATTACCAGAATCCAAAATCAGAGGCTTTTCTCCGGGCAGATTTAGTTTTAATGTTGAAGGAGGAAGATGTGAATCTTGTTCCGGCGATGGCGTGAAAAAAATAGAAATGAACTTCCTGCCTGATGTTTATGTAACCTGCGATGTTTGCCATGGAAAGAGATACAATAGAGAAACTCTTCAGGTGCTTTATAAAACAAAATCTATAGCAGATGTATTGGATATGACTGTCTCCGATGCTTTAGAGTTTTTTGGTGAACTTCCAAGAATTAAAAGAAAGTTAAAAGCAATAAATGATGTTGGACTTGGATATGTGAGATTAGGACAACAAGCAACAACTCTCTCAGGCGGAGAAGCTCAGAGAGTAAAACTTGCAACAGAATTAAGTAAGGTCTCTACTGGAAAAACATTATACATTCTCGATGAACCCACAACAGGGCTTCATTTCGAAGATGTTAATATTTTGATGCAAGTGTTGAATAAGTTAGTTGATAAAGGAAATACAGTTGTAGTTATCGAACATAATCTTGATGTTATTAAACTCGCAGATTGGATAATTGATTTAGGTCCTTTGGGAGGTGAATTTGGTGGTGAAATTGTTGCAGAAGGAACACCTGAACAAATTGTTGAAAATGAAAAAAGTTTAACAGGGAAGTTTTTGAAGAAAGAGTTAATAAATTAATTTTTATCAGAAAGGAGTCAGAAAATATTTCTTCTGACTCCAATAAAATATTTTATCCGTTTCTCTGCTGGAAGTCACGCATAAATGAAACTAAATCTTCAACACCCTTTAAGGGGAAAGCATTATAAATTGAAGCTCTCAAACCACCGACAGAACGATGTCCCTTTAATCCATCAAATCCGGCTTTTGTGGCTTCATCAATCAGTTTCTTTTCTAATTCCGGAGTAGCCAAATTAAAAGTTACATTCATCAGGGAGCGACTCTCTTTTTCAGCATGACCAATGTAGTAGCCACCACTTTGATCAATACAATCATAAAGTAACAGAGCTTTCTTTTTATTCATTTCGTACATTGCATCAAGACCACCAAGATTGCTCAACCATTTTGTAACTAATTTAATAATATAAATTCCGAAAGTATTTGGAGTGTTATAAAGAGAATCATTCTCAACGTGAGTCTTATAATTCAACATTGTATGCAATGAATCCTGACTTCTTTCCAGCATATCCTTTCTGATTATTACAAGAGTTACTCCCGAGGGACCCATATTTTTTTGAGCACCAGCATAAATGAGAGCATATTTATTCACATCAATTTTTTTATGAAGAATATCAGACGAAGCATCACAGACAAGAGGAATATTTCCGACTTCAGGTTCATTATGCCATTGAACTCCTTCTATTGTTTCGTTAGATGTGAAATGGACATAAGCTGCATCAGGGTCTAAATTCAGTTCTTCTTGTTTCGGAACTCGTTTAAATTTTACGCTTTCCATATTTGCGGCAATATTTACAGTTCCTACTCTTTTGGCTTCTTTTAATGCTTTTTTACCCCAGCTACCATTAATAATAAAATCGGCTTTATTCTTTGGCGGCATCAAGTTCAACGGCACCATTGAAAATTGAAGGGATGCGCCACCTTGCAAAAATAAAATAGCATAATCATCTGAAATATTCAAAAGCTTCTTGATTCCTTCTTTAGCTTCCTGATGAATTGCATCATAAGTTTTTGAGCGATGTGAAATTTCAAGAATTGACATACCCACACCGGGTAATGAAAAGAATTCTTTCTGAGCTTCAAGTAATACTTCTTCCGGTAGAACTGCTGGCCCAGCACTGAAGTTATAGATTCTGTTTTCCATAATTTTTCCTTAAAGATGTTATCCTATTATTGAAAAATATTTTTGTATTGATTTACTCGATAAGTGAACTTTTTATTCTGGATATTATAGATTCGGCCGTAGGAATCTTTAAATTATTTTTATGTGCAGTTTCTATCCAAAGAGCTAAAATAGTTTCAAGTTCACTTAAACATTCTTGAACAGATTCTCCTTGAGCCAAACATCCTTTCAAAGATGGAACTTCAGCAACATAACCTCCCTCTTCGGATGGATAAATAATAATTGGGTAATTAATTTTTCTCTCCATATTTAATTCTTTTTTCTTCGATTATTTCAATAACTCTTTTAACATATACAGACTTAACGAGATTTTTATGTTGAGGTATTACAAAAATTATATCGTCCTTGCGAAATATATGAAGACTTCCAGTAATTCTTTCGAGGAAAAACCCTTCATCAGCAAGTAATTTTTTGATGTCAGAAAATCTTACATTTTTTGGATTATTCCTAATCTTTTCAAATAACTTATCTTTTTTCGTCATTAAATTACACAGTTAAATCAAATGCGTTAACAATCCATCTCTTAATTTTGGTTCAAACCAAGTTGATTTCGGTGGCATTATTTCTCCTGCATCGGAAATGTTCATTAAATCATCAAGACTTACTGGATAGAGTGAAAATGCAACAGCAGCTTTGCCACTGTCAACAAGTTTTTCAAGTTCTTTTGTTCCGCGGATTCCACCGATAAAATCTATTCTGTTGTTTGTTCGTGGATCATCAATTCCTAAAACGGGATTTAATAAAAAGTTTTGCAGTATGCTGACATCAAGTTTTTCTCCGACAGATTTTTCAAGCGAAAGACTTGCAAGTACAGAATCTCTTGCTTTCAAATGATACCATTGATGATCAAGGTACATACAAAATTCTTTCTGTTTACTTGGCTCTTTTTCGTTAGAAGAAATTACCTCAAATTTTTCACTCACAGCATTTAAAAATTCTTCTTTACTTAATCCATTAAGATCAAAGACAACTCTATTATAAGGCAGAATTTGTAATTGATCTGCGGGAAAGATTACTGCAATAAAATAATTATATTCCTCATCACCCGTATGATTCGGATTAGATTTCATTTTTTCTTCTCTGGCACGGCTTGCGCTTTTTGCACGATGATGTCCGTCAGCAATATAAATTTTGTAAATTTTAGTAAACTCAGATATAATCAGCTCATTATATTCATTAGGTAGAATCCAAACTGTATGTTGAATCTCGTCAGGAGCAATGAAATCATATTCAGGAGAAACTGAATTTATAGTTTTATTCACCAAATCATTAACAGTCTTTACTCCACGATAAGTAAGAAATACAACTCCAGTTTGTGCATTTGTAGTTATTATATGATTTGTACGATCATCTTCTTTTACTTTTCTGGTTTTTTCGTGTTTTAGAATGACATCATTATCATAGTCATCAACAGAAAAAGTTGCAGCAATTCCTGTTTGAGCTCTTCCGTTCATAATCAATCTGTAAAGATAAAAATGAGGAGTTTCGTCGAGTATAAGTTTTGAATCTTTTATTAAGTTTTCAAGATTTTCTTTTGCTTTCAGGTAAACTTCTTTTGAATAAACATCCACATTATCGGGTAAATCTATTTCTGATCTTGTGATATGAAGGTAACTTAGAGGATTCCCGTCAGCAAGTTCTTTAGCTTCTTCTTTGTTTATTACGTCGTAAGGAACGCTTGCAACCAAATGGGCATTTTCTTTTTTCGGACGAAGTGCTTTGAAAGGTCTTATTACTGCCATAAATTCTCCAATAATTATTAAATCAACAGATCAAAAATCTGAAAAAAAAGCTTAATAATAAACTAAAAAAACAGATTTATTTAGAGTAAGTAAATCTTTAAAAAAACAAATTTTTTAATGTTTTTTTCTACTACAAAAGTTGAGATTGCCTCATTTAATTTGTATTTTTGTTTGTTTCAAAAGGAGATTATTTATTATGGAATTCAAGATTAACAGCAAGCAATTTGAAAAGGTTTTATCAAAAGTAATTCCTGCAATTCCGGCAAAAACACCAATGCAAATTCTGCAAAATTTTCTTTTTGATATAAAGGATGGTTTGCTTACTGTTTATGCAACAGATATGGAAATGGCAATAAAATCTCACATAAATATTGCATCTGAAAAAAATAAACAGTTTAGTGTTCCGGCAAAATTGTTATACGAAACAGTCAGAGCCTTTCCTGATACAATAATTAATTTTTCCTTAGATAAAAATCAGCTTAGATTAACAACAGATCGAGGCATTTATAATTTTGCATATTATGAAACAAGTGACTATCCTGAAATTCAAGCAATTCCGATTGATAAAGAATTTTCAATTTCAAGTGATGATCTAAGAAGAGCAATTGAGAAGACTTCTTTTGCTGTTAGTGACGAAGATGTGAGACCAGCTATGAGCGGAATACTTTTAGATTTTGCTGATGATGGTTTAAGATTTGTAGCTACTGATGGACACAAGCTTGTTAAATATGTTAATAAAACTTATCAAACTGATTTTAGAGAGCAGTATGTTATTCCAAGAAGAGCAATTCAAACATTGTCAAAATTTTTATCAGACGGAGATGTTAAAATAAATCTGACTAAATCGAATGCTTCATTCAAACTATCTGATTTAGAATTTGTTACAAGATTGATTGGTGACAAATATCCAAACTATAATAGCGTC
>Ga0209721_1001709_pt1 | contig 15563 bp, 14 predicted proteins | sample TshhotsprinmetaG_FD_184139 | JGI IMG/M metagenome (GOLD analysis project Ga0209721, IMG submission 184139) | Hot spring microbial communities from South Africa to study Microbial Dark Matter (Phase II) - Tshipise hot spring metaG (SPAdes)... | ecosystem: Environmental > Aquatic > Thermal springs... | reverse complement strand
TTTCCTCAATCTCCTTCCCTAAGGTTAATCTGATTATCTCCAATTGCATTATTCTTGCCGCAATTTGCGTTTGCGCGCTTCGACCTCTTCGGCTATCACCTCGCGGGGGGAACCCAAATCGCAGAGCGCTTTGAAGTCCGAAATTAAGATGTATAATTCTCGGTCATTGCCTCTCTCGTCATTGTACTTTATGACAAGGTAGTGTGTTGTGGGGCTGTCCGGAGTATGTTCCTTGACGGTTGTCACATTGTTTATTTTTTCAAGCGGGATAACCGTGAGCTCATCTCCAAATCGGTATATGAACTCAGAGTCTTTGATCTCTAAATAACATTTATCCGGATGTCTTCTGTGCTCGAAAAATTTTTTGAAAAGACTGGCGAACACGGCTGCAAATCCTCCCGCGAAAATGCAACCAATGAGCAGGAAAAGAACCATCTTCATGTTCCTGTCGTAGAAATAGACGTTTGCCGCGCCTATAAGCAAAGCTATTGCGCACAGTGTGGCTGCCGATGTGGCAAAGCCCATGAAAACAACTGATATTATCCCAGGCTTACCTGCAACCACACGGAAAACCTCATCATTTGTCTCACCAGATTTTTGCATCTTTTCCATTTCCAAAAGGAAAAACGCATTAAGGGTTGCAGATTTTGTATAGATTCTAACACGCGCCAGATCGTCAACAAACGCGCAAATGCTCCACGGGAAACTCCTCGAAAGACCGTTAGCATTTCCAGTTTCACCGCAGGATTTTTGGGTAACCCCATAGTTCCAAAAAGTGTTCCAACAATGGAGAGGGAAAAGAGGGAGGAGGTCTGTGGAGCAAAAAGAAGCAACGCATCAGCCCAAAGGAGATAAGCCCACCGCACGCGGCACGCGAGATTTCCTTCCGCCCGAAGGGTATTTGAGCAGTCGCCGTAAAACAAAGTTGGTCTTTGTGATGGTAAGAAAACTGCTCATGTAGTTGCTATTAAAAAGATGGAATTGGGTGTCTTAAAGCCATCGCGCAGGAGGGACAAGGTAGTTTTCGGCATGGAGGGTGTGCCAAAGTAAAGGGATTGCGGCTATGTCTAACTTGCACCTACCTTTCCAACCCCTTGGTGAACCGCCGGAACTTGGTAATTCCTTTTCGCCCGCGGCTTCGCGGCATTCCCGTGTAACATGAGGCTTCCCTCACGGGGCTTCCAAAGCGTTCACAACCATCAAGGACGGTGCTCAACTCTACGTTTCTTTATCTCCCGGGTGATCACTTCATCAGGCGAGCCGTACTCGGAAATGGGTTTGAAAGACGATAAGGGTATTACAAGTTCTTTCTTTAAATCCTCTTCATCAAAGTACTTGATTACAAGGTCATATGATACCGGGTAGAGTAGATGCGCTCTTGTTTCTGTAGTAACCTCAGTGATTTTCGCAAGCGGGATAGATGTACAGTTTCTTCTATTTCTGTATGAGAATTTGGAACCGCTAATATCGATGTAATAATTTTCCGGGTTTCTCCACTGGTCGAATAAGCTTACGAACACACGAGTGAAACGGTATGCAAGCCCAGAGGCGATGAGGAAAAAGGGAAAGAGCATACCGGTAAGCATAAAGTCCTTCTCGTATATTAAGAAATCCAGAGTGCCAACAAACAAAGCAATCGCACAGATTAAAGGCGTGACCGCCGCGATTGCCCAAGAGGCAAGTGTTATTGCAACCGCTTTATCGGCAAGCATGTGAAAGGATTCAAGTTCAGGCGAACTTTGATCAGGCATCCGCATCCAATCAGATTGCGGTGCCGATAGCGCGACAAGGAAACAAGAAGGATTGTATCAAATGAGGAAAATGATTTAGCACCCCAACTTTTTTCAAACATGGATTTGGTCTAAACCCCATAGGACCAAAAAGTCTTCCAATTGCAGAGAGACAAGCGGAAAGTGTTCCGCTTCATAAAAAATGAGACACCTCCAAGTTGGATGATATCATCCATAACACTGGGAGGTGGAACACGGAAAAGAAGAGGAAGCGGAACAGTTTAACAGCAGCCAACGAATTCTTTACTCCACTTCGAAACAAGGCTCGGCTATTTCATCAATGAACTCGGGTTTCAAAACATGGAGTAAATCTTTCGCCTGTTCAATTTTTTCTTTCAGTGCCGAGTACGAAATGTATTGACAGCATTCCGACAGCGGCGGTTTTAATCTCGCAAACGTTGGCCTCATTATTTCTTTAATAACCTTTTCACGCCTCTCCTCTGGCGCAACTATGTACAGTTTTATCTTTATATTCGGTTGCATTGAGATAAGATCTGACATTCTAAGAATTCCGCTGTATACCGAACTCGTGTGTTCCACTTCAAACGCCGCAAAGATTGATTTACCATCAAGCCAAACAACATCTATATTCTTAATCGTACTATTTGTTGCCTCGTCAAAGTGGAGGGGGATTTCGTCCACGCAGTAATCAGCAAATTTCATTCCTTTGTACTCTTTGTTTTTATCATTCCGAGCAACACTTACGTCAAAGCTAAGATTTCTGCCAAGATCAATCAGCAACCACTGGATTTCTTCATGGCTAACTTTAGTCGGCAAACTTTCGATTTCTGATTCATCCTCCTCGGGAACAGTAACAATGCCCCCTTCGGTTGGATAAGTCGGAAATACTTTGGGAACCCTCCTGTATTTTTTCTCATCATAAGGAAAGGGCCTTGGATTCTTCTGTGCATTTTCCATCGCTTCTATAACCACACGTGCGTCTTCGGGTTTCATCTTCGCCGGCGATCCCCGAAAATATCCGGTCCATGCATGGGGGCTTTTCATATCTTGAAAGTACGAAAGCTTATCTTTGAGGTTAAGTATAGGGACTGCATTTTCCGGCTTGAGAAGAATCAATGGCTTGACAGGGAATCTACACGGAAAAATCTCCTGAGACCATATTGTTTTCTCAGTGTCGTAATAGGTAGGACCAGTCACCTCCAGCAAGCCGATCCACCGTGAAATGCCAGTACAGTAGCAAAGTAGGTAATCACCGGGCTTTACCTGCTTACAGACCTTTTCTCTTGTTTCCCTGAACCCTGATACGTTGGCCCCTGCCCCGAGAAACTCATCCCATGTTGTCCCAGTAAACAAGTCAAGCCAGTAACTTCGACCCATCCTTAACCCCCATTTCAGCGCGTCTTATTGGGATAATTTAGATATCCCTGGTGAATTTTACCACATAAGAGGGTTTGGTTTGCTTGGAATAGTCTTCGACTTAGAGCGCTCGGGGGTGGAATTGTTTCGCCCCTTTTATGCGTCTCTCTCCAAAAAATTATGTGTGTTTAGAGTTTTTAGGCCACCCTGGTCAATTCATTCTCTACTCACAGACGGATACTACCTCTTGTAGTTAAACACACAAAAGCGCCAACTGCACAACATGGTTAATCCCTGTGCAGGGGAACCTCATAACCCGTATCCAAACGAGATGTGCCCCCCTGTGATTCCCTTGTTGTAATTGAAATACATCGGCCTTTCGACCACGATGGGCAGATCGGAGTTTACGACCACTCCGGCGTCCATGTTCTCCCCCAGAATGCGGTTGACCGAGAAAGTGCCGCGGGAGAAAGCCTCAACGCTGGCACTGGCGATTGTCCTGACACCATCGCTTCTTATGAAAGTTATCTCCAACCTCACCCTTTTGCCATTCGGGTTGAACACGCTTAGCCACTCCTCGAAACCACCCTTACCCCAGCTCCTTGTTGAGCCTTCAGCGAAGTACGTCCTGCATCCGGCGCAAGGCAAGCCGAGGACCGCGTGACCTCCTGTCAATCCGTTGCGGTAATTGAAATATACGACCCGCTCCCCGACTATTGGTTCGCCGCTTGAAACCTTGATGGAAACATCGCGGTCGAATCCGATTTCTGCTGGAACGTGCACTGTCACGCGCCTCATCATGGGCACTATCACGTTTTTCCGAACAAGCTGACCTCCCTGAGAGTAGAAGGAGACGGTCGCGTGGGCATCCCTTTCGCCGGGATTCTGCAGGCACAGCCACTCATCAGCCCACCTGTAAGTGCATCCCTCCGCGAAGTAGAGTTCGTTTGAAGGATTCCTCGCCCCGAGCGCGCAACTTCCCCCATCCCAGTCCCTACCGTATTTGAAATAGACGGAGCGTTCGGCGACAACAGGAACGGTGCTTGCAATGCGTATACCGAAATCCTTCTGTGCCCCGAGAACCTGGTTCAAGTTCATCGTATTCCTCGAGAGCGGGGGTACGGTCAGCCTCTTTCCAACCGGGGCTCCGCTCGCCATCAATAACTCCACTTTCACTTGAGCGCTTTTCTCGGTGGGGTTCAGAACGCAAAGCCTGGTCTCGAAAGCGGTTCCGTCTCCTGTATGCCTGGTCGTCCCTTCAGCGAAATACCACTTGGAGGAAGGTTCAGGCGCGCCAACAACAGCGTGTCCTCCGGTCCATTTGTTGCGATAGTTGAAGTACATGACCCTTTCTGCAACCACGGGCTTGTTAGCTTCAACAATCGCGGATACATCTTTCTGAAGACCTATGTCGCTTGCCACATCTATCGTGAGCCTCGTGTTTCCCCACATCCTGTACAACTTGCGCATCGGACTCGAACCCCCGGACACAAGGTAGGTCACTGATAGACTCACGTTCTCCTTGTTCGGATTCAATACTGAAATCCACTCGTAGAATTTCCCGTCGGTTTTATTCCTCCGGGTGGTCCCTTCAGCGAAATAGTAAGTTCGGGAAAGACCCGGCATGAAATGGACTTTGTTTGAGCTCCCATAAGAAGTGACAACATACACCTCTCCCTTGCGGGCGCCTTCCGGGACGCTCAAGACAATCTCTGAAGATGACCAGGTAATAGTATCACCACGCCTTACTCTTATTCCGCAGAACGAGACGTACGATTCCGCGCCAGAACCCGCAAGCGCGCTCTCCGTCGGGAAGGAGCCGAGGATTCTTACCCTCGCGCCGATATGGGCGCTTGCAGGCTCTATCCCGTCGATCCAGGGACCAACCGGGTGTTTCCAAACTTGAAACCCGTAAGGGTTGCCCGTCCCAACAATGTAGTTATTTTTGAAAAGATAGGGTATGAGTATTATGTTGTTCGGATCGCCAAGACCAGCCTTGCCCCACTGCACGAAACCACCCTGAGCAGATGGTTTGTATAGGACGCCCGTCCCAGATGGACCATTTTTACCAAAGCCCAGCACTGAAAAGTAAGGCTTATTATTCATAACCACAGGAAGAATAACTGAACTCTCCTTAATGTTAACCCCCGTTTTCACCTTGACCCATGTCCTTCCGTCATACCTCCACAGCTGAGCACCTGCTGGATTGGCGGTCCCCGCGTATAGGAAATCCTTTGAAGCAGACATGAGAAAACAATCCACGTTTTGTTGCTCACCGAAGCCAGGCTGAGCGGTCTGTTTCCAAACTCCACTCCCCTCATAGCACAGTGGGATCATCATGCCCGCACCCTCTAATCTTGCGACGAGATGTATTTTCCCCTTGTACATAGCGGGGATACAAATCCCGGTGGCGCCCACGCCAAATCCGTCTTCGTTAACTCTCGCAAACTTACTGCCATCGAACGACCACACCTTCGCACCGTATTCCCAGTCGCCAACACCGATCAGGAGCCTGTCATTCTGAACCCCGAGCGGATAACATTCACCCCTTGCCGTATCGATTATTCCCTTGCCTATGTTTTCCCAATTCTTCCCATCCTTTGTGCGCCACAATTGAGCTCCACTGTACCTCGTGGTCGTTCCGCAGTAGAAGTAGCCCTTGTAAACAGGTCCGGGGAAAAACGCGATGTTGTTCTTGTCCCCGAAGCCATCGGTCGCCGCTTTTTTGAAGCTTATCCCATCGTATTTCCAGATAGGCACCGTTTTGGCGCTTTCGTCTTCTGAGCCGGGCACCATAAAATAAAGACCGCCATTGAACTCGGTAATCGGGAACATCATGGGGATTTCAGGGTTATCTATACCCTTATCCGCGATCTTCTTCCACGGCTCGCTCGCTGGTGCTTCAGCCAGGAATACGCAAGAAAAAGACAGGCTTGAAGCGAGAAAGATAGCATAGAAAATCCAGAAATTTGACCGCTTCATATGACCACTCCGATCTCGCCTCTGAACTTCTGTCTTGCGGCGACACACCTCTGCTTCAAAGCATTTTTGCTCACATAAGATAATTCGGCATTTAGACTTCATTTCTTTTCCCGTTAGCGCTATTTACCGATAATCACTTTAAGGCTCCCCTACACGTCTTCCCGTAAGAGAGGTATTCGCGCGTGGAGGTGAAAACGAATCAGCGGGTGATAATAGGAATCATCCTTTTTCCTTCAAAAGACGAAGACATTTCCCCAATTCTGCCTGTTAATTCATCTATTGGAAATAGTAAACATTCTTCTTCCTTAAAAAGACGGGGCTCAAAGCATGTGAAGGTGAAGAGATATATCCACCACGCTCACGACGGTCTGGTACGAGGCACTAGGCATGTTAGGGTGAATATGAATGGGTTCACGGTTATGCCCGTTTTGGACACAAGAAACCGAGTAGGACCTCACAAAACCGCATCAACCTGTTAAATATAAATACTTACCTTAGTTTCCCCGCCAAAAGAGCGAGTATGACGAAGAAAATCCGCGCCCTGAGCTTCGCGTCATTCCCTAAGCGAAAAACTTCTTACATATCGGAACTCCTTTCGAGCCTCTGCTCAATCTGATAAGGCGTATACTCAGAATTCTGCGATTTAACAAGCGCCGCAGTCATCGGGCACGCCATGGAAGTGCAGAAGAGAAAGTCATAATCTCGTGGATGGGAAAGATTGTTCAGAATCAAAGTATAGGTGAGCGTCGTGGAGATAATACTCGAACCGGGCGCGGAGACGTCAACGCTTGCGTTGAAAGCTGAAAAATCGGTTTTCTAATCCCGATTTGTGGTGGCGCCAACCCCTGTCACTTTTTCGCGGCAAGCCAGATAATTCATGACCGAATTACAGGTATTTCCCGACGAGGCCAGGACAACAACCGCTCGATTGTGAGCGTAATCGACCGCATACTGGAGCGCATGGGAAAAGGATGATGAGCCGAGAGTCATATTCAAAACATTTGCACCGTTATACGCTGCATGGAAAACAAGCCAAACCAATATCCGCTACGCTGCCCGATCCATTTGAGCCAAGACCTTTAGCGTCATTATCCTGGCGCTTGGACAGATACCAGCAATTGTCGTCATGTTATCAGTCTCGGCAGCGATTACGCCCGCGACATGCGTTCCATGTGGGCTCTCATCCAGGGGGTTAGAGTTAGGATTTGACCTCAACCAAAGGTCTGAATAAGGAACATTTTACCAGGTGGATCTTCATTGTATACAAACTGTTCTCCCCCAGCATACTTGTCAGCAGCGGCAACCATGCCCACCGTAATGAGGTATTGGTAATAATTGCTTGTGTTCAGATAGTTTATGGAAATTACAAGAAAATAAGTGGTGCCGTTCTGAAGAGTAACGGAATTTGAAAACTCTTTGTATACTTCAGTCAACGAATACCCCCCTTCGGATGCAGAAATTGAGAATGAGGCAAGGTCTGAACCCGCAAGACTGGACCTAACGGAAACAGTAATTTCAGAGGTGGGATTGCTGATCTTTCGAAAACGGAAGCCGGCATGGGTGAGGGCCTGACCCGTGCCGGTTATTGACTGCGCGACCATCTGGCTGTTCGCATCAGATCCGCAATTAAAATAACCGACACTTGATGTCAGGAATATGGCAAACCAGTTATATCCAGGAACAATTTTGGAATCCAATTCCGGATGGCTCGGGTCAATTCCAGTATCTATCACCGCAACCATGGGTTGTCCGGCGCTACCATCTTCAGAGTTCCAAGCTTCCAGCGCATCAGTATCGGAATCAAATGTCCCGCTGACCCCTTGTATCGTCTGATCCGCATTCCTTAAACCCCATTGATTGGGCAGTTGAGGATCATTCGGAGTGTGAAAAATTGTCACTATATAATTTAGTTCTGCGTATTCCATGAAAGGATTGCCCTTGAGAAGCTTCAAGGCTTCGCCCACAGACGTGTCAGTTTTCAGTCAGTAGAGTTGAACTCTATCACTACCCTTTTGTCCGATATTTCTAAGCACTGAGCGAACGCGAGCAGTGTTCTTCGCTGAATCCTTGTCTTCCTGCGGAGTGTCTTTTCTGAACTTAATGATATCCTGAACTTGATGATTATTTCTCCCGGGGCATATTCCTCGGCTGATAGGGAGAATTTTGCCGCTTGCACACGGTATTTGACTGCTCAGGTATTTTGAGAAGCCGCCTCCGCGCTTTCCACCCCAAGCACATTGAAAAATAAGCAAACCATGAGAGATAAGGCGCTAAGAAGGGAAATAGCCCGGGCATTGGTCAGGACAATTTCTTGTTTCGAAAAAGTTTCAATTATTTTCCATTCACTAAAAATCTTTGACCCTTATATTTTTTCCTTTTGATTATCGCATTGGTTTCTCCCTTATTCTTCATACATAATTAGAAACGAACCTGCGTGGCCTTAGAAACACCCGTTCCCCCTGGTATTTTTCATTTTCGCGCGAACACCCCTTTTGCCCAGATTGCTCGTGCTAACTCACAGTTTGCGCCCGCATCTGCTACAGAAAAGGCTTGCTGGCAAAACCTCCGCTCCGCATCCTGGACAGAATTTTGCCGTGGGTTTCTGAAAGTCAGGCGCCTTTCCCGGAACCCAGGGCGGGACAAGTCTTTCAGAGGTCTCAGGGATTTTCGCCGTGTAAGAAGGGGGCTTGAGACCTTCTTCCTCCACTATGGCCTGCGCTTTTGCGCCCTTCTCTCCCCGGTCAACACGGTCTGCGGGATCCTCCAGCCCGCCGGTTCCTCCGGTTTTCTCTTCTGTTTGAGTAGCGGGAATAAGGGCTTCCTTAGGTTTCTTGAACCTGATAACAGCGAAGGAAAACCCGCCGAGGAATAAAAGCGTGAGGAGCCCCGAGAGAATCGAAAGCAAATTTTTATTTTCGGCAAAAAAGCCGTAATCAACGTCGTAAGGAGTCAGCTCATAATTAATAGATTTTCTTTTCTCATTGTAAACAACGTCTTTTGTTCACGCGGGGAGTATTACCTCCCTTACTTTCATCACCGGCAAAACGAGGTGAAGCGTTAAATCTCCCCTTCCCAAAAATTTTTCAGAGAACTCGAGCCTGTTTCCGGATGTCGATTTCGGCTTGACAGGAAAATCTGGTATCTCCCAGTAATCTTTCCGTTTGTACGCGAATCCGGGGCAAGTGTAGCTGACGAGCACCGCCCGCTCATCCTCATCAAGAACCGCTTTTGGGTTTTTGAACTCCTGAAAACTTTCACAGCCAGTATATTTTCTTGTCAGGTATTCTGGGTGTCGCGAGCATATTCTCTTAACAGCCCTGAAGAGCGATTCGGACAGGGTGAATTTTCCGGTTATTTTCGCGACACCGAGAATGTCAACAATTATGCTGTATTTAAGCAGAACCTGAACATCTTCTTCAGAATCGCTTAGCGCGCCCTCAAGGGAAACAAGCGCCAACAAAAATGCAATTATCATCAACAACGCTCAAAAAACTACCGCATAATAAGCGCGTGTATGAGTTTTTTTCGTGGGAATTTCAAATGGTATCACCACGGTGGAACAACCCCCCTCCTCCACCAGAGCTCAAGGTCGATCCAGGTTTGCGGGTAATTCTCATCATCGTTCAACTCGTCTTTTGCATACTCAATAGCCTGTTCGGGACCGAAGATGTCCCCATACTCTACTCCTGTCGATTCAATTGGCACTATATCGCCGCTCTCCGGAAGCTGTATTGCGGGCAGAGCATGACCGGGTATGAAGATGACGTAAGACTTAACTCCTACTGCCTCCATCATGGATGCTACACACAGCAATATCAAGGCACGTACCAGCTTTTCTGTTTATGGTGTCCTTCGGGTATTGGACGTACTGTGCCGCCTCCCCGCCCAGAAGGCGTAAGGCTCGTGGACGTATCTCACACGGTGGACATACAGTGTGCGATAAACAGCGCAAAGAGCCTCAATCGCCTCCTCATCGCTCGAGGAAGGCGCAAGTCCCCCTGTGGCAAGCTACGCAAAAGACTTTGTCGTCTCCTCGTTCGGCGTGCAGAACGCCGCGACGAAGGGATAATTCTCGTCCCTGTCTGCCGCTGTGACCTTGTCCTCCTCGCGAAGTGATGAGAACGTGTAATCGTTTCTTCCGAGAAAGAATATCTTGTGGCGCTCCTCGACGGGCTTGGAAAGACCTCTGTACTCGTGTTTTATCACAAATTCCGCCGGGGTTCTCGTTGTTATACCCATCACCTTTTCGCCGGCGAACACCGGGTAATAAAAGTCACGCATGGTCTGCCCCGGAATTATCTCGGGGTAAGTGTCGTTCGAAGTCCAATCAGTGTAGCCAATCACCCGGTATGAAAGCTTCAAATCATAGACGGGAATCTTCCCCATGTTCTTGATTACTGTTTTCCCAAGCCAGAAACTCCAGGTATCATCACCGTACACCTTGTACGCGCACGTAAGTATCTTCTCCCGAGATTGCAGCTCAAATTCTAACCTGACCTTGGACGGGTCATACGAAGCGCCAGCTCGCGTGAGCATGAAGCTGAAAAACCCGAGAGAGCAGCGACAAAGACTCCCGCATAAAACCGCTGGGCCGATAAAAAGCTTTTTTTGCCGAGGTTAGCCGACAGCCCCTCCTTTGAGATAAAAAGGGCAAAGCACGCTTCTTTAATAGCGGGGTTTGTACAGTTTGCCGGAACGCATCGTATAAACCTCTCTGCGTCAGAAATGCCGCAACCAATGAACCAGCTTCAATTCATTTTATAATCTTCGCAAGAATCCCAACAGATAAAAATAGATTCATAAGCTTTCCTGAAGAAGGTCCAATCCGCTCTTCCTTGGAACCTAAACCCGCCTCCAAAAGCAAGAAAACGGGAAGAGGGCGATAACAATCCACATGTTAAGATCGCATCCGAGCGTGGTGCGCTGGAACAGAACTTTAAAACAAACTGATTGGAAGAAACCAAATAAAACTCCCGGTCACAATGTGCCGTTGAGATAAGTGGAGGCAAGCATAAGCAAAAAATTGCTCCTGATTTGAGAATGAGGAATAAAGCCCCGGGAAAGAACATAACAAATTGCCGAGAAAGAATCGCCCAACATTTGCTATTGACCCTGTTTTGGGGCTGTGCTATTGTGCATTTCACTTCATAGGACGTCTCGGTTCAAATTGGAAAAATACATCTAACGCGTCCGTAACGTCGAGGGTCAGTGACAATTCTTAAAGGTGAAAAAATGGTATCACGCACTCAATCGGAGGGAATCAACTTCGAACTGACCCCGGAGCAGCAAATGGTCCAGAAAACGGCTGCCGATTTTGTCGATAGAGAGATCCTTCCGAAAATCACGGAACTCGACCGAAAGCACATCCTGAGTTTCGACATAATCCGGGGCATGGCAAAACTGGGGATGCTCGGCGCCCCGATACCCGAGGAGTACGGGGGCTCCGGACTTGATTTCATCGCCACCGCTTTGATTTGCGAGGAGATCGAGCGAGGAGACGGGGGATTTAGAACTCTGCTTTCGGTACATCTTGGTCTCAATTCACTTACACTTCTAAAATTCGGCACCGAGGACCAAAAGCGGAGATATCTCATAGACCAGGCGCGCGGCGATAAGATTGCATGTTTCGGGCTTACGGAACCTGGCGCGGGCTCTGACGTGGCGTCAATCGAGTCAACCGCGCGAAGGGTCGGTGATCGCTATATTCTAAACGGACAAAAGACATGGATTTCTTACGCGAACGTGGCGGACCATTTCCTCGTCTTCGCCAAGACAGACAAGAACGCCAGTCACAGGGGTATTTCCGCCTTCCTCTTGGACCGCTCAATGGAAGGTATAGAAACAAGGGACATAGAACACAAGCTCGGGGTTTGGGCGGGCTCCACCGGTGAGATATTCTTGTCAGACGTGGAAGTACCCGTGGAAAATCGCCTGGGGGAAGAAGGCGAGGGATTCAAGATAGCGATGTACGCGCTCGACATGGGGAGGTTTACGGTCGCGGCAGGGGCGCTTGGGACCATCCGCGCCGCTCTTGATGCGTCAATAAAATATGCCAATCAAAGAATAGCGTTTGGAAAACCCATCGGTCGATACCAGTTCATTCAAGAGAAAATAGCCGAAATGGTGAGGGGACTTGAAACATCCCGACTTCTCGTATACAAGGCGGCATGGCTTAAGAACAAGGGAGTTAAAAATACGCTTGAAACCTCTCTTGCCAAATGGCATGCGACGGAGTGCGCGTTCAACGCGGCTCACGCGGCGGTGCAAATACATGGTGCCTACGGGTATTCGGCCGAGTATCCGGTCGAAAGAATTTTCCGCAACGCGAGGGCTCCTTTAATCTATGAGGGTACAACCGAAATTCACAAGATGATCCAGGCAGAACACGCCCTTGGATACCGGAAAGTCAACGGCTAAACAATTTGGCGCCTTAAGCTCTTTTTAATCGAGATGAAAACGCCTGGCGAAATGATATCTCTGCGGCAATAACTTTAATCGTTCCAGGAACCGACTCGAACGCCTTTGCTCTTTTACAAAGCAATACAGCGAAAGGTATGGTCCGGCTCAGTTTTTAAAGGAGGGTATTATGGAATTAGAAGACGTCATCTATGAGGTGAAGGACGGGATAGCCACAATCACAATCAACCGCCCCGAGCGCCACAACGCCTTCAGGTCAAAAACCCTCGACGAGCTAACCCAGGCTTTCGAGGCGGCGGAGGAAGACAGGACCGTCGGTGTGGTCGTTCTAACCGGCGCGGGCGAACGCGCTTTTTGCGCGGGTGGAGACATCTCGGAGATGGGCGCCCTCGATCCCCATGTTGGAAGAAAATTTCTGGGAAAGTGCCTGAAACTATCCAACACTATGAGGTCTCTTTCCAAACCGATAATCGCGGCAGTCAACGGCTATTGCCTGGGCGGAGGCAATGAGTTAAACCTCTTATGCGACCTGACCATCGCATCTGAAAACGCCGTCTTCGGTCAGACGGGACCGTCGGTGGGGAGCGCGCCCATCTGGGGAGGAACTCAGATGCTTCCACGCGTTGTCGGCGAAAAGAAGGCAAGGGAAATGTGCTTCCTTTGCCTGCGATACACGGCAGAGGAAGCGGAGAAAATGGGGCTTTGCAATAAGGTCGTCCCGCAAGAAAAACTGATGGAAACGGCGCTGGAGTGGGCAAACAGAATTCTTGACATGAGCCCGCAATCGATAAAACTCACGCGAACCTCAATGAACTTTGAATCAGACCTCCTATACAGTTCATTCACGCATGGACGTGAGATGCTCGCGCTCGCCTACGGCTCGGAGGAGCTGACCGAGGGGATGAAATCATTCGAAGAGAAGCGCAAACCAGATTTCCGAAAGTTCAGGAAGTAGGAATATGTTAAGCCGAACAGGCGGAAGGCTACTGCTGGTTTGAACAAGGAGAGCCAGATGGATTTTAAAAAGATTCTCGTGGTCGGAGCCGGAGTGATGGGAAGAGGAATCGCCCAAGTATTCGCAAGCCGCGGATATGAAGTTTTATTGATGGACATCTCAAAGGAGTTAGCGAAAAAGGGTGTTGAGAACATAGAAAAATCGCTAAACCACGCGGTGGAAAAGGGGAAGATCGAAGCGAGCATGAAGATGGAAATAATAGGAAAGATCACGCCCACCTCAGACTGGTCACGCGCTGCGGAAGCCGATTTTGTGGTTGAAGCGGTATTCGAAGACTTGGAAGTGAAAAAGGAGGTCTTTGCAAAGCTTGACGAAACCTGCCGTCCGGAAGTCATCATTGCCACCAATACTTCCTCTCTACCCATAACCCCAATTGCCTCCGCGACCAGAAGACCGGATAAAGTCATCGGTATGCACTTTTTCAATCCGGCACCGGCAATGAAACTTGTTGAGGTAATACGGGGACAGCTCACAAGTGATGAGACATGCCGGACAGTGGTCGAACTTGCAACCCAGCTCGGCAAGACTCCTGTTGAAGTGAACGATTGGCCTGGCTTTGCCATGAGCCGCATTTTCTGCGTGATGATCAACGAGGCCATATTTTGCCTATATGAGGGGGTGGGCACTCCCGAGGCAATAGATAATGTAATGAAACTCGGCGCCGGTCACCCCATGGGACCCCTCGAGGTAGCCGACCTGCTTGGTCTTGATATTGTCCTGCATATAATGGACATTCTCTACAAAGAGTTCGGCGACCCCAAATACCGAGCCTGTCCGCTTTTAAGAAAAATGGTTGCCGCGGGGCAGTTGGGAAAGAAGAGCGGGAAGGGATTTTATACCTACAAGCAATAACTAATTTTCATAAAGGATAAAGTAGGAAAGTTGGAAAAGAAAAGCGTGAAGGGATTCTATTCCTACCGTTAAGCTTCCAAATAAGGCTGGAAAGACAAGGGCCCGTCAAGGAACAGCACTTTCCGGGCAGTGCCGCTCATGGTCGCAAGAAATCGTGGTACTGAAAAAAGGATTGGCCTATCCCTAAAATGCTTAGGGAGATCCAAAGACTATTCTTTCGTGAGCTCCAGTCGGTAACCTCGAAGGAAATAAACCGGACGGGAAGACTTTATCTGAAAAGTTCGCACTTTCATAAGGAAAAACACGTTTGCGCTTGGCATTCTTCTTTCAGATGAGGCGCGAAGACTCAATCCGAATACCGTGTCCACCTGTTTAAATGAGCGAGATTGAGAAACGCTTTTTCTTGTACCAATAACGTTTCAAGTTCTCCTCTTTCTTCCTCTCAAATCTTTAAGTAAGTCTCTAAGCGAAACCAACACTGTCTGTGGACAAGCATTACCTATAAAATAAAGAAAAAACTCCGGGGTCTTAAAAATGAGCGAAGAGGCAAAGATCTGGGGTATTGAAACCAAAATGCAGGAAGAAGAATTTAAAAGAATCATCTGCGAGCGTGTCACCGATGCACCCTTTTACAAACACATGGGTTTTTCTGTGATTGGACTCGGTCCCGGCGAGGCGCACTTGAAAATGAAAGCAAACCCTCGTGTATGCGATGAGTCAGGCGCGGTCGAAAGAGGAGCGATTGCGGCTTTGGCGGATGCTGCATCCGGCGTTTCTGCGGCGACCGTTTTCCCCAAATCCTCTAAGCGGGTGGTCACGGTTGAGCAAAAAGTGACTTTCATGGCGCCTGTAAGCGGAGGTGAACTGGTCGCGATCGGCAAAGTTCTTTTCTCAGACGAAAATATCGTCGTATCCGAGGCAGTTGTAAGAGATCGCGAGGGGAAAATTGCCGCAAAGAGCCTTGCCACTTTCACCGTTGTGTCAAGGAAATAACATTTACCTGACAGACAAGCCACGCTTCGCTAAACGCATCGAACTTATCTCACTCGAGGCAAAAGCTAACGCGAGAAATGGTCAGAAAAGTCCCGCTTTCCCGAACGCATCGAAAATGCCGAAGATGCATTTAAACGAAGCCTTTCTGCTCTGGTTTGAGAATGAGTCAACCTGATGGAGGGACCCTGTAGAATACG
>Ga0209721_1001707_pt1 | contig 15567 bp, 13 predicted proteins | sample TshhotsprinmetaG_FD_184139 | JGI IMG/M metagenome (GOLD analysis project Ga0209721, IMG submission 184139) | Hot spring microbial communities from South Africa to study Microbial Dark Matter (Phase II) - Tshipise hot spring metaG (SPAdes)... | ecosystem: Environmental > Aquatic > Thermal springs... | reverse complement strand
TTCATACTTACCTTTTCCTAAAACTCTAATAGATTCCAAGTCCAATATAACTGGCTCTTCTTCATCTTCGACTCCTAAGATTTTTCTTGCCTCTTCTTCCATCTCCTTTTTTTCTTTTTCAGGAAGAGAAGTTATTTCTTTTTCTTCTTTCAAACTAGAAATTTTTTCGTCTTTAATGTAGAAAAAAAACTTGCTTCCACAGGTAGAACAACCTTTTAAAAGTTCATCAGAGGCTTTTTCAATAATTTTTCCACAATGAACGCATCTGTGTGCCATTAAAGTTTAAATAAAATATGGTTTAAATGATTTTCTAGATTATTTCTTTAATGACTTTTATGGACCTGCCGAGAATCGAACTCGGATCTCCTGACTGCCAGCCAGACGCTCTACCATTAAACTACAGGCCCAACGCAAAGTTTATTAACTAATTGTTTTTTTAATCTTTATGGAAGAAAAAGATTGTTTATTTTGTAAGATAGTAAGAAAAGAAATTCCATCAGAGATCTTTTTTGAAAGTGAAAATTTTATTTCTATAAGAGATATTCATCCTATTTCAGAAGGACACTCTTTAATTATTTCTAAAAAACATTACAAAAATCTTCTTGATTTTCCAAATCTTTTAGGAAACGAGTTAATAAACACTGCGAAAGAGGTTTTTTTTAAAATACAGAAAGAGACAAAATGCGAAGGTTTTAATCTTGTTCAAAATAATTTTGCAGTAGCAGGACAAATTATTAATCATTTACATTTTCACATTATTCCAAGAAAGAAAAACGACGGAGTGCATTTAGGTTAATTGGTTTAAATACTAACAAAAGAAAATTTAGATGAAAAATTTCTCTTAATTAAAGAAGAATAGAATTTTTTAAAAATAGCGAATTAAGATAAACTTAAAAATTCTTTTTTCTTTTGTAAAAAATGATAATTCGAAAAGAACTTATAAGAAAATATTTAGAATATTTTAAAAGCAAAAATCATAAAGAAGTTTTAAATTCTTCTCTAGTTCCTGAGAATGATCCTTCTGTTCTTTTTACAACAGCAGGAATGCATCCTTTAATTCCTTTCTTGCTCGGAGAAAAACACCCATTAGGAAAACGGCTTTGCAATGTCCAGAGATGTGTGAGAACAGGAGATATAGATTCTGTTGGAGATTCATATCATCACACTTTTTTTGAAATGCTTGGAAATTGGAGTTTGAATGATTATTGGAAAGAAGAAGCTATAAAAATGACTTTTGAATTTCACACAAATATTTTAAAAATTCCTCTCGAAAAGTATGCTGTTTCTGTTTTCAAAGGGAATAAAATAGCTCCGATGGACAAAGAAACTTTTGATATTTGGAAAAAACTCGGTTTAAAAGAAGAGAGAATTTCTTTGCTTGGGGAGGAAGATAATTGGTGGGAAACAGCTGGAGCAGGTCCATGCGGTCCTTGTACTGAACAATTTTTTTATATAGGAAAAAAACTTCCGAAAAAATTTGATCCTAAAGACAAAAACTGGGTTGAAATTGGTAATGATGTTTTTATGGAATATGTTAAAGACAGGGAAGGAAATTATAAAAAAGCATCTTTAAGAAATATTGATTTTGGTGGAGGAGTGGAAAGAACTCTCGCTGTTTTGAACGATCTCGACGACAATTATTTGACCGATGCATGGAGAGAAATAATAAAAAAAATAGAAGAAGTTTCAGGAAAAAAATATGGAGAAAATGAAGAAGAAACAAAAGCGATGCGAATTATTTCAGATCATCTAAAAGCAGCAGTATTTATTTTAGGCGACGGAGTTTTGCCGAGCAATGTCGAGAAAGGTTATGTTTTAAGAAGATTAATAAGAAGAGCAATAAGATTTGGAAGAGTTCTTGGAATAAAAGATTTTACAAAAAAAGTTTCTTTGGCTGTTTTTAGTATTTACGATGATTATGAAATTTTAACTAAAAACAAAATTTTTATTTTAGAAGAGTTAGAAAAAGAGGAAAAAAGATTTTTAGAAACTCTTGAAAAAGGAATGAAAGAGTTTGAAAAAATTTCAAACAATTCAAAAATTATCTCTGGAAAAAATGCTTTTTTGTTATATCAAAGTTTTGGTTTTCCTTTGGAATTAACGATCGAATTGGCAAAAGAAAACGGAATTGTTGTTGATGAAAAATCTTTTTATGAGGAAATGAAAAAACACCAAGAATTAAGTAGAACTTTTTCTTCAGGAGTTTTTAAGTCCGGGCTAGTCGATGATTCAGAAAAAACAAAAAAACTCCACACAGCGACGCATTTGTTAAATGAAGCATTAAGAATTGTTTTGAATGACAAAAACATTTTTCAAAAAGGAAGCAACATAACTCCTGAAAGATTAAGATTTGATTTTAACTTTCCGAGAAAATTAACAGATGAAGAATTAAAAAAAGTTGAGGATTTAGTTAATAAGAAGATTCAGGAATGTTTAGATGTTTATTTTAAGCAAATGAGTTTAGAGGAAGCGAGAAAAATCGGCGCGCAAGGAGTTTTTGAATCTAAATATGGAGAAAAAGTTAAGGTTTATTTTATTGGAGATTTTTCAAAAGAGATTTGCGCTGGTCCACATATAAAAAACACAAGAGAGTTAGGTAAATTTAAAATTCTTAAAGAAGAGTCATCAAGTGCAGGAGTTAGAAGAATAAAAGCAGTTTTAGAATAATTTTTTATATTAATTTTTTGCTAAAAAAGAGTATTTTGAACCAGGAAAATTAAAAGTTTTAAAATAGTCCTTGGGAGTTTCAGCTTTTCTAATTAATTTTACTTCTCCGTTTTCTTTTAGCAAAAGCTCAGCACTTCTTAGTTTTCCATTGTAATTAAAGCCCATCGCATAACCATGTGCTCCCGAATTATGTATTGCTAATAAATCTCCGATTTCTATTTTTGGGAGCATTCTGTCAATAGCAAATTTATCGTTGTTTTCACAAAGAGAACCAACAACATCGTATTTGTGAGTGCGAGGTTTATTTTCTTTCCCTAGAACTGTTATGTGGTGATAAGCACCATACATTCCAGGCCTCATAAGATTTGCCATACAAGCATCTACGCCAACATAATCTTTGTAAATATGTTTTTCGTGAATAACTTTTGTTATTAAATAACCAAATGGACCTGTAACCATTCTTCCGTTTTCCATTAAAATAGCTATGTCAGGCAGGTTGTTTTTTGTTATTTTTTCTTCGTAGATTTTTTTTATCTCTTCTGAAATATTATTCAAATCAACTTCTTTTTGTTCTGGTTTATAAGGAATACCTATACCTCCGCCCAAATTAATGAATTCGAAAGTTATCCCGAGTTTTTTTGTTATATCAACAACAAGATTTAAGAGCATTTTTGCTGTTTCGACAAAAGCTTCTTCTCTTAATTCGTTCGAGGCAATCATTGTATGAAGACCGAATCTTTTTATTCCTTTATTTTTCATTATCCTATATGCATCAAACAATTGTTCTTTTGTAAGCCCGTATTTTGCTTCTTCCGGGTTACCTATAACATTTCCTTTAGATGTTTTTCTTAATGGTCCTGGATTGTATCTAAAACAAATAATTTTGGGCAGTTTTCTTAATGTTTTTTCAAGAAAAGAAATGTGTGTTATGTCGTCGAGATTGATTATCGCACCAAGTTCAAATGCTTTTTTGTATTCTATTTCTGGCGTGTTGTTCGATGTAAACATTATATTTTCACCTTTTAGTCCGATAGCTTCTGCTAACATTAATTCAGGCAAAGAAGAACAATCAGCCCCCATTCCCTCTTCTTTAACTATTTCCATTATGAAAGGATTTGGGCAAGCTTTCACTGCGAAAAAATTTTTGAATCCTCTTCCCCTAACCCAAGAAAAATATTTGTTTAATTTTTTAGCATTTTCTCTTATTAATTTTTCGCTATATATGTGGAACGGAGTTGGATATTTTTTTATTATTTTTTCTATTTGTTCTTTTGTAAAAAAAACGTCGTCATCTTTATTCATTTTTTAGTTATTTACGGATTTATTTTTTATAGATTTTTCTTCTTTTAAAATAAATTTTGCTATAAGAAAAACAACCCATGCGATTATTAAGAAATAAATCAGCGAAGATAAAAATTGCCCCCATGCAATTCCTTTCCATATCCAAAAATTCAAAGTTGCTGTTTGCCAAGATCCGTTAGGGATGAAAGGAGTTATTAAAGGCATTATAATATTATCAACAAGAGATTTAACAAAATTATTCATCGCGAGACCTATTATTATTGCTATTGCCAGTTCAATAACTTTATACTCTTTTAGAAATTCTTTGAAATCAATCAAGAAAGTTTTTATTTTTTTCATTGTTAATTTTTATATCATAAATTTTCTTCTTAAAATTTCCCTATTAACTTGTTCTCTTCTCATAAAAGCTTCTTTGTTTTTTAAAATTTTTCTTAAAAACCAATTAGTCTTTTTTTCTTCTCCAGAAAAAGCTTGCGCTAAATTTCTTATTTCTTCTGCTGCTTTGCTCCTCGGTTCTTTAATAATTAAAGGTTGTTTATAAAAAATACACTCAGTTATTTTTTTCTCTTCTGGAATTTTTGCTAAAACAGGGAGAGATGAAGCCCACTCAACTTCTTCACAACTGACTTCGTAAGGAACATTTTTGACCCTATTTATTATTATTCCTTCTATAGGAGTTCCTTGGGATTTTGCCAATCTTGCAGCTTTCAAACTTGTTGTTAAAGTTATTTTATCAGGTGTAGTTACAATGAAGATCATTTCAGAGGCGGCAACTATCGGAATCATTTCAGAATAATGGGGAGAAGAATCTATGATTATAAAATCGTATTTATTTTTAACTTTTTCAATTATTCTTCTTAATCTAAAAATATCTGTTTGATCGTAGTGTTCTAAGGCTGCAGGCACAACATCTACATTATAACTTTCATAAACTGTTCTTTGAAAACTTTCTCCTTTTAACAAATCCTGTAATGAATTTTTATGAGTTAAATCTAAATAAAGGGCTATGTTTGGCGCAGAGATGTTTCCGTCGATAAGAAGAACTCTTTTATTAAATTCATTCGCTAAGCAAATCGCAATTTCCAAAGAGATTGTTGTTTTTCCGACTCCACCTTTTACAGAAACAAAAGAAATAACTTTTGCCATATCACCTCTTTTAGTTAAAATTTTTACTATTTTTAATTGTTTTGGTTTCTAAAAATTTCTAAATATTTTTTTACTCTTTAACAAGGATAAGGAAATAACTTGTCAACATTCTTCTATTGTTTATTATTTCGATCTTTTAATTATTATTCTTCTTATCTTAGATCGCCTTCCTTCTGTATAAAGTTCTTCTGGTAAGGAAATTTTTTGTGTAGATCTTTTTTCTTCTTGGAATACTCTAATGAAAAAACTATTAGCTAAAACTACCTCTAAGGAATTTCCCTTTACTCTTTTTATTCTCTCGTTTAGTATTTCCCCTTGTTGAATTGGGTAGCTTCCATTTGTGCTTCCTTCGTCTATATACTCAATATCTCTTTCTGAAAGAATAATATCTGCGTGATGCCTGGAGACATGGGGAGAATTTATCCCCAATATTCCATTTGAAAAAGAACATTGATCACCACCACTTCTTCCGATAGAAATTTTTCCATCACTCAAATGATATTTACCGAGAATTTCTGCTTCTCCATTTTCTTTTAATGAATAAACTTCTAAAATGTATGTTTTCATCAATAAAGGTATTTTTTCTTTTTTTTCAAGATTTGTATTTTTAAAAGTATATAATTTATTTTCTTCTTTACTACAAATAACCAAATAAAATTCTTTTGTTCTTAGAAATTTTTTAAATTTTATCCAGTGTAACTTGTTTCTGGCAGAGCAGATTTTGCGCTTCTTAAATATTTTTTCTCTATACTCTTATATTTTTCTAAGTCATTTTTTGTTACAGAAGGGGCAACTTTTTCCATTGCTTTCTTGAAATGAGATTCTTTAACCTCTTTTGCATCTTTGTTCTCTCTCAACGCAAGCATTGCAGCTTCTCTTACAAGAGATTCAATATCTGCTCCAGTATAACCTTCTGTTTCTTTTGAAAGTTTTTCAATAATTTTTTCTTTGTTTTCTATTGGGGTATTTTTTGTGTGAATCTTTAGGATTTCTAATCTTCCTTTTTCATCTGGGACAGGAACAAAAACAATTCTGTCAAATCTTCCAGGTCTCAACAAAGCAGGATCTAAAATGTCTGGTCTGTTTGTTGCTCCAACTACGATGACATTAGATAACTCTTCTATTCCGTCCATTTCTACGAGCAATTGATTTAAAACACTTTCAGTAACTTTTGAACCACATTCATGAAGACCTCTTCTTCCAGCCAAAGAATCTATTTCGTCGAAGAAAATAACGCAAGGCGAAACCTGTCTCGCTCTTTCAAAAACTTTTCTTACTCCTTCTTCTGATTTTCCGACCCACATGCTTAATAATTCTGGACCTTTAACCTGTATGAAATTTGCTTCGCTTTCATTCGCAACAGCTTTTGCTAAAAGTGTTTTTCCAGTTCCAGGCGGTCCGTAGAGTAAAACTCCTTTCGGAGATCTAATTCCCATTCTTTTGAAAGATTCAGGATATTTTAAAGGCCATTCAATTGCTTCTCTTAATTCTCTTTTAGTGTTTTCAATTCCGCCAACATCTTCCCATTTGACATTTGGGGTTTCAACTAGAACTTCCCTCATAGCAGAAGGTCTTACAACCTTTAAAGCATTTTCAAAATCATCTTTTGTAATTTTTAAAGACTGAAGAACTTTTTCAGGTATTGCTTCATCCTTATCAAGATTAAATTTATCTAAATTTCTTCTTAGTGTTGACATGGCAGATTCTTTTGTTAGTGCTTGTAAATCAGCCCCGACGAAACCATGTGTTTTTGTAGCAATTTCATCTTTCATTTTCTCCAAAAATCTCGTTTTTAATTCATTTTTCAGATTTTCATCGACCGAACCGGAAAAAATCTCAGCAGTTAAATCCTCTTCCACAAAGTTCTTTATCAAATACTCCAGGTATTCTATAACTTCTGATTCCCTGTTCTTGTCTAGGGAGGGAATTATTTTTTCTTTAATAAACTTCTTAGTAAGTTTAAAATTTTTTGAATAATCTTCAAGAACCTTAAATTTGGGATCAAAAAAGTTATAAGGCGAATCTCCTTGAAGATGCGTGAGAAGAGCCTCTTTATCAATATTAGACTTATCTCCAGAAGAAAGATTTTCCAGATAAATATCGATTATTCGAATAAGTTGTTTCCCGGTTAAACCAAAAAGAGCGAACTCTAAGGATTTTTCAGATAAATTGAGTAATTCAGACAATTTGGATAACTTTTCGGATTTTTTTATCAAAGAGATTTGTTTTTTATCGTTGGTAATATCTGAATGAAGAGACTCGATTCTTTTTTCGTTTATTCTTATCTTTTTACTAAGTTCCTTTTTTTCTTTAGTTTTTAAGGCAATGGATTTTTCAATAGAAGATATCTGCTTTCGAAGATTTGTTAAAGAATTAGAAATCTTTAGAGGGTCTTTTTCATACAGATCTTTCTCCCTTTCCTTGAGTTTATCCAAATCGCTTTCCAAATCTGAAATCTCTTTAGTTAAGACCCCAAGCATTTTTTCTAGTTCGAGAGATTCTTCTTTTATCTTCTTTATTTCGTTATTTGCGTTGGTTGTTCTAGCATCCAGTTTAGAAGAACCTATTTCGTTCTTTTCCTCTTCTATGACCTTTCTAGCTATGTCTAGATAAAAAGGGGCTTCTAATGGCATTCCCCTAGTATGAATCTTTAAAATTTGTAATCTTCCTTCTTTATCAGGAACACCAACTTCAATTTCTCTGTCAAATCTTCCAGGTCTTCTTAATGCAGGGTCTAAAGCATTTGGTCTGTTTGTTGCTCCAATAACAATAACTTTTCCTCTTGATTGAAGCCCATCCATCATTGTTAATAATTGGGAAACAACTCTTCTTTCAACTTCCCCAGTTACTTCTTCTCTTTTCGGTGCGATAGCATCAATTTCATCTATAAAAATTATTGCTGGAGAGTTTTTGCTCGCTTCTTCGAAAATGTCCCTAACTTTTTTTTCTGATTCTCCGTAAAACTTCGACATTATTTCAGGACCATTTAATAAGATAAAATTTGCTTCGCTTTCATTCGCAACAGCTTTTGCTAAAAGTGTTTTTCCAGTTCCAGGCGGTCCATAGAGTAAAACTCCTTTCGGAGGTTCTATACCTAAACGAGCAAATATTTCTGGATGTTTTAAAGGAAGTTCAACCATCTCTCTTATTTTTTTTACTTCTTCTGTTAAACCACCAATATCTTCGTAAGTAACCTGTGGGACGCCAACAAAATCTTCGCTTACTTCAACTGCTTTCGGACTTAAAACAATTTCAGTATCTTCGCTTACAATACCTGGTTGGTTTGGAGAAGTCGATACTACAACAAACCTTATTTGGCTTAAACCAGACATACCCATTCCAAATTGGCTGAATAAATCTCCGAAGAAATCATTAAAATCTTCGAACTCTTCGCTAAAAAAATCTTTTCTTTTTCTTCCTGTTCCCATAACAAAAACATCTCCTTTTGAAAAAGGTCTTCCTAAAAGAGAGCTTCTAAAACTTTCAACATTCCCTTGAACCATTATTCCTTGCTGAGCTGGAGCAATGATTATTTTTTTGAGGGTTTTAATTTCTGCTTTTTTTATTGAAACTAACTCACCAATTCCTGTTTTTGCATTTTTTCTTGTTATTCCGTCGATTCTTATCAAGCCAGCCCCCTCATCTGCAGGATAAGCTTTATCTATGACAACAAAACTTTCTCTTCCCCCTTTAATTGAAATTATATCACCCCTATGCAAGTCGAGTTTTTTCATTAAAGAGGAATCAATTCTCGCTATTCCTTTATAAACATCGTCTTGGATAGCTTCTGCGACTTTCAATTTGATTTCTTCATTCCTCGTCATTTTTATACAACTCCGTTTTGTTTAGTTTCGGGTTAGCAGAATCATAAACTTTTCTTGCAAGAAAAATAGGTTTTCCATTTTTTATAACTTTTGCTTCTTTAAATCCCAAAACTCTTGTTTTTTTTTCGGGAAGATTAAACTTTAAGCTAATTTTCCCTTTTTCTTCAAAACACATTTTAACAAAGTTATTTATCATTTTTTCTTGTTCTTTCATAAAATCTACCATCTCTCTCGGTATTGAAACGGCATAAGAATTTCCAACCATTCTCATTTTTACATTAAATTCTTTTTGTTTTAATCTTATAAACTCTTCGTATTCTTTTAAGTCGGCAGGATGATAAATTGTTTCGTTGCACTTTTCACATTTAACTGCTCTCAAATTAAACCCATTTTTTGTAACTAAAACTTTTTTCATCTCCTTGCCGCATTTATTACACAAGATTTTGTTGTCAAATATATCCATTTTGTATTCTTTATTCGTTTATCTTTTTTGTATATACAACAAATACATACTTTATAAATTTTTCGGTTTAAATTTTTTTGACTGAAAAGAGAAGAACTCAAATTAAGCTTATTTTTAATATAGAAAAATTATGTAGTTAGAGATAAAGAGTACTTTGATTTTTTAAATCTAAAAGCTTTTAATATAGTTTAACTAAAAATTTTTATGGAAGAAAATAGAATCTCTAGTGGAAGTTATGATTTGAATAAATTTTTTTATGGTGGTTATGAGAAAGATGTAATCACAACCATTTATGGGCCTGCTGGTAGTGGAAAAACAAATCTCTGTCTTTTATGTTCCGTTTCACAAGCTAAAAAAGGAAAAAAAGTTCTTTTTATTGACAGCGAAGGAGGTTTTTCTTCTGAGAGAGTTTATCAGATTTTAAATAAAAACAAAGAAGAAACTCAAAAAGTTCTTTCAAACATTTTTATCTTAACTCCAACTTCTTTCAAGGAGCAAGAAAAAATTTTTGAAAATTTGCTCAAATATTTAAAAGAGCAGGAGATTTCTCTTATTGTAGTTGATAGTTTTGTGATGCTTTATCGGATTGAATTAGCAGATGCAATAAAAACAGAATTGACTTCTGAAATACAAAAAGTTAATAAAAAATTAGCAGAACAATTAAGAACTCTCAACGAAATTTCAAGAAAACATAAAATACCAATTCTTTTGACAAACCAAGTTTATTCTCTTTTTCAGAAAAACGAGGAAGAGCAAAAGGAAAGAGAAGTTTCTATGGTCGGCGGGGATTTATTGAAATATTGGAGTAAATGTCTCATAGAATTGAAAAAGAAAAACGAAAAAAGAACTTTAATTTTAAGAAAGCATAGAAGTTTGCCAGATAAATCTATCGATTTTGAGATTTATGACGGTGGAATAAAGAAAAGAGGGTGGATTTAACTCTTCCTACTCTCGCAATTCGGATTAAAGCAGAATTTCCAAGCTCTTTTTCCTTTTTTTAATGAGAGCATTAATGGAAAATCTTTACATGAAGGACACATCTCAAATTCTCCGTTTTCGTTTTTTGAAGGTTTTATCAAAGAGCCAGGTGGCAGGGAAAAAGTCGTTTTGCATTCAGGATAATTTGTACAGGATATAAAATATCTTTTGGCATTTTTATTAAAAGAAATCCTTAAATTTCCTTTTTTACAAGAAGGGCACAGAGTTAAAATTTTTTCCTCGTTTTCTTTTTTAATTATCTCTTCCCTTGCTTCTGAAATTTCTTCGCCTATTTTTTTTAAATTTTTTTTCATAAGTTCAGCAATTTCTTTTATGTTGTTTTTTGCTTTTTCTAAAACTTTTTTTTGATAATTAAATAAATCTTTTTTCTTTTTAGAAAGATTTTCCATTTCTTTTTCAAAATCTCTCGTAAGTTTTTCGTCGAGAATTATTGGCGAAGTGTTAAGAAGACTTTCTACAATTTTAATTCCGAGAGGAGTTATTTCTATTTGATTTCCTTTTATGTAGTTTCTTTCATAGAGGGTTTCTATTATAGAAGCACGAGTTGCTTTTGTTCCAAGGTTTCTTTTTTCCAGTTCTTTTATTAAGGAAGAAGGATTATAACGGAAAGGTGGCTGTGTTTCTTTTCTTTCTATTCTAATTTCTTTTATATCTACTTCTCCGTCTATCGTTGGAATTTCTTTTTCTTTTATTGGTGAAGGGTAAACATAAATCCACCCTTTCTTTTTAAATTCTATTCCAGACGCAGAAAAAATCAAACTTAAAACATTCACAGATATTTTTTTCTTTAATACAACTACTTCTTCTGAAAAGCAGGAGATAAACCTTCTAACAATTAAATCATAAAGTTGCTTTTCTTTGCCTTCCAAATTCCTTATCTCACCTGTTGGATAAATCGCAGGATGAGCAGGATCTGTTTTTTTTCCTTCCGTCGGTTTTTCTTTTGTTGCGAATTTAACTAATTCAGTATATTTTTTTAATTTCTCGAGAATTTCTTTTAAATTTATATTTGGAAACTTTTGTGAAGAAGTTCTTGGATAAGAAATTAATCCTCCAAGATAAAGATTTTGCGCAATTTTAAGTGTTTGAGAAGGAGTTAAACCGAGATATTTGTATGCTTCTGTTTGCAGTGTTGTTAAATCAAAAGGTATTGGTGGAGATATTTTTTCTTCAATTAATTCTGTTTTTGCGAAACCTTTTTGTCCCCGGATTAATTCAAACTTGCTTAATTCTTTTTCTTTCTTAATTGTTTTGTTGTGAATAAGTTCTAAATATTGTGATTTGTTGTCCCGAATTTTTATAAAAACTTGCCAATACGGCGTCGGTTTAAAATTTTTTATTTTTAATTCCTTGTCATAAACTATTTTTAGAGAAGGGCCTTGAACTCTTCCTATCGAGAGAATTTGGAATTTTCCCATTTCACTAAGAGCCTTCATAAGCCCCCGTGAGAGGTTTATTCCGTAAAACCAATCTAAATAATGTCGAGTTTCTCCTGCTATTGCTTCTCCCCAGTTTATCTCTGGCAACAGATTCTCGAAAGAGTTTTTTAATTCTTCTTTTGTCAATGACGAGAATTTCATTCTTTTTGCTTTTTGGTCTAAATTTTTTCCTAAAAATCTTAAAACATTCCACCCTATAACTTCTCCTTCGACATCAAAGTCCGTCGCTACAATAAATTCATTAGATTCTTTTATTAGTTTTTTCAATATGTCGTAAAATTTTTTTGTAAATGTAGCTTCTTTTGTTTCGTAAGAAGGAACCCATTCTATTTCAAAGCAAGGAAATTCCGAGTTTTTTTCTTTTTGTTTTAAAGAGAATAAATGACCTGCTGTGCAACCAACAAAAAATTTTTTTCCGTTTTTTTCAAACTCGAAGTATGAAACTCCGTTTTTGTCTTTTATTTTTCTGTTTTTTCCGTCAGAAAGGGCGAAAGAAATTTTTTCAGCTGCTTGCGGTTTTTCAGCGATTATTAGGGTTGTTGTAGTTGAAGAATCTTCTTTTTTTTCTGTTAATTTTTTTCTTGGCATATTAAATTGTGTTTAGTGGGCTTTTTATTCTTTTATGTTTGCTTGGTTTATTTTGGTGTAGATTTGTTTTTGCCAAAAAGGAGTTGATGCTTTGGTAATTATGAACATGTATGACATAAAAGAAACACCTTTAGAGATAAAGAAAATTATCTTAATTGCATCAGATAGCGATTTTTTTTCTTTGATTGAAAAAATGAAACAGAAGGTTTTGAAGCCCTTATTTATACTTTCTTTGATAGAACAAGAAAATCAAGATTTTTAACACGAACCATTTATTGAAAGTTGCTTCTAAATGGAGAAAACTAACTTCTAAAGACTTTGAAAAAACCAGCCCCCCAAACAGAAAACAAAGACAAAGGATTTCCTTTAAAAATAACGGGGACGGCGGAAGTCCACCCGAACTAAGAGAGATTTTAGGAGCATATAGAATTAGAAACTTGCTCCGCACCACATCGTATTTTCGCAAAATTGGGAAAGGGGAAAGATTTTGCTCACCCCCCACTTAACAGAGATTTAAGAGTTCGAATGGTTGCACCCCTCTCTCCCAAATTTTGCCCCATCTCTGAGAATTTTTCAACTCTGTTTCGGTTTTGGGGGTTGCCTCAAACCTTGCGAAGTCGAAATTTTCTGGGGTCAAAATCTCACCAAAGTGCGATGTTACTTAAAAGGAGATAGGAGGAATATCACAAATATTTTATTATCAATCTTCTTTATTTGTAGCAGAAACCTTTAAATTAATTTTTTGTTTTAAAAGGTCAAATAAAAAAGTTTATAACTTTTGTTTTTTTAGCTTATTTATGGAAAAAAAAGGGCAACAAGAGATTGCTGGTTTTATTTTAATAGTTGTTTTAGTTGTTGTAGCTATTTTTATCTTTGTTATAATGTATTTTGCCAATAGAGAAGAGGATTTTAGCAGTAAAGAAGTAGATATCTTACTTACTTCGATGTTGAAAACGACAACAGATTGTTTTTTAGAGGGAGTAAGACCGGCAAATCTTGAAGAGGTTATTAGAGATTCTTTTAGTTCATTACCAAGAAATTGCAAGAATAGCGGTAAAAGTTCAAGGACATATCTAGAAGGTTTTATTCCTTCTTTTTTTGAAAAGATTTTTTCTTTAGAAACGAACTTTGAAAGTTATGTTTTTGAAATTGTAGACAAAAAAAGCGGGGAAATTTTGATGTCTTTTAACAAAGGTAACTGTGTAGGAAAAGAAACAAAAGGTTCTGATTTTTTATTAAGCAATGAATTGCAAATTTTTTTAAGGGTTTGTTAGTTAAATGTTAAGATAAATTCTATTCTATCATAAGCTATTTTTGGGATAAGTTTTTCTCTATTGCCTTTTTTTTCTAAGACAAAATCAATTATGCCTACTTTTTCAAGCATTTTTAAGTCAGAATAAACGCTTTTGAAGTCCCTTCTTATAATTTTTGCCAAGCTATAAATAGATTTTGGTTTTTCTCTTTTTAAAAAATAGAGTAATTTTCCCCTTTCTTTTGAGAAAATTCTTCTTAGTTTTTCTATATCGGACGAATCAAATTCTTTTTCTTTTTTTAAAAGTTTTGAGATAAACCCTTCTTCCGAAGCATTTAATGAAAAGTATAGCGTTTTTGTTGCCATTTTTAGTCTTTTGTTTATATATGGTATTTTCAAACATATATTTAAATCTTTCTTTTTTTCTTTTTTAAAAAAGTGCTTTTTATGAGTTGGGAATACCTAAAAAAACGAAAGATTTATAAATAAACCGCGAAAAAATGGGCTATAAAAGGTTAAATTTAAAAAGCAGAAAGTTTTATAGTTTTTATCTTATGATTCCCTAGTCATAAGAATCCGGCCAGGCTATTAGAGATGCTGAACACGCGAAAGCGTGGCCTTTTAGGCGGCTAACCTGATAGTGCTGAAAGGAGGTTTAAAAGAAATGAAATTTAAAAAAATAGTAGCAGCAATCGGAAGCGTTATGATGTTAGGCGCTACAGTTGCTGGAGCTTTAGCAGCTAATTACCCATCCCCATTTTCTGCTAGCGACACTGTTGTTGTTTATGGCAAAAACCTAGATCTTTCTGCTGCAACAACTATTGCAAACGATTTAGGCAATAGATTGGGTGGAAGAAGTGTTAGTGTTAGCGGAGGAGATTCATTCCTTTTGGAGAAGAGTTCAAGCAAAATTTATTTAGGCGGGACTCTTAAAGATGCTTATTCTTCTTTAGACCATGACGAATTAAAAGTCGGATTGGCTAAAGGGGTTTATGACAGCGGGGATATTGAAGATGTTAAATACGAGCAGACTATTAAATTAGGCTCAACTCCTCTAACTTTGTTCTCAGATACTAAATATAAGAACAAAGAAGCTACAGTTGGATTCTTATTTAATAGTAATGATCTCGTTCTTAACTATACAATAGATTTTGATGACAACAAAATCAATATGAGTAAGATGGCTGATAGTGATATGCCTCTTTTAGGTGGAGAGTATTATGTAATCTCTGCAAATGCTAATGAAATCCAATTGCTTGATTCTGCAAGCACTGTTATCCTCGAAGATGGAAAAGAGATTAAAGTAGGTGGGAAAACAGTTAGTATTAATTGGATTAGCAATGATGGAGTCATCTTGAATGTTGACGGGGTTAATGTGAAAAAGCTTAAAGAAGGCGGAGTAGCAAAACTTTCTGATGGTTCTTATGTTTCTATAAAGAACATATTAACTTCAAGCAGAGAATCAACAGTTCAAAAAGTTGAATTTTCCATAGGTTCTGGTAAAATAATTTTAAGAAATGATAAAAGAGTAATCATCGGACAAGATTCTGATGATGAAGTTGATGGATTGTTTTCATACATAAAAAGCAATTCAGGTTACTTAAATGAAATTACTTTAAGTTGGAAACCTAAAGATAAGCTTTTCCTAACTAAAGAAAATTCCATAACTATGCCAGGATTTGGAAAAATCAGTTTGACTTTTGATGGATTAAGTTATCCTTCGTCTTCAGAAAAGATAAGATTAGATGGTGGCTCTGATACATTAGTATTAGATATGGGTAACTTTGACATACCTTTAATGTGGTATGATGGAACAAACTATAAACAAGGAGAGGATGGTCATCTTTTAAGAATAAGTTTGGCTAACTATAGCTATAATGATAGTGG
>Ga0209721_1001706_pt1 | contig 15570 bp, 13 predicted proteins | sample TshhotsprinmetaG_FD_184139 | JGI IMG/M metagenome (GOLD analysis project Ga0209721, IMG submission 184139) | Hot spring microbial communities from South Africa to study Microbial Dark Matter (Phase II) - Tshipise hot spring metaG (SPAdes)... | ecosystem: Environmental > Aquatic > Thermal springs... | reverse complement strand
ACATTCATTGGTACAGGTTTGTTGAGCGACACAATTGCCACTTTGACAAATATAGCCTGAACCACAAGAAATAGGATCTGACCATTCAGTACAAGAATCAGAGTCATAATTGCCACAGACTTTGTAACGAGAAGAATCTACACATTGTTTTGTTCCATAACTACATTCATTGGTACAGGTTTGTTGAGCGACACAATTGCCACTTTGACAAATATAGCCTGAACCACAAGAAATAGGATCTGACCATTCAGTACAAGAATCAGAGTCATAATTGCCACAGACTTTGTAATAATTTGTCCCAAAGCAAGTTTTTTGTCCGTAGGAACACTCATTTTGACAAGTTGGTTCTATAACTAAACCGGCTTGGCTAATATTTGCTTTTTTTGAGAAATTAAAATCAGCTCCAAAATAGGGTTGGAATAAAGAGAAAATAGTTAAAACAGCCACTATTGAGAAAAATTGTTTTTTATTAGTCATATTTAATTTAAATTAAATTTTAACGATACTGCTTTATTATATCAAAATGCTTTTAGTCTGTCAATAGGATTAAAGAATATGGGCGGAGAGGTTGTTCTCCGCCCACCTAAACTAAAGAATGATCGGAAAAACCTCAATGTACTTGAGAGGCACATCCATCCTCTCAAGTTCTACAAGGTGGTCCTCTAATAATACGAGGTACCACTTCACCCCTATTATATTACTAGGATCGGCCACTGGGATTGCAATATATACCTTGTCAGTGCAGGTGTGAATACGACCCGTTGTAATACATGAGATCCAACTAGAGATCCAACGTTCTGGTCGAGAAGCCAAGATAATGACCGGACAGTTGTTAGCAACACCAGCCGGATACCTAATTTCCACTCCGACGGGGAGTGCCCATACCACTCTTTCAAATGCAATAGTTGTGGTTTGATAAGGGCAGACCGGAAGTGGGGGTGGTGGGGGTGAAACTATTCTCGGACAACAACACCCCGCTCCGCTACCGAGGATGCCAAGAACAATTCCTAACAAGCTTACGACCATCACAACACTTTGCTTCTTCATCCTTACCTCCTTAATTCTAAGAGCTGGCTTTATTTTAACATACTCCAAAAATTATGTCAAGGAACCGGTCAAAAAATCGTTTTAAAGTTGATTATTTTTTCAATTTTGCTTCAACAACTAATTTCTGTTTAAATACCAAACGGCCCGGAGGCCAGCAGGTAATAAGCATTAAAATGTTTTCCCCTTCCTTTGGCGAAGGAAGTTCTTCTCCTTCTTTTAAAGTAAATTTTTTCGTCACATAATAAGTATATTTTCGGTGCTCAAAATGTAAAATGATTTCCTCTCCTTCAATCACATCTCTCAAATAAGTAAAAACCCAGGCGGGATTTGATTTTGGCCAGTCGTGCCTGGCGCTATGACCTAAAATAATAGTTTGGCCTGGTTGACCGGGTAAGCTGAAATCAGAAAACATTACCACTCCCCTATTTAGGGTTTCCAAAATCTTTTCTTCTTCATCACTCTTTAACAAAAAAAATGGCGCTGAAATTTCAATCCGGGGAATCTCTAAAATATTTTCTTTTTCGGAATATTCAAATTCCTCAATCACCTCTTTGTCAATTGCTTCTTTTTTTTCCTCATTTTTTTCCTCAGAAATTATTCTTTGATTTTTATTTTCAAAAAAATTGGAGATAAAAATTGAAAGTGCTTTATAATTAAAAATCCAGGAGATTTCGCTCCAATTGAAAATCAAAAAGAAAATCAAAAAAAATAAAAGAAAAGGTTGCCAGAATTTTTTAATTTCCAGGCCTAATTTTGATTTTGAAAAATTCATTTTACTGAGATATTTTAATAAATAAGGAGTTTATGAGGAATAAATTGAATAAGCTCTGTTTTATCCAACCAGATGAATAAAATCAACAAACCGATAAAAGCCAGAGTTTTTAAAATCAAATCTTTATGTTGAATCTCAATCTTGACAAAAATGTTAATTAGTAAAGCGATAATAACAAAAATGAGGGAGCCATAAACAAATCTCTGAATAATATTATTGTAATTCAAAGCCATAAATTTCAAAAAACGAAAACTAAGTTTTTCTTCAGGGTTTTCAATGGAGAATTGGGGTAAAGTTTGAACCTGAAGAGGTTCCGGTGGTAAGGGTGAAAAAGAATCTTCGGGAGAGGAGGAGGAAATTTCGGCCGGTAAAACTTCGATTTCACCAATCGTTTCTACTGGCTTCTCTTTGGTTTCTTTAGGAAATTCAGCTTTTGGTTCCTCTACTTTTTGGGATAAAATTTCTTGGCTACCAAAAAGCTGAACAACAACCGTCGTCTCACTTCCTTCAAATTCTCCCTTTAAAACGGCAATTCCAATTTCCTGATACTTAGGATTTAAAATATTACTTCTATGCGAAGGAGAATTTAGCCAAGCCTGGTGAACTTCTTCGGAATCTAAAAATCCGATTGCTAAATTTTCACCAGCTAATTTATAATTATAGCCGACCTTTTTTAACCAATCCCAGACCCAATTTCCTTCCGGAGTTTGATGAGAAAAATAGTCCTTGGCAAGCATATCGACTGCTTTCCAATAAGCAACTTGATTAAGCGTTGAATTTTCTTTTAATGGTGGCAGTTTTAAAGACTGCCGGGCAGAATTGCTAAATTGAATTAAAGCATCTTTTGTAATCTCGGCAAAAAAAATACTTTTTGGAAAATAGAAAAAAAATGGTAAAATCGAGATTTTTAAAACCAAAATTAAAATAGCATAATAAAAAAGAACTTGACCATCTAAAAATTTTGGCCGATAACCATTTTCCTTGCAGGGAATAAAAATTAACTTAACTTTTTCGATCATCGTGTCTTTATTATAAAACCTTTTTGGAAAAAAATCAATTTAGTGTATAAAGTATAAATCCATAACCTATTGGAAAGTCTAATGTTCTGAATTCAAACTTTGTAGAAATTCAAAATTTACAGAAATCAAATTTCGACAGTAAATTAAAAAAAGGAGGGACGTTAAAATAAACAAACCACTCCAAAAAGGCAAAGAAAAATTCCTTAGAAAAAAGTGTTCGGCTATCCAGAAGATAAGTTAAGATAAGCGAAAGAATTATTGGCTAATGTTTAATTTGTCACCATTCTTTATCAGTCCTCCATTTTGCTAACTAAAATAGAGTTAACCCAATTTCTCTAATTTTTCCTTAAATTAATTCTTTGGCTTTTATCAGAGTTAACAAAAATATTAGCATCTATAATATCCATTTTGTAAAATTTCATGACATTATTAACCTAAAAAGATGAAAACACTTTTACATAAAGCTCACACGACCGCTTGCCTTTTATGTAATGGGCATTTTCTTAAATTGTTCGTTGGAATTATTTTTCAAACGGCAAATTTATCTCATCCATTTGATACTTTTACTTTTGTCGAGATGATTTTGGAGGTTTTTGCCTGATTTCTGGCTGGACTTTTCAGTAAAACTTTTTATTGCAAAATTATTCAAAATGGAGAATTATTAAATTTTAAGGAATTTAGCTCCTTAATTATTACCGAGGGTTATTTATAGAAAAAGACGTCCTTTGGGAAGGACGCCGCCTAAACTATATCTCAGAATCTGGTAGGTCCAAAAAGTATCTCAAAATTTTGAAGTCGCCCTCAAGACGGACAAGGCTTCTTAATTCTTTATTTTCTTCGCACCTGATCAAAAGCCAAACAACTTCCTTGGCCACCATCAATGGGTTTTGGTCAAACGGTACTTCAATCAGTATTGAGGTACCGTAGATGCTAAAGGCAGAGAGACCCAAGATCTTGAATGCTGTTGCCAAAGGGTGAACAGAGTTTTCGTTAATCTCACCATCAGTTAAGGGAATGAGGTTCCAATTTGGCTTCAAGAGCACCAGCGACGAAGAAAAAAAAGTAGGACAACTTTCGCCACAGCGTAAAGGTTTTTTTATAACCCGAGCTATTATTTTCAATTTTCCCTTTTTGAAAATTATATCTGGTTTAATCTCGGAAATCTTTCTCTTCACCTTTACCACCTCCTATTTAGTTTTAAAGAAAAGAGAAAGAGCTATAAAAATATATCATAAAAGTAATTTTATATCAAGATTCTTTATCTAAAAGAAATTTCTGGATTTTAGTGGCTACAAATATTAAATTAAAAAAGCCGAATAAACCGGCTTTTTTAAATTACGTTCGATTTTATTATCTTCTAACATTCAGCCATTTGAAAAAAACAATTTGAAAAAAACAATAAGAAATGATATTTTTAAAATATGAAGGTTTATGAGTTTTATTTCAACCCCGGACCTAAAAAGAAGATAGAAACTGACCTGATTTTTGATAGTTTTTGCTACGAACCCCTGAATATCTATGAAAAGAAAATGGGTTCTCTCTATCTCGTTGGGCTCTTGAAAAATGTTTTGCCAAAAAACCTTCATCTTTTAGAGACATTAGCTCAATTTATCAGGGAGGGATATTACAAAAAGGCGGTTTTGTCACCAGAAAAGTCCCTTCGCAAAGTTTTAAAAGAAACCAATGTGTTTTTGGACCAAATGATTGGCAAGGGAGATGTTAGTTGGTTAGGAAATTTAAGCTTGGCAGTATTGGCTTTAAAAGATTTTAAATTAAATTTCGCCAAAGTTGGCGGAATTAAAATTGTTTTATTAAGAGGGGGAAAAATAGTCGACATTGACCGAAAATTAAAATTCCAAGATATTGAACCTTATCCCCTAAAGATATTTGGCACTGTTGTTTCAGGAAAGCTAAATTTGAATGATTTAGTTTTAATCTTTACTGAAAATATCTTTGACTTTTTTCAAAAAGAAAATTTATTAAATGAAATTGCCAAATCTCCACAATTGTTGGAAGAAAAATTAAAGAATCTTCTTGAAGAAAAGAAAGAAGAACTAATTAAAATTAGAGGGATTCTTTTGGTCATTTCTCTAATAAAAGAAATTGTGCCGGGGAAAAAAGAAATCATTGCCCCAAAAATTTCAAAAGAATTTTCTTTAAAAGAAGTTTTTTTACCTTATTTCAAATTTTTCAAAGAAAAATTATCTTTTCAATTTTCTAAAATTTTAGCTCTACTTCCTCAACCGCAGTTAATTTTCAACAAAAAATGGGGCTTAATTCTAATTTTAATTTTCGTTTTATTTTTTGGTTTTTTAATTGATAGAAATGAGAAAAGGAAGAAAATGAACCTCTATTTGGATGACGTTGAAGAAATTGAAGAAAAGTTAAAATTGGCTGAAGAGTTATTGGCGCAAAAGGAACCTCAAAATGAAGAAAAAGCAAATTTATTATTAAAAGAAAGTTTTGAAAAAATTTCCCCTATTCTAAAAGATTCTTCGGAATTACCAAGACATTTCTCAACCAAGGTTCTTTCTTTGAATGAAAAGATTTTATCTCATCTTTATCTTTTCAATAAGCTTGAGATGATTGAAAATCCTGAAATTTATTTTAGGTTTGAGGCAAAAAAATTTATTCCTCAAAAATTAATTTTCGCCGAAGACACCCTTTATTTTTTCAGTCCTTATTCAAAAAATATATTTAAATTAGATAAAAACAAAAAAGAGGTTCTTATGGAAATTGACAAAAAATTTGATTCTGCGGTCGTTCTTAAAAATAACATTTTATTTTTTACTAAACCCAATCAACTAACGATTTTAAGAAATGACCAATTTTCTATCCTTTCTCTTGAAATTCCCCACCAAGATTTTGATTTTAGCGATTTAGCTTATTTTAAGGAGAATCTTTATTTTTTTGATAAAAAGGCTGGTCAGATTATAAAATATCCTTTAACACAATTAGAGCAAGATTTTTTTAAGTTGGGAAAACCAGAAGTTTGGCTAAAAAAAGTAATAGAGAATGAATCAAAATCGTTTGGCGTTGATGGATTTTTGTGGATTTTAAATAAAGATGCAATTTTGAAATATCAAACAGATGATTTAAAAGAAAGAATCAAACCAGATATTTTCCCGCCACCAAAAGAATTTTCGAAAATTTTTGTCTCTCCTACTCTTCCCCATCTCTACATTTTAGAACCTCTTCAAAAAAGAATTTTAATTTTTGATAAATCAGGACAGATTTTAAAACAATTTCAAAGTGAAAAATTTAATAATCTTTTAGATTTTGCTATTTCTCAAGACGGAAAAACAATTTTTCTCTTAAATGATTTAAAAGTCTATCGAATTGGAATTTAATCGATTTGGACTTGTGGCCGCCATATGGACTTATACAAGGACTTGACAAAATATTTGATTTTAATATAATGAAAATGCCCCCACCTCCCTGGCTGACGGGGGAGGGTCCAAAAAGTTTTCCAATCCCATGGCCTCCTTCCTTTTTGGGCCCTCCCCCAAGCCTTAAAACAGCTCTTTTCTAGCCACCTTTTGGTGGCTTTTTCATTTTACAACATAGTACGAATTACAACTCCGTCAAGATCAAACGCAATTTTCATATTTTCCTCCTTTCTAAAGAGTTAATTACAAAATTAGCATCGAACTCACAGTTTGTCAAAAAGCCTGTTTTTTTCAACCTCTTGACAAAAAAAATAATATTGATTAAATAAAGAAGCTTTTTAAATCTTAAAAAGGAGGGAGTTGGAATGGCGATTGAGGTGTCGGCGACAAAGCTTTTGACCTTTCAGGAATGTCCTTATAAATTCTTTCTCGCTTATGTAGGTCGCGTTCAAGTTCCTAAAGGAGTAAAAGCAGTTTTTGGTCAAACGGTCCACCAACTAATTGCTTATTTTCACAGTTTATCACCGTCAGCTCAACAAAAACGACTAAAAAAAGGTTTAACTCTTTTGCGACCAAAAACTGAAAAAGCAGCAGCTCGCTACTGGTGGATGTATTGTGCGGATATGTTTCAGGAAGAAAAGGCAAAAATTACCAAACACAAAGGTAAAATTCGTTTTGAGGGAAAGAAGCCTGAAGAAATTGAAAGGGAAAAAAGACTTATCTTTGCTTTGGGAGAGACGATGATTAGGAAATACTGGCGAGACAATGTTAATGCTCCGCCACCGATAAAAGTTGAAGATTATTTTAGATATATCCCAGCACCAGGTCGGTTCGATGTTTTTTTACGGGGCTCAATTGACCAGATAAGGGAAATTCCTTATCTAGACGGTGAAAGCGGTAATTGGTATATTCTAGACCTTAAAACTGAGTGGCAAGACTATGGAATAGAAGATCCACGGGTTCAGTTTCCAGTTCATCACGATTACCAGTTTACTATTTACAGTTGGGTCTTCAGAATAAAGTATAGCCGAAAAGAAGCTGGAATTATCCGTTATCCTTTGGGTTACAAAGGAACAAATCCGATCAGTGACGAAAAAATCGACAAAAAGGCTTTGATTTCACCACGAAGCGAACGTGACTTTCTTGATCTGGCTAATCTGATTGATTTCTTTATCTCCTGCCAAGAAAAAGAGATTTTCTTTAAAGCCTTTGGTCCTCACTGTCGATTTTGTGATTATCTGGAAGTCTGCGGAACGCCAGAATTAATCACCGCTAAGCCTTGGCCGGTAAGTCAAATTGATTGGGGAGGAAAATTGAAAGCCGAAATCATAGCTCATCAACTTGAAAAAGTTCAAAAACTCAAAAAATTTTCCCAGCCTCGATTAAAGTTCTAAAGACCAACTCACCAACTCTTTGTTGAAATAGTAGACCCCTCTCTTCAGGGGGTCTTTTTTAATTATCTTAGCCGATAAAAAGGCTCAGGATTTTTCCTGAGCCTAAAGAGGAAGATAAGGTGCTTGGAAAGGTATTTCAGTAATCCTTTTCGGAGGGTCCGCCAACAAAGAAGCAGTGCGCCATACTAAGATGTAAATGTAGTTTTCGGCTTCCCTCGGTGTTTTCCTCCCAGCGACAAACAGAAATGGAGTGTCGCTGCGGATGACTTCTACTTCTTCCGCTTGGTCGACCAATCGGTCGGCAAAATGAGAGTAAAAATTACCACAGCAAGAACTAACAGTAATTTCGGCCTTGCGGCCAATAATTCCACCAGTTCTTTCAACCCTTGTTGTATTTCCATTTTCTCCTCCTTTTATCTCTTTTTAAGGAGCTATTTTAATTATAGCAAATTTTTTTCTTTTGTCAAGTAATTACTACAATATTACTAGGTAACACTTTATAAAAAATGTCCGTCGAATACTCGACGACTTCAATATCCCCAAAAAGCTATTCCTAAATGAAAACCCGCTATTAAACAAAAGAAAATAAATCCTATTAGGCAAAGATATTCGAGAATTTTTGAATAAGAAAAGAGTTTTTTTAGGAAGATACAATCAATGGCTGAGACAAAGAAAAGTCCGCTTATTACCAAAACAAAATTTCTACTTTCACCGTTTGGCGGTAATACAAAATTATACAAAATAAGAATCACAACTAATTTTCCTAACAGAAAAAACAAAAGCCTCTCTTTTTTCCTCCTTTTGTTAATTTTCATCTTTCCTCCTTTTGTTAAAAAGAGCTTTTTGGTGGCAATCTTATAATAATCAAAATAAAAATTTTTTCAAGTAAAATTTCACTTAAAAAAAATCCAATTAACAATTAATCTTTATCTTCTCTGTTTGTCACTTTTCTTTTTTGCCAATCAGTCTTTTTTTTATTTCAATTCCACCTTGGCACCGGCTGCTTCAAATTTTTTCTTTAGCTCTTCAGCTTCTTCTTTTTTGACGTTTTCTTTTATTACCTGAGGGCCAGTAGCTACCGCATCAACTAAATCTTTTGATTCCTTCAAGCCCTTACCGGTAGTATCTCTTACCACTTTTATCGCTTCAATTTTTTTCTCGCCAATGGCTGTCAAAATAACATTAAAAACAGATTTTTCTTCTTCAGCTGGAGTTGAAGGAGCGGACGCAGCCGCAACTGGAACCGAAACCATTTGGGGAGCAGCAGAAACTCCAAACTTTTTCTCTAAAATTTTAACTAATTCAGCCAGGTCTAAAACGTTCATTTTTTCAATTTCTTCTACCAGTTTTTTAAATTTTTCTGGAATTTCATTTTCAATTTCTTTTATCATATTATCTTAATCATATTATTTTATTTTTTGCTGACCTTTAATTGAGTAATTTGAGATAGAAGGAAAACAAAATTTCTCAAATTTTCTCTCAAAAGGTGAATAAAATTTGAGATTGGAGCCGAAATACTTCCAGCCAATCTTGCCAGCAATTCTTCTTTTGTCGGTAATTCTGCTATCTCAATAATTCTTTCTTTCTCTAAGAATTTTCTTTCCCAAATCCCTCCCAAAATCTTTAACTTGGGGTTTTCTTGAGAAAATTGAAAAACTAATTTTGCTGGAGATGTCTCGTCTCTATAGCCAAAAATTAAAGCAATTTGACCTGATAACTTCTTCGTCTTCATCTCAATTTTTGCCTTTTGAAAAGCAATATCTGTTAAAGTCTTTTTGGTGACTTTTAATTCGGAATTAGCGGACTTTAATTTTTTTCTTAAACCGAGAAGGTCTTTAACCTTTAAACTCGTAAAATCAACAAAGATCATTATTTTTTGTTGTTCAATTTTTTCTGTTAAGTCTTCAATAATTTTCTGTTTTTGAATTTTTGTTAAAGGCATAAAAAAACTGCGTTTTACCGCAGACAACAAAAAATCTTTACCTCGATAGGATTTATCTTCGATTCGCCGAAGGACCTATTGTCTACGGTAAACTATTTTAGATTAATCATTTCTTATTCTTTTGTCAAGAGGGCAACGATAGCTTCGCCAAATTTTCTAGCTGCTCCCGGTCCGTTGGCGGTAACAATTTTATTGTCGACGACAACCGATTCCGATGAGTGACGAGCGCCATTTTTTTCTAAAATCCTTGCTGCTGATTTATCAGTAAAGCTCGTCCAGACGGTGGCGGTCTTTCCTCTCAAAACTCCGGCTTTTGCCAAAATGATTGGTGCAACACAAATAGCACCTAAAATCTTATTTTCAAAAAAAGAAAAAGCCTCTTGAGCTATTTTGTATGACAAATCATTGTCCAGGCGAGGAATGGCTCCCGGACCGCCAATAAACAAAATAGCGTCAAAATCCGATACCCGAAGGTCTTTAAGTAGAATATCAACATCAGCTTCCCCGCCAAATTTGCCAATGGCCTTGCCGGATGAATCCGATACGGTGACAACTTCAGCTCCTGCCTTCTCTAAAACTTCTTTTGTCTCAAAATATTCTTCATCACGAAAATCCCGAAAAGCAATAATTATTGCCACTCTTTTTTCTTTTAAAATTTTTTCTGCCATTTTAATTTTGGAAAACCTCACTTTCAATTAGACCTTTATCCAAAACTCTAATTATTATAATAACACTTATCCTAAGAAAAATCCAATCCCCATCTTCCCTTAACCACCGCAACCCAAAATCAACAATCTTTAAAGTTCAAATATATTCACTTAATAACGCCATGGCGTATTTAAGTAAACACATTTTTCCTGAATATGTTTATTTTCTTTGCATTATTTCAACCCAAAAAACTCTCGCATTTTGTCATCATTGTCTACTTCTTTAGCGACGACTAAACAAACTTCTTTCTCGCTTAAACCGAAAAATTCCTTCAAAAGTTCTATTTCATCTCGACAATCAAAGGCATGAACCCAAACGCTTTTTTGTAATTGATAAAAACCCAGATCTTTTAATTTTTGGCGGAAAAGATCTCGATAAAATTTTCTTAATTGGGAAATATCAAATATCACCATTCGCCACAATTTATCCCACTTTTTTAGCCTTTTTACTTCTAAGCTATCAATTTGGAATCGGCCAGCCTTTATTCTTCCCTTTTCGGTTAAGGTGATATAAATTTGATGGTTTTTCTTTCTAATTTCTAAACAATCTTCTTTTTGGAGACGATGAAAGGCGGTATAGAATTTTCTCTTTGGATATTTTTGCCAACGTTTCAAATTTCGCCAGAGACGCATAACAAAATAGGGCGAACTTGCCGCTACATAAATTGCTCCAGCTATTGCTAACCAAGATAAAATATCTTTCACGATCTCTGATTTCGGCTTTCTAAAATAATATTTGTATTTTCCTAACTTACTCATTTTATTCGTTATTAATTTTTTTTATTCGTTATTAATTTTTTAGACCTTTTCTTAATATTATCAGCTCTTTCAAAATGTGTAAAATTAATTCGCCATGGCAGAATTAAGTGTACAAATTTGAATCTATAAATTTTTATTATTTTGAGGAAAATGATTTAGAAAATGGACTTTGTTTTTCTTTTTAAAAGATATATAATCTACTAAGGAATATGAAGAATAGCTTTAGATTAGTTATTTTTAGTTTATTTTTAATTGGTTTTCTTTTGTCTGCCTGGTTTGGACAAAGGAAATTAATTTTAATTTATCAACAACTTGAATCAGAAAGGATTTTTGACCGAGAAGGAAAAGAAATCGCCATTTTGCCAAATGAAAGAGGAAATGTGGCGCGATATTTAAATGAGGTTCCGCCAAAATTCAAAAAACTCTTAATTGAAAAAGAGGATAAATATTTTTACTATCACTTTGGAATTAATCCCATCAGTACTTTTCGGGCAGCGCTTGGTTATTTTAATTTGGCTCCAAAAAGAGCTTCTAGTACTATCACCCAACAATTGGTCAAAATTTTATTAGAAAAGGAGTTTGAAAGAAATTTAAAAAACAAAATTATTGAAGCCTTTTATGCTCTTTCTTTAGAAATTTTCCAGAGTAAAGAGAAGATTTTAACGATGTATACCAATTCCCTTTATTTAGGAAACCAAGCTCAAGGAATAGCCCAGGCCAGTCAACTTTATTTTGAAGCTCTTTCCGACTTTTTAACCACAGGACAAATTCTCCAAATCTTAGCCACTATTAGTTCCCCTACTCAAAGAAATCCAGCTAAAGAAATAAACGAAAAAATCGCTTTTTCTTTGGCAGAAAAATTAAATTTAAAAGAAGATTTGGAAATTACCAACTCAAAAGTAGTTCAAGAAAATATCAAAAAATTTCTTGCCTTTAATGAAAGTTATTTTGAAATCAAAGATTTGATAAAAAATGGTTTTACAAGCACTCAATTAACAATTGACAAAGAACTCACTCAAAAAACTAGAGCAATTGTAAAAAGAAATTTGGAAGATTTAAAAGAAAAAAGGGTGAAAAATGCGGCTGCCATCGTGATTTTGTTGCCAGAAAATGAAATTTTGGCGATGGTTGGCTCGCCCAATCCCTATTCTTTTAAAGATGGTGCACAAATTAATATGCTTTTTCAGCCCCGGGCGGTTGGTTCTACTATTAAACCCTTCATTTACTTGAAAGCCTTTGAAAAAGGACTGAGGCCTTATACTTTAATCGATGACCGGGAATATAAATATATTACCGCTATTGGCTTTCCTTTGTATCCCCGAAATTTTGATTTACAATATCGAGGAAACGTAAATTTACATTATGCCTTAGCTAATAGCCTTAATGTTCCAGCAGTCAAGGTCCTAGAATATTTAGGTTTAAAAAATTTTGCTGATTTTTTTGAAGGAGATTTAGGATTTCGACCCATTCAGAGTTGGGAAAATTATCAGATGGGTATCGCTTTGGGCGGGCTGGAAATGAGTCTCTGGGATTTAGCCAAATTTTTCACCATTTTCCCTCAACAAGGAGTCTTGAAGGATTTAAAAATTAATCCTCAAAACGAAAATTCAAAAAAGGAAATTGTTTCTCCTGAATATGTTCAGCTTGTCAATAAAATTTTAAGCGACCGAAAAACCGGCATTGACCAATTTGGATTAATAAGCAATTTAAATCTACCAGAAGAAAATTATGCTTTAAAGACCGGTACCTCACGAAATTTTTTGGATAGCTGGATAATAGGTTATACCTCTGATTTTTTAGTCGGCGTCTGGCTGGGCAATGCTGATAATGAGCCCATGAATGCCCTTTCTGGTCAAGAAGGAGCAGGTCGAATCTGGGCTGAAATTATGGAGCTCCTTTTTAACTCAAAGTATAACAAAAAAACTCCTTTCAAATTTAATCTAATTGAAGAATTTAAGATGGGAGAAGGGGTAGAATATGGATTGAAAAAAGATGATTATCAAAGGATTAAAAATATCTTAATTGCCGAAGATAAAGGTTTAATTTTAAATCCTCATCAGGGAGATACATTTTTATTTGAGGAAAATAGTAAAATAATTCTCAAAGCCAAAGAAAAAGTTAGTTGGTTTATCAACGGAGAATTTTTAAATCAGGGGGAAGAAGTAATTTTTTCGCCCCCAAAATCTGGCAATTATAAAATCAAAGCTCAAAATCTCTCTCAAAATGAAATTATTGAAATCTTTTTAATTGAACAATGAATCTCAAATTAGTAAGAAAAAAAATTAGCCCGAAATCAAAACACAGATTTTAAAAAATCCCTCAATTTTTTTTTAATTTTTTTTAAAAATTGTTAAAACTCTTAGTAATAAAAATGTATCCACTTAACACCGCCATGGCGTAATTAAGTAAATACTCTTAGTTTCAGTTTTGTCATCAAATTTTATTTTAACCCCTTTTAACTCCTTAGGCAATTTATTGTCTTTCTAGTTGATAAGTTTATTTTTTATTTTTAAATTGATGGGGAGAATAATAACAACGATGGTTGTTTCACTATTTTACCTCAAAATAACTGGCGGAGGTGCGGCCAAAGTTTTCTGGAAAATACATTTCGGAGACTAAGGCTGGCAAATGGATAAACTTTCCTTTAATTAGGGCTCGCACGTAGTACTCAAATTCATAAATCCCGGGCAATAACCTTTCTTTAAATAAGAAGGCCCGGTCATCGCGAAGTTCTTTGAAATTAGGTAGAAATGATCTATTGTTATAGCGCCAAAAATAATAATCGTAATCCCACCAATGACTTGATTCCCTTTTTTCTTCCAGCAAAAGTGATTTTTGTTCAGTTTCTAAATCCAGATTGATAATTTCCAGACCGGCAGGAATGAAGTCTTCAACTGTCACAAAATTACGACCTTCAGGAACAGTAATCTTAAGATGGACTTTTAAGACATCACCAACTTTTGCTTCTTTGACCGGATTTTTGTTTTCTTTATCCTCTAAAGCATAAATTTCTCTTTCAATGGTAAATCCTTCATCACGGGGAGGAATTTTTTCAGCTGGCAGATAATATTTCAAAGCCATATCATAATATAAAGTATTTGGTAAATTGTTGCGATTTTCTTTTAAGAAAGAGATAGTATTGATTTCATTGAATTTTAAATTAGAAAGAGGAATTTCTTTTTTGAATTGGTCTAAAATGGTTTCTTTATTAAAATGGAATTTGTCTTCTTTTTTCTCGTTAACTAACAGATCGATAATAAAATCTGATTCGGTCTCCCTTTTCCACTTTAAGAACTCAGTAAAGGCATCAACAACCGAACAAGTATTGTTGGTTGAACCCCAAGCACCATCACTGGCTCGACTGTTGAGCAACCATCTAATAACTTTGTCCAAAACCGGAATCTCTCTTTTTTCAGTTGACAATGCCTTTAAAAATAAAGCTGTATTATTTATTGGAGTTTCATAGTAATACCATAAGAAATTTTCGTTCGGTGATAAAAAGGCACCCCTCGAATCAATATCAATTCGATTTTCTAAAATTTGAAAGATTTTATCCTTTAAATTTTTATCAAAATCTCCTTTGGAAAGCAAAATTGCTAAATAGGAAAGGGAGTTATTGCTAATTTTTTCATTGATAAAGTAATTATCGTTGGCAATCTCAATAATCTGGTTTCTCAATTGACTATATTTGGTAGCATCTTTTTGGAAATCAGGAAGATTAAAAAGGGTATAGGCAGTTAAAATGACAGTATTTTTTTCTTTATAAATATTATTGGTAGTAACCACTTTATAGAGAAAATCAGCTGCTCTCTTTAAGCTGTTTCTATTAATCTCGTAGCCAGCTTGAGAGAGGTTGTTTAAAGTATTAACAACATGGAGGGTGACATAAAAGTTTGATTCTCCTTTCGGCCAAAAGCTAAATCCCCCATCATAATTTTGATAATTGTAAATTTTTGCCAAACCAATGGCCACTACTTCATCAATAGTGTATTCCCTACCTTCTGCGTCTTTGATTTTTTCAAGTTTAAATTTATCAGCTAAATTTGGCAAATCGAGACTTTTTTTCACAATGGCAATGGCGTTTAATCTACTGGCTATCTGCTCAACACAATCATAGGGGAACTGCAATAAATAATTAAGAGCATCAGACAAAAAGATAGCTAAGGTTGCCGAGCTTTTAATTGTTAGCTCTCCCTTATCTTTGACAATATTGTCTGGCAAAAAGACATATTCTTTTGTTTCTTTGGCTCGAGTATAATTTGAGGTAGCAGTTACTTCGTAAGTGTTGTTTCGGGTAATTTTAATTGATTGCTCAACTGTATCTTCCAAACCATCGGTTTTGGCTGAAAGTAAAAAGTAATGTTCTTCTTGTGCATAATTAGGGGGAGCTTGAACCTTAAAATAAAAAGTTTGACTTTCTTCTGGTTTTAAAGTCAAAGTCTTTTCTGGGGAATCATCTAATTTAAGGGTTTGGCTTTCAAACCTCAAAAGAATTTTCTGGGTTTTTTTGCTTTGGTTGAAAATTTTTGCTCCAATGAAAA
>Ga0209721_1001702_pt1 | contig 15583 bp, 8 predicted proteins | sample TshhotsprinmetaG_FD_184139 | JGI IMG/M metagenome (GOLD analysis project Ga0209721, IMG submission 184139) | Hot spring microbial communities from South Africa to study Microbial Dark Matter (Phase II) - Tshipise hot spring metaG (SPAdes)... | ecosystem: Environmental > Aquatic > Thermal springs... | reverse complement strand
CCTTGATTAAGAAAAAAAATCCTTTAGTTAAAAATCTGATGTTATTTGGAGTATCTCAGATTCCATCATCAAACATTAACGAGATATTTACAGAAGTTGTAAATCATCCTTACAGCACAATCAAACTTTCGGAGGCGCTAACCAAATTAATTTCCATCTATAGAGAAGAAGGACTTTCACTTGCAAAAGTTCAGGAAATAAGATTAGAAGAAGAAACTAATAGACTTATCGTGTTTATTGATGAAGGCATAATATCCAAAATTGAAGTTTCAGGAAATGAGAAAACAGATCATGATGTAATTACAAGAGAACTTCCCGTTTCAGTTGGCGACTTTTTTAAGATTGTAGATATTGAAAAAGGTTTAAGAAATTTACGAAGCACAGGGCTTTTTGAATTTGTGGAAATAACTGTCGCCGAAAAAAATGGTCAAAATACACTGAACATTATAGTAACCGAAAAACCAACAGGATTGATCAGATTTTCAAACAGAATTGATAACGATTATAAATTTCAAATTGGTGTTGATGTTCGTGAAGAAAATTTATTTGGTACCGGAAGTGAAATTGGGCTAACTTTCTTCACGGGCACAAGAAACAGATTGTTTTCGATTGATCATAAATCAAACAGGATATTCAACACATATTTCACTTATAAATTAAATGTGTTTCATTCATTCAGAGATATTTATACATTTCAAACAAATAATTTAACTGAAACGCGTTTTTCGAGATTAGTAAACGGTGAATACAGACAAATCAATTATGGTGTTTCACTTGCTTTGGGTACTCAGGTCGAAAGATTCGGAAATCTGATTTTCGAGGGCAAATATCAGATTGATGAAATAAAAAATCTTTCTAACAATATTGTTGAGCCATACAATACAAAATTTCTAACATTAAAAATCAGTTCAACAATTGATACGCAGGATAAATTTCCATTCCCCGAAAAAGGAATTTACTTTAATGCTTATTACGAAACTGCTCAATCTTTCCTCTTAAGCGAACTTGGTTATACTGTTTTTGCTTTCGATTATAAAAATTATTTATCGCTTTTTACAGATAACATAATTTCGACAAGATTCAGATGGGGCTTTGCAGATAAGACACTTTCTCTTTCTCAGCATTTTTCTCTAGGCGGACAAGATTCATTTTTCGGAATGAGAGATTTTGAATATCGGGGAAGGCAGATATTCACCACATCACTTTCTTATAGATTAAAACTGCCATTTAAAATTTTCTTCCCAACTTATATTTCTGCGAGATATGATTTAGGAAATGTCTGGGAAAATCAGGAACAGATAAGATTCAAAGACTTAAAGCACGGCATCGGTTCGACTCTATCTTTTGATACTCCAATTGGTCCTGCTGAATTTTCAGTTGGAAGAAGTTTTTTGATAAAAAACACTATTCCCAAAAATCAGATTAGCTGGGGTGATATTCTTTTTTATTTTTCAATCGGATATTACTATTAAAAAATTATGTCAAAGGATTTCATTCCTTCTTATAAAAAAATAAGTGATTCAGAGTTTGAAAAAAGAATTGATGCGGCATATGAGATATTTAAAGAATGCATTTGCTGTCCGAATGAATGTAAAGTAAACAGACTTGACGGACAGACTTCTTTATGCTTCAGTACTGATAAACCAATTGTTTCTTCATATACTCTTCATTTTGGTGAAGAGCCTTTGATATCAGGCAACAGAGGAGCAGGAAATATTTTCTTTGGTAACTGTAACTTAAAGTGTGTTTACTGTCAGAACTACCTTATTAGCCAAAATCCACAGACAGAAAAGAATAATGAAATATCCGTTGATCAGCTTTCAAGGATAATGCTTGGATTACAATCAAGAAAAAGCCACAATATTGGATTAGTTTCGCCAACACATTTTGCTGCTCCAATAATTCACGCAATTTTTCTTGCCTCGAAGAAGGGATTGAATATTCCTATCATTTATAATTCAAATGGTTATGATTCTGTTCAGACATTAAAATTGTTTGATGATATCATTGATATTTACCTACCCGACTTCAAATATGGTGATGATGAAACAGCGAAGATTTATTCAAAAGCAAAAAATTACTTTGAAGTAACTAAATCAGCTATCAAAGAAATGTACAATCAGGTTGGGAGTGAGTTGGTTATTGATAATAATGTTTTGATGAGAGGATTGATTATCAGGCATTTAATTCTGCCAAATGGACTTGCAGATACTGAAAGAATATTCAGGTTCATCTCGGAATTAGATAAAAAAATTCATATCTCTTTGATGTCGCAATATTACCCAACAAATAACGCACATAAATATGAGTTGATAAATAGAACTATATCATACAAAGAATATCAGAAAGCAATTGATTTATTAGAAAAATATGAATTGGAAAACGGCTGGGTTCAGGAATATGAAAGTAATGATTATTACAGACCTTTTTTCGATGAAAGCAGAGATAACCCATTTAAAAACGAATAGGATTCAATAGACGAAACTATTTGTAAATTTTTAATTGGAATTGATTTCAAAGAAGTCAGAAAAATTCAAGAAATCTGATACCCTGATCGGTAGTTCAATCGAAGGACGTCACTCTGATCAGTAGTTCAATCAAAGAGTCTCACCCTGAGCGATAGTGGAATGGAAGGGCGTTATCCTGAGATGTAGTACAACTGAAGGGTGTCACCGCCAACAGCTGTCTTCCTCATCAGTTAGTTACCTAATCAGACTGACAAATAAGAAATATTACAGAAGTTTCTGTTAAAATAATATCTTGTTAAAAATCTAATCCTAAAGAAAAATAAAATTTTGGTTTAGACCACTTCTCAACTGTATAAGACCAAGCATAATCAAACTTTAAGATGAAACCGAATAAATAAACTCTTGTTCCCAGACCAGTTCCGATAAGTAAATCTTTCGTTTTGATTTCATCTCTATCGTTACGGGTAAATAATTGAAGACGCTCGTTTTTCGTCCAAGCAGTTCCAACATCTAAAAAGGCAACACCAAGAATATTATTGAAGAAAATAGGTAATCCAGCTGGTATGATATATCTAATTAAGGGGAAACGAAGTTCATAGTTCATCAAAGCATACTTTGTTCCTATTCTTTCCGAATAATCAAAGCCACGCATTGGTAAAACAACTGTAAGAAAAGCAAAATCAGTATTTGATTCTAGCGGGATTTCTGTTGTTGCAAAACTTCTGTTAATCCAGTTTTCTGTTCCACCGAGGAAAAACCTTTGAGCATTTGCTCCTGAAGAATAGCCCATTGAAAAACGCATTGCAAAACTGTAATCCGTGAAAAATCTAAAGTAGGTTCTGTAATCACCAGTAATTGTCCAAAAACTCAATTTCTTTTTGTTTAGTCCGGGATTTCCGTATGTGTCGAATCTGTATCGGGTTCCTTCGATTGGTGCTGTATAACCAAATAGAATATTGTCGTGAACAAATGAAAGAGATGGTACAACAAAATTATCTTCCTGCAATGGAAATCTGATGTTATCAAGATTTTCACTTCGAACATTCATATAACTAAGACCAGTTTCAACTCTGTAAAATCTGTTCAAGGGATAATTAGCATTAACAGAAACTTGCAGGTTTCTGAAACGATATAAATAGCTATAATTCCCTTTAATGATATTTACAAATCTTGCAGTGTGAAAACCTTCTACTCCGAAGTTTATTCTTCCGCCCAAATTATAATAAGCTAATCCGTAATCGCTATTCTTTAAATCAATTTGTAAACCTGTAACTCCAATTAAACGGTGATCACCAAGTACATCACTGAATGAAAGAATAGTGGTTCCAATCAAACCGTAAAAAGTACTATAGCCGGCATTTGCATAAACTAGATCAGGTGCAAAAGTGATTTTATATTTTCTGACTCTAAAATTACCATTGTCATCAAGATTATCATTTGGAGTAAAAAGGTTAGTAATATCTTTTTTGGAACTTGTTGTATCCTGTCTTCCGAAAATATATCTCGAATAATCAATTCCTTCTTTGTCAGCAGTATCAGGACTGACCACGATGTTTCCGGTAAATATTGAAATATCATTTTTCGAATCTTTTTCGGAATCTTTGGTCTCAGATTCAGTAATGATTATTACCTCGTCACTTTTAATATCTTTATTACGAAGCTGTTGTATATATAAAGTTGGCTCAAGCTGTGTTAATTGAGTTTTGCTTTCGAATGGATTATTCATTAAAAAGATATTAAAAACGGATTGAGATAAAGTTGAGAATACTAATTTTTTTGTATCATAGGACAAAGAGAGCTGATACAATCCTGTCAATGAATTAGTAATTGGTTTCATTTCCGATTCACTTATTATTTCGGAATCAGATATTGGAATTGTGTAGATATTATTTATTCCGTTGATATCAGAAATCAGTATCAGATTTTTTCCTTCGGCGTCTTCATTGACCGAAGTTTCATCACTTTCTGGCAAATTGGTAATTCTTTTAATAGTTCTGTCATTGACGTTAATTCTGTAAATATCTTTTTGATGATAGTCAATCTTATAAACCTCATCGCCGGTTAAGTGATAATCAGTTTTCAAGTAATTACCACGGTCTGATATAAAATAAATTTGAGAATTATCGTGCGACCAACTCGGATCATAATCACCAAAAATATCATTAGTAAGATTATTCAGTTCTTTAGTTTCAAAATCATAGATATAGATATCAGATTGTTTTTTGTTCTGTCCCACGAATGCAAGTCTTTTCCCATCGCGAGACCAAGTAACACTGCTAATTCCATCCATTTTAATTGGGAGAATTTCATTTTTTTCTGTGTTTATATCAATAACATAAATATTATCGAATCCGTTACTTTTTGCAGAGAGAGCGATTTTTTTACCATCAGGTGACCAAGTTAAACCCGGGGTTAAAATGTTAAGCTCTTCAAAGTCAGGAGTTCTGTTTCCACGAACTAATTTTTTAATAATTTTTCCATCTGCTGCATCCATCAGGAAGACATCAAAGAAGAAATCGCGATTCGAAATAAAAGCAATTTTGTCTCCTTGTGGTGAGAGTGCAGGGCTTGAATTGAAAAATCCATCATCATTTTTAGGATTAGTTAGTCTTTTAGAAAAATCTTCGGGATCTTGTCTTGTAGCAATATCTGGCCAATAAGTTTTTTTGATTTCCTTTTTCCATCTTTCACCAAATTCCTTTAAATCAATTCCAATAGTTTGTTTGAATGCTTCCGGAAAATTGCCTGTTCCTTTTATTTTATTCATTAGTTCGGCAATTTTTTGTTTACCATACTTATTTGCAATAAAATAAAGAACTGATTGCCCACCGCGATAAGCAAAATAACCATCAAGATTCATTAAGTCTGGTAATGTTCCACTTATTATTGCATCACGGATATACATATCAGTGTCAACATCCCAACCTAAAGATTCATATTCAGCTAATCCTTCTGAAAACCATAGTGGAAATGAAAGTGTAATATTATTTGATATTATGTTTTGAATTGATCCGCCATAAAACATATCGTTCATTACGGCGTGAACAAGCTCGTGGTGAATTAAATGTCTATATTGTTTATAAGAGCCTGTAAACTGAACAACTACTCTGTTCTTAAATAACTCAGTAAAACCCTGAATTCCTTCACTCAAATAAACGTCAACTACGTTTGTTTCCTGAAAATCATTTTGAGAGTTGTAAATAATTAAAGTGATTCTGCTGCTGATTTTATAATTAAAAGTATTTTGAATTGATTTTAACGCATCTTCTGCTGCTTGTGCAGTAAATTCTGTTAAAGTTTCTCCACCTTCGTTGAAATAAATATCGAAGTGCTCTGTTTGAATGTAATACCAAACATAATCTTTGTATTGAACTTTATTTTTTCCAAATTGTGCGAATACTTCAAACGCAGTGGCAAGTATTAAAAATAAAATCAATAATTTCTTCATTTATTAAACTCCTTGTTTAATCAACGATTGTAAAATCTAATTCCATTTTATCGGAATTTACTTTAACAAGTTTAACTGTAACTTTATCACCAAGTCTGTACATTTTTTTTGTTCGCCTTCCAATAATAGCATACTTTTTTTCATCATAGATGTAAAAATCATCATCAAGGTCGCGTAGTCTAATCAATCCTTCGGCTAAGATGGTTGTAATTTTAACAAAAATTCCAAAATGAACTATACCAGAAATAATAGCATCAAATTCATAACCCAATTGATTAGACAAAAGTTCGACTTGTTTAAGTTTAACAGAAAATCTTTCAGCTTCCATTGCGATTCTTTCGGTGGCAGAAATATGTTCACAAATTTCTTCTAATTCTTCATTATCATAAAGATTTTTTGTCTTCTTTTGCAAATAGCCGAATAGTAGTCTATGAACAATTAAATCACTATATCGTCTGATTGGGGATGTGAAATGAGTGTAATACTTAAATCCCAATCCGTAATGCCCGATATTTTGAGTAGAATAAAAAGCTTTAGCCATTGAGCGAATTGCTAACTCATTGATTAAATTTTCTTCTGCTTTTCCTTTCGCCTGTTCAAGTACTTTCTGAAATTCTGTTGGTCGTTTAATGTTTGATGGATTTAATTGATATCCCAAAGATTTAACAAATCTTGCAAATTCATTTATTTTATCCTGATCAGGTAAGTCGTGCACTCTGAAAACAAAAGGTTTTGAGGCAAGTTTTTTATTCCTTGAAAATTCCTCGGCAACTATTTTATTTGCAAGAAGCATAAACTCTTCAACAAGCATGTTGCTGTCTTTCATAGTTTTTACAAAAGCTTCAATTGGATATCCGGATTCATCAAGTTTGAATTTGACTTCAGATGTGTTAAAATCAAAACTGCCTGCTTTCATTCTTTTCTTTCGAAGAGTTTTAGCAAGTTTATCGAGCTCCAATATTTCATCTGCAAAATCACCACTTCCTGTTTCAATAATTTCCTGAACTTCTTCGTAAGTAAATCTTCTTTTGCTGTTTATAACACTTTTCTTTATCTGATGATTTACAACTTTTCCTCTTGGTGTAAGCTCTGCAATTACCGAATAAGTAAGCCTATCTTCATTTGGCTTTAAGGAACAAATTCCGTTGGATAATTCTTCAGGAAGCATTGGAATTGCTTTACCCACAAGGTAAACACTATTTCCTCTTGCAAGAGCTTCTTTATCAAGATTTGAATCAGGAATGATATAGTGGCTTACATCTGCGATGTGAATTCCAACTAAAAAATTACCGTTCTCGTTTTTTTCAATTGAAAGAGCATCATCAAAATCCTTGGCATCATCGGGATCTATTGTAAAAACTATTTTATCTCTGAAATCTATTCTATCTGATAAATGTTTTTTATCTATAATCGGACTAATATTTTTTGCTTCATCCAAAGATTTTTTTGTGAATGAGAAAGGTATTCCAAAATCTCTTGCGATAGAAACTACTTCAACTTCAAGATTATCATGTTGACCGAAAACCTCTATTATTTCTCCTACCGGATTGGAAGTTTCTTCGTCCCAAGTTAGATTTCCGACAACGACCTTATCTCCAAACTTTGCATCTTTTAATGATTTAGGATCAATGAGAATATCTTTGTGAACATCAGGCTCTTCAGGGACAATATAAGGCAGAGATTTTTTTTGTTTCAGAACTCCAATAAACTCTTTCCTTTTTCTTGAAATTACAGAGATTATCTGTCCTTCAAGATTTTTTCCCTTTTTTGTAGCAAACAATAAAACTTCAACCTTGTCACCATTAAAAGCATTTCCAATATATCTGGTGGGAATAAAAATATCTTTCAAAGATTTGTTATCAGGAATTACAAATCCATAACCTTCTTCGGTAAGTGATAAAGTCCCTGTTATTTTATTTGAGGTAGGCAATATGTTTAGTTTATATTTTTTACCGATTCTTATCAGATAGTTCTCCTGATAGAGTTTGTATAAAGTTGCTTTGAGCTGCTGATATTCGTGATCGGTCTTGATTCCAAGTTTTCTGGCAATTTCTTTTGATTTAAAGGATTGATCAGAAAACTTCTTAAAGAATGATTTTAATTCTTTTTTCATTAAAACTCGAATTTATATTTAACGCCAAACTCGTTATAAAGAGAGGCATTCACTGTTGATTGATCTGTAATAGATTCTTTTCTTTCAAGACGCAGTATTAATCTTTGTTGAATTGGTAATTCAATTTTAACGTTAGCCCGGCTCAAATCCTGAAATACTTCTGTTGTCCCGCCTATTTCATATCTGAAATTTCCGACTTTACCAATCAAACTGAATTTTGTTTGATCACCAAATTGCCTCAATTGAACACTTCTTACATAATCACCAAGATACTGATTTAAAACATTTCCGATTATAGAACCCGCAAAACTTGTAGCAGTGGAAGCTACAGTGCTTCTTTCCTGCAAAGTTGCCCCATCAGTGAATTTGCCTGCGATTATAAAGAATAAGGCATCGGTAGGTGTTTTAGATTCATCCCTTTGTTCCTTCTGAATATTTTCTGTTCCGATATAAACGCCAATATTTTCAGGATCTCTTACAAAATTCTGATTAAGCTCGTTAAGTTGACCCTTTAATTTAATTTTAACTGCTACTTCCTGCTCCTGTGAAGTTCCTGTTTCTGTTACAGGATAGATATAATCTCGGTAAGTTGCAGTTATATCAAGTAATGGATTATCAAGTTTTTCGAATCGTACATTCCCTCTGGCTTCAAATGTTTTTATGAAAGAAAGTTTTGAACCTTCAAGAAGATTAAATTGACCGCTTGTTCGTTCGATTCCATCTTTGGAAATCAGATTTATATTTCCAGAAAGCAATGCTACTAAATCCTGATTTAATTCTTTTGAAAGAACGACCACAACTTTCGCTTCATTGCTGATACTTACATCAATATTGTAGTTTAAACTTTTTGAGCCATTTATGCCGGCTGATGCTTTTCTTCTGCTTTCAAATTCTTCAACCAATTTATCGAGTTCTGATTCAACATCAGATTTTTCGAATGAGGAAGCAAAACGATAAATGATATCTGAAGTATTCGAATATGCGGTGCGTGAAAGTGGTAACACCAAATCTGCTTTTGAAATATTTACAGGAAGATTAAGACTTATTTCATTTTCAGTTAGTGAAAAAGTAATGTCTGATTTAGATTCGATTGTCAAATCACCGTAAATAAACTGATTAACTTCTTTGGATATTTGATCCAGCACTTTTAGTTTTCCTTTTGCTGTAATAGAAACAGAATCGAGACTCATTTCTTTTAGTTTGATAAAACCATTACACAAAATTGTCCCGGCATTTCTGATATTGGCTTCGTTTGTTATAGAGGCATTTTCTATTGTAATTTTTTCGTCATCCCAGAAGATATTTGAGTTTACATAGTAATTAAGATTATTAAACGAAGGCTTAATAGCGATGTCAACTAAATTTAAGTATCCAACAACAATTGGTTTGGTCAAAGTGCCATTTATATAAATTTCACTTTCTATAAATCCATTATTGACTTCTACCTGAGGGAAAATTTTACCAAGCGGAGATAGGTTCAAATCATCTGCAATTACTTTTAATTCAATTTCATTATTGTTATTAACCGAATCATTCTTTTTGATTGAACTCTTTAATGGAATGTTACCTGCAACGGTTAGTCGTTCGAAAATATTCTCTCCAATTTTTTCAATAAGTCTTAAATCAATATTTATAATCTGCTCGGAGTAAGTCATACCTGCTTTAATTGAGCCAAATGGATTTTTATTTATGAATATATCATCTAAATCAGAACTAAAGGAAACTATCGGGTTACTTAAACTGCCAGTTACTTTTCCGGCAAGATTAATTTTTGAATTAATTCTGCTCGAAGCTGGTAAATTTAATAATCTATCGAGAACTGAACTTCCCTCTAAATCAGATATACTAAATTCAATAAGTCCATCAGAAGATTCACCAAAAATTCCTTTGCTTTCAAATAAACCGTTTCCAAGTTTTAGTTTAAATTGACCAATTTCAATATTACCTTTTGAATATGATAACATTATCTGTTCTTTGTTGGAGACAGGAATCCCTCTGAAATTCAACACAAGATTATCAAATCTAGAGTTGATTTTATCCTCGTAAATCTTATTTGAAGAAAAGAAATTGAAACTCAGCAAATCTTCAATAAATCCTTTAGCTGAAAAGTTAATTGAATCTGTATCAAAAGATATTGAAGTTGCAAAATCGTAAATATTATTTCCGAAATAAATTCTCTCAGAATTAATGTCAGAGTAAAATTGAGTTCTGAAACTATCCTCTATTGCAGTTGATTGCTTCAGAGACAAGTTGATATTTGATTTCGTAGTGAAGAACAAATCACTTTCTGTCAATAGCTTTAGATAATTTATTTCTGAATTAAGATTAAGAAGAACATATTTCTCGTTTGATAGCAAGTTGCCTTTAATTTCTCCACCTATTTCAATTGAGTTTTTATCATCAATTTTAAGAGGGACAAAATCTTTGAAGTCGAGCAGAAGTTTAGCTTCAAAAGTCTGATTTGTCAGCGTCTCCATTTGATTAAGATTAATCGTGGAAATCTCGGTTTCCAATTCAAGTGGTATCGAAATTTTTTTCTTGATTTGGTTTGCTACTAAGTCTATATCTGTTTCAATAGTCTTAATCAAAGATGATAATTTGTAGTTACCGGTAATTGTAAAATCAACCACATCAGAGATTAAATTTAATATCTTGTTACCATTATCATTTCTGCGTATATCAAGAATAAATCGGCTTGAATCAATAACTAAGTTATTGATATATGAATTATCAATGTCCATTACTAAAAACAAATTCATACTATCAATGTCAAATCCTCGTCCTTCAAGATCTATGTTGATGTTTATTTTTGAATTCAGAGAAGAATCGCTCAGGAATTCTGCGAGATTAAGATTTTCGGTTTCTGCCTTCAATGTAAAAAACGGATCATCGTTTCTGATAAAATCAACTTTTCCGTCGAAGGAAGCATCGGTTGAATCGGAAACTATATCAATATTGAAAGAAAGAATCTTATCGAACATTTCAGATGTCATTTCCAACGAATTAAATTCAAAAGATTCAAAACTTGATTTTTGTAAAACGGAGGAAACTTTTGCTTTCATTGTTGCAGGATTGAATCCTTCGCCTTCAATTTTTATATCTGAATTAAGGTTTGTTTTAAATTTTATAACAGGAGATAAATCAAGGTTGATTGAAGTTAATCTGATATCATATTTTGCATTATCAGGTTTGAAATTAAACGAACTATTTAGAGTCAAATTACCTTTTGAAGATTCAATTGAAACATTAGTAATGAACTCATCCGGCTTTCCACTATACTTCAATTGATTAAATTTTATCAGACCCAAATCATAAACAGGAATTTCAAATTCAGGCAGTAATCCATTTACATCTTTCATTGTAACCACCGAATTATCCAAAGAGGCATTGATGATAATTTCATCTTCGCTTAATAAGTTTTGAATTTTTGCGTTTCCAGTAAGATTAGTTTGTCCAAGTATCAAATTTAATTTATCAACACTGAGATCATTAAGACTTCCCGATGCTTGAAAAACTCCCGAAACGTTTCCAGTCAGAAAATCAGTGGCTTCTACAAAAGTTGAAAGATTATTAAAGTTAAAGTTTTCTATGTTCAAGTCTAATCTCAAATCTGCACTACCCAAGTCATCCATTGAAAAGTTGTTTAAGAAATCTACTCCTGACATAGCTGCCGAAAGGTTCAGGTTTGTATTTTGAGTTTTAATATTCAGGTTATCAATCATCGAGGCATTTTGTGTTAACAAAAAGTTTCCTGAAAAACTTTCGAGTTCAAAAAACTCAAGATTGGGTTTGAAATTGAATTGAGTGATATTCAATTTAAAATCTGTTTTCTTAATATTGATGAACGCAGAAAGAGAAAGATTTAAGTCGGTTATTCTGAAGTCGTCAAGATTAAGCGAGCTGTAATTCCTTGTGCTTCCACGATTTTCAAAACTCTGAAAATTAAAATTAAGATTTATTATGTCTAATTCTGCAACTGAAATTGTAAACGGGAATTCTGAACTTGTGGTATCATCAGGTTCATCTGAGGGTGGAAAAATTTTCAATAAATTTAATTCACCATCAGATTCTTCTAATAAATTTAAATCAAAATTTTTAAGCTCAACTTTTCTTACGTAAATATCTTTAAACAATAATTTAAGAGGACTGGTTTTTACTAATAATGAAGAAAACGAAGCTACGGTATCATCATTTGCTGTTGTGAGGACGACATTATCAAGTTCAAGTGAAGTAAAAATTGTTCCGCTGATTTTTCCAATAGAAATTTTTCCGTTTATTTCTTGGTTTACTGTTTCTACTATTTGATCTTTTAGCCAGTTTTTAAATGCACTTGTTTGAGTAACTATAAAAGTGAATATCAGCAACACAGTAACAAAAATAAGCAGATAGAGGAAAGCATTAACAGAATATCTGAAAATTCTTCTGCCAAGAGGTATTTTAATTTTCTCAGTTGCCAATTTAACTTATTTATATCGTTCTAAAATCGTGTTAATAATATTTGAAGTTGACTGGTTATTCACAAAATCTATGGTAATAACTTTCCCTCCGTTTTCTTCAACGATGTCTCTGCCAACAATTTTATCAATTGGCCAGTCAGAACCTTTAATAAGAATATCAGGAATTAGTTCACTGATGATTTTTGCCGGAGTGTCTTCATCAAAAAGACACACATAATCTACCGGTTTTAAGCTCGATAAAATTAAAGCTCTTTCATTCTCGTTAAGAATTGGTCTTTTATCTCCTTTAATTCTTTTTATCGAAGCATCAGTATTTAAACCGACAACTAACACATCACCAAGATTCTTAGCTTTAGTTAAGTAGTCAACATGCCCGGAGTGAAGTAGGTCGAAACAGCCGTTAGTAAAAACAACTTTCTGGGATTTCTTTTTATAGGTCTCTCTTATTTTTTTTAATTCATCAAGTGATATGATCATAAAAGAACTCTTTCATTTAATACTTCGTTAAAAAGTTTATCAATTTCAATGGGAACAATTCCAACCTCTTCACAAACGAGACCACCAGCATAATTAGCCAAATAAGATGCCTGCAGGATATCAGCACCTGCAGCAAGTGCCATTGTTAAAGTTGAAATTACAGTATCTCCTGCACCCGAAACATCTGCAACTTTTCTTGCTTTGGTTGGCAATCTTTTTTCAATTCCATTATTCTGAAAAACAGCAACACCGCCTTCTCCAAGTGTTATCAAAACATTTTTTGCTTTTAATTTTTTCACAAGAAGTTTGCCTGCTTTTGAGATATCATCATCTTTTTTAATTTTAATTCCTAACACATCTTCAGCTTCTTTTCTGTTAGGCTTAAATACAGTTACGTTTTTATAAAGGGAAAAATTGTTGAATTTAGGATCAACAGTTATCAAAATATTATTCTTATTTGCCAAAGAAATAATCTTCTTAATCAAATAGGGAGTTAATACTCCTTTATTATAATCCTGAAGAATAATTCCGTCCAGATCTTTAATTATTTTTTTTATGAAATCGAAAATTTTTTTTTGAAGTTTTGTGTTAATATAATTCTTCTGCTCTTTATCAATTCTAACGATATGCTGACTATCAGAGATTACTCGTGTTTTAGTTGTGGTTGGTCTTTCATCATCAATTAAAATTCCCGCTTGATCAATTTTGTGTTCTTCGAGAAGAGAAGTAAATACCGAACCATTTGTATCATATCCAATAACACCAATCGGTAGAGGAATTCCGCCAAGCGACTGAATATTCAAAGCACAATTTGCTGCTCCACCAAACCTAAAGAATTCATTTTCAACTTCAATAACCGGCACAGGAGCTTCAGGAGAAATTCTTTTCACATCACCTTTGAAATAAACATCGAGCATCATATCTCCAACGATAGCAATCTTTTTATTACGAAATTTCTTTTTTAATTGTTTGAGTTCTTTTTTATTAAGTTCATTCATATTTTACCTAAAAAATGAAAAGTTACTTTATAAAATAACCATAAAAACAAATGCTAAAAAGGAAGTTTATTTCTTAACTTTGCAGTCAGCAAATGGAGTTTTATGGAAAACGTAATCAGAATTAAAAAAGCGACTTTTTACGGTTATCACGGCGTACGAAGTGAGGAACAAAGTGTCGGCGGCAAGTTCGAAGCTGATGTTGATATTTACACAAATTTCGAGAAAGCATCGCAAAATGATGCGCTTCAGGATACGATTGATTATCATAAAGTGTATAAATTTTTATATCAACTTGCACTTGAACAGAAATATTATTTGATTGAAACTCTTGCAATGAAAATAGCTGATAGTCTTTTGATGAAATTCAGTACGATACATAAAATTGCAGTCAGGGTCAGAAAAAATAATCCACCTTTGGGAGGAGTTGTTGATTGTGTTGAAGTTGAAGTAGTAAAAGAAAGAAAAGAGCTATTATGAAAAATCAGTTTAATGTTTGTTATGTGGCTATTGGTTCAAATAAAAAGGATAAGTTTGATTATCTGCAAAAGGCTGTAAATCTGATTGAAGATGATGAAAAATCAGTTTAATGTTTGTTATGTGGCTATTGGTTCAAATAAAAAGGATAAGTTTGATTATCTGCAAAAGGCTGTAAATCTGATTGAAGATGATGAAAACATCAGATTGTTGAACGTTGCTTCTGTATTCGAAACAAGTCCGTTCGGTAAAACTGATCAAGAAAATTTTTATAATTCTGCAATTGAAATTCTTACCTTTTTGAATCCACACGAGCTTTTGGGTAGATTAAAGGAAATTGAATTGCAGGTTGGAAGAACCGAAACCGATAAATGGGGACCAAGAGAAATTGACCTTGATTTAATCTTTTATGATGATTTTGTGATAGACGAACCCGAATTGTTTATTCCACATCCGGGAATTTATGAAAGAGACTTTTATCTTATTCCACTTTTAGAATTAAATGATAAACTTATTGATCCAAAAACAGGATTATACCTGACAGATTTCCTCGGTAACATTGAAACAAAAACGATTATCAGAAAATTGGATAAAAAATTATCTTTTAAGGAGAGACCAATTGAAGAGAAATCTTGATATAAGATACATTGCTATTGAAGGGGTCATTGGTGCGGGCAAAACTGCTCTGGCTAAAAAATTAAAAAATCATCTCGATGCTAAACTTATTCTTGAGCAATTTGAACATAATCCTTTCTTAGAAAAATTTTATGATAACAGAAGAAGATATGCTTTTCAAACCCAAATGTTTTTTCTAATTAACAGATTTAAACAACAGGAAGAAATACGACAGGAGGATCTATTCGCAAACTATATTATTGCTGATTACATTTTTGAAAAAGACAGAATTTTTGCTTATTTGAATTTGCAGGGAGATGAGTTTAAACTTTATGAATCCATTTATCCACTACTTGCAAAGAACATTGTTAAGCCTGATTTGGTAATTTATCTTCAATCGAAAGTTGATAGACTGATGTATAATATAAAAAAACGAGGAAGAGAAATTGAGAAAAATCTTACCCGTTCTTACATAGAGGAATTGAGTGAAGCATATAATCACTTTTTCTTTATGTACAACACTACTCCTCTGC
>Ga0209721_1001700_pt1 | contig 15589 bp, 16 predicted proteins | sample TshhotsprinmetaG_FD_184139 | JGI IMG/M metagenome (GOLD analysis project Ga0209721, IMG submission 184139) | Hot spring microbial communities from South Africa to study Microbial Dark Matter (Phase II) - Tshipise hot spring metaG (SPAdes)... | ecosystem: Environmental > Aquatic > Thermal springs... | reverse complement strand
CTGCTCCATCACATCACGAACTTTGTAGTGATGAACGATACCGCCAACGTGACCTTGCACATCGGCGGATTGCCGGTAATGGCCCACGCACGGGAGGAGGTAGCCGAGATGGTAGCCGCGGCCGGCGCGCTGGTCCTCAACCCCGGCACGCTCACGCCCGAATGGGTGGAATCTATGCTGGTAGCCGGGAAACGGGCCAACGAACTGGGCGTTCCAATCGTCCTGGACCCGGTAGGGGCCGGAGCGACGGCCCTCCGTACTGGGAGCAACCGCCGTCTCCTAGAGGAACTAAAGATCGCCGTGGTGCGAGGGAATTCCGGCGAGATCGGCGCCCTGACCGGGATGGGCGGCGTGGTCAAGGGAGTGGAGGCGGTTGTGGAAGTGGACGATCCTGTGGAGGTCGCCCGCATCCTGGCCAGCCGCTACGGGACGACCGTCGCCATCACTGGCTCGCGGGATATCATCACCGACGGGACGCGGGTCTTCGGCGTGGACAACGGCCACCCGATGCTCAAGACCATCACCGGCACCGGTTGCGCGGCGACGACGATGATCGCCGCCTTTGCGGCGGTGGAGCGAGATTTCGTCCTGGCGGCGACGGCTGGCCTGGCCTGCTTCGGCCTGGCGGCGGAAATCGCTGCTCAGGATGCCCGCGGCCCGGCCAGTTTCAAAGTTGCCCTGTTTGACGCCATCTACAACCTTTCCCGCGAGCAAATCCTGGCCGGAGCCAGAGTGGTAGAGTTGTAGGAGGAGCGATGGACTGGAGTCTGTACGTCGTCACCGACGCGAAGCTCTCCCGCGGCCGCTCCCATCTGGAGGTCATCCGCGCCGCTATTGCGGGCGGCGCGACGGTCATCCAGTATCGGGAAAAGGAAGGGACGACCCGACAACTGGTGGAAGAGGCGCAGGCCCTGCGGGAGTTGACTCGCCAGATGGGAGTGCTGTTCATCGTGAACGATCGGGTGGACGTCGCTCTGGCAGTGGACGCCGACGGGGTTCACGTGGGCCAGGACGATATGCCTGCCCCGATCGTCCGCAAACTGATGGGGCCGGGGAAGATCGTCGGCGTATCGGTGGACAACCTGGAGCAGGCCCTGCAGGCGGAACAGGATGGGGCGGATTATCTCGGCGCCGGTCCGATTTTCGCCACCCCGACCAAGCCCGACGCCGCCCCGCCCATCGGCGTAGACGGGCTGGCAGAAATCTGTCGGCGGGTCTCCATCCCGGTCGTCGCCATTGGCGGCCTGAACGCCGAGAACGCCGCCGAGGTCATCCGGGCCGGCGCGGCGGGCGTGGCAGTCGTCTCCGCCGTCGTCGCCGCGCCGGACGTGGAGGCCGCCGCCCGCCGACTGTGGGAAGTAGTGGATGCCGCACGCGCGATCCGCTAAATGGGAGGAACAAATGATAGAACTGGACGAACGCATCATCACGCAGGCTATCCTTGACCGTTTCTATGAGAAACTGAAGGCCAACCTGGATGTAGAGGTCGCCATCGTGGGGTGCGGGCCTTCCGGGATGGTCGCCGGCGCCCTGCTGGCGGAAGCAGGGAAACGGGTGGTTCTGTTTGAGCGCAAGTTGAGCGTCGGCGGCGGAATGTGGGGCGGCGGAATGCTCTTCAACGAGATTGTCGTCCAGGAAAGCGCGGTCCCCTTGCTCCAGCGCTTCGGCATCCGCTACCGTTCCTATCGGGAGGGGTACTACACCGCCGACGCCGTGGAGGCCGTAGCGTCCCTGGCGAAGGCGGCGGTGCAAGCCGGCGCTGCCATCTTCAATGCCGTCACTGTGGAGGATGTCGTGATGCGCCCGGAGCGCATTATCGGGCTGGTCATCAATTGGACGGCGGTGGAGATGGCCGGTTTGCACGTGGACCCGCTGGCCATCCGCGCCCGTTTCGTGGTAGATGCCACTGGCCACGAGACCGAAGTGGTCAAAGTGGTGGCGAAAAAGGTCCCCGGCCAACTCAACACCCCGTCCGGGCAGATTGAAGGCGAGAAGTCTATGTGGTCCGATCGGGCAGAGACGCTGACGCTGGAGAACACGCGCGAGGTCTTCCCCGGCCTGTACGTGGCGGGAATGGCGGCGAACGCCACATTCGGCGGGCCGCGTATGGGAGCCATCTTCGGCGGGATGCTCCTTTCCGGGGAGAAAGTCGCCCAGGAGCTGCTCCGGCGCCTTCTGGAGGCAGCCGATGCGGGTGCGTGATCTGGGAGAATTCGGCCTCATCGCCCGTATCGCCCGCTCCCTTCCGGCGCCTGGCCCGGGGGTCATCGTCGGCATCGGGGATGACGTCGCCGTCCTGCGCACCGACGGGACTCGTCATATCCTGGCGACCTGCGACATCCAGGTGGAGGGCGTTCACTTCTTGCGGGAAAAAATCACCCCTCAGCAACTAGGGCGGAAGGTCATCGCCATCAACGTGAGCGACATCGCTGCGATGGGCGGCCTGCCCCGCTACCTGCTGGTCTCGCTGGTCCTGCCCAAAGACACCGAAGTGGCCTTTGTGGATGGCCTCTACGAGGGGATGCAGGCGGAATGCGCTCGCTGGGGGGCCGAGATCGTTGGGGGGAATATGGCCCACTCGCCCGGCGGGGTCATCGTGGATATCTTCCTGCTGGGGGAGGTGGAGCCGGAGCATCTGTTGCAGCGCTCTGGGGCGCGCGTGGGCGACCGGGTGCTGGTGACGGGTACGCTGGGCGATTCGGCAGCCGGGCTGGCCCTGGTTCTCCATCCCGAAGCGCGTTGTGCCGATGAGCATCGGCGGTGGGCGCTGGAACGGCATCTCACTCCCACCCCGCGCCTATGGGAAGGGCAGGCGATCGCCCGGTCCTGCCTGGCGACGGCGATGATAGACGTGAGCGACGGATTGGTCAGCGACATCGGCCATATCTGTGAGATGAGCAGGGTCGGGGTGCGCCTGTGGGCCGAGGCGCTCCCCATCTCCGGAGCGGCCCTGGCGGTCGCGGAGGCGGTCGGGGCCCGCGCGCTGGACTGGGCCCTCTCCGGCGGGGAGGACTATGAGTTGCTCTTCACCGCGCCTGCCGACCGGGCCGACGAATTGGCCAGGCAAGTCCGGGAAGAGACGGATACTCCGGTTACCGTGGTGGGGGAAATCGTCCCCGAGACCGAAGGAATGCGCCTGATCCAGCAGGATGGCTCTAGCGTCCCCTTGAGCAAAGGGGGCTGGGATCATTTTGCCGAATAGAAAGGAGGAGTTATGGCAACGCAGTTTACTCAGGAACTGTGGGATCGGATTGCTCCCATCTTTCGGGCTATTTTAGACCATCCCTTTCTACGTGGGCTGGCCGAGGGAAGCCTGCCCGAACCGAATTTCCGGTTCTTCGTGATTCAGGACGCCCTCTATTTGCAGGATTATGCCCGCAGTCTGGCGGTTGCCGCTGCCCGATCCCCGCGGGATGCGTGGTGTATGATGTTTGCCGAACACGCCCGCGAGGTTCTGGCGGCAGAACGGGCGCTGCACGAGGGTTTCTTTCAGGAATGGAGCCTTGGCCCGGAGGAAGTGTACGGGACTCCCCAGGCGCCGACAACGCTGGCTTACACATCGTACCTGCTGCGGGTTGCGTATACTGCGCCGTATGCGGAACTGATCGGAGCGCTGCTTCCCTGTTACTGGATTTACTGGGAGGTAGGGAAAGCGCTGGAGGCGCAGGGGTCGCCCCATCCCTTGTACCAGCGGTGGATTGACCTCTACGCTTCCGAGCAGTACGCAGCCGTTGTTCGGCCGGTTCTGGATGTAATGAACGAACTGGCCGCAGAACTTTCGGAAAACCAGCGGGAAAGCGTTGCGCGGCATTTTGTCGCTACCAGCCGCTACGAGTGGATGTTCTGGGACGCTGCCTGGCGGCTGGAAGAGTGGTCGGTTGGATGAGGAGGACGAGTATGAAGCGAGCGTTGACGATCGCCGGTTCGGATTCGGGAGGCGGGGCAGGAATCCAGGCCGACCTGAAGACCTTCGCCGCGCTGGGCGTCTATGGGATGAGCGCGCTGACAGCCATCACCGCGCAGAACACCGTCGGCGTCCAGGGGGTCTACGAACTCCCCGCCGAATTCGTGGGCCTGCAGATTGATTCTGTGGTCACCGACATCGGCGTAGATGCTGTGAAGACGGGGATGCTGTCCAATGCGGACATTATCGCCGTGGTGGCGGCGAAGGCGCAGGAGCACAACCTGCCCAACCTGGTGGTGGACCCGGTGATGACGGCCAAGAGCGGCGACCCGCTTCTGCGAGAGGACGCGCGCGACGCGCTGATTCGCCTTCTCCTGCCCCTGGCTGTGGTCGTCACCCCCAACCTGCACGAGGCGCGCGTCCTGAGCGGGATGAGCATAGAATCTCTGGAGGAGATGAAGCGCGCGGCCGCGGCGATCCACGAAATGGGGCCCCGCTATGTAGTGGTCAAGGGCGGCCATCTAAGTGGGGATAGCGTGGATGTGCTGTACGACGGTCGGGAGTGCCGGCACTTCCCATCGCCGCGGGTGGAGACCCGCAATACCCACGGGACGGGTTGCACCTTCGCTTCGGCCATTGCGGCGGGGCTGGCGAAGGGGCTAGAGGTGGCGGAGGCGGTGCGTCAGGCTAAGGAGTACATCACCCTGGCCCTGCAACACGCCCCGAACTTGGGACGGGGCCACGGCCCCGTCCATCACTTGGCCGCGCTGTATCAGAGGGCGGGGATGCTGTAGACGGAACGAAGCACTGGGGGCGGCCTTCGGCCGCCCCCCGTTTTCTTCATCCCTCGTCTTTCGAATGCCCTTGCGGGAAAGCATCTCAGTCCGCAGACGACAGACTACCTCTGCTTGATGTCACATAGGCGGTTTTGGGGTACAATTACCGTGTATGTAACAGTAGGGGTGAATTAGTGCGTGACTGCCTCGCAATTCTCTAAAACTCTGGAACCATCTGTGGAGGAGCACCCAAGCTGGCAACTATATGTGTTTTCGGCCTACAAATAGAAAACAGTAAGAAAGATTAAAAGGCACTAGAGGTTTAATCAAAAGGAAAAGAAACCTACGTGGACGCTTCCGAAACCACTGCAAATCTCTGCGTAACACAGGGAAATGAAAATTATATGCATAAATGTGCGTCACATTTATACCCCCTTCTGTTAGCATGTCTTTCCACTCGCCTACTGTGGCAAAACGCTCCAAGGGCTGTCGATGAGAAGGGCTATAACCGGTTCTCCACACTTTCCATATAATATCAATTACATAATAGCTATTAGGTAGCAAGATCGCAGTCCGACCCTCAGGCTTCAATACTCGTGCGATCTCGCGAATGCCTTGAGAGATATTGGTATAATGTTCTAAGCTTCCCAGATTAGTAACATATTGAAAGGTATTATCTGGGAAGGGCAGGGAAATACCGTCACATCGGGCCAACTTTACGCTTGGAACATTTTGTCTTGAATTTCGTAGAGCAACAGTTGAGATGTCTATCCCCCACACGTCCAAGTTGTATAAACGAGAGGCTAACTGAAGTAGGTATCCCTCACCACATGAAATATCTAACAAGGTTGCTCTAGGTGATGGCGACAGACGCTTAAGTACCCACCGGTAGAAACTTTCTGTCTCCAGAAGTTCCCCACGAGCAAACATTTGATCATATTTGCTTGCAATTTCCGCGAGACTTAAGACTTCGCTGGACATTTGTGGTTAGGGCCCCCAACTTGGGTCTCGATTCCAGGCAGAGTTGAAAGTAAGCATCATCTCATTAGAAGGGTTAGATACCTGAATAACCATAATGTTCCACCCGCCGTTTCGGCTACTAGAAAAAGCAATCCACTCTCCGTCGGGAGACCAACACGGGAGAATATCACCAATAAGGTTGTCAGTCAACTGACGAGGTGTTCCACCTAGTCGAGGGATAATGTAGATCTCGTCCGGATCAAACAGAGAGGTGTCTGCCTTCGCCCCCATATATACAATTTGAGAGCCATCAGGTGACCATGAAGGACGGTCATCTCTTCTCTCATTAAAGGTTAATTGCAATACAGTATTTGATTCTATCTGAAGCAAAAAAAGCTCACTATCTCCATCAACGTCGGAAACAAATGCTATTTCTTCACCTACTGGTGACCAGGCTGGTGCCCATGCTTTGCTCCCAAAATTTGTTAATAAAGGCCGCTGATCGCTCCCATCGGCATTCATCATAAATAGATTCATCTGGCCATTACGGTCTGAAGCAAAAACAATTTTCTTGCTATCTGGAGACCAAGTGGGCCCCCAGTCCGTCGCCGGGTCTCTTGTCAGTCGTTGTTGCTCACTACCATCTGTGTTCATAATATATATTTCATAGTTGCCGTCCCGTTGAGATGTAAAAGCAATCTTTTGACCGTCTGGAGACCAAGAAGCCTCTATATCATCCCCCGAAGTAGAGGTAAGCCGACGCATACCTGTGCCGTTCGCATTAATGACATAAATATCAAAATCCCCACTGTTATTTGAATGGAACAATATATGTCCATTCAAAGAAGGCGGGATAGGAGACACAGAAGTTAAGTTAACCGGAATTCCCAGTGGTGACTCAATGAGTACTTCCCTACCGCATCTAGTGATGAATAAAACTAAAAGAATTGTTATTACGAAATATATTAGCCTGCTGTTCTGTCTCATATACCACTCCTGAATTATACAGATATACCCCAATAAACAGAGCCGGACCCCCACCGAATAGGATGGGGGCCCGGCATTAGGATATGCTACAGTTTACGGTGTAAAGGCATTATAGACTTGCTGATAGTCGCCGCCAGCAGGACTCACAAAGTTAGCAATGCCAACAAGCTTACCATCACCGGAGGTTACAGCCACTTTCGCGCCGCCGTTAAACATTGTACCCAAGCTTGCGCCCCGCGAGTCTCCCAAATACATTGTGAGAGCCGAGTTCGCTGGCACGCTATGAGTTGTGGTGGCACGAGTTGATCCGTCGGTATTGAAATAGGTCACCGCGATGTTCACATTATCAGGTCCAATGTTATAAACCTGCCACCCTGATTCAAAACCATAATAGGCGCGAACAATTTGTGGCATATAAAGCGTAGTGGAGGCTTTCTCAACTGGGATCAGATTATACGAGGCAGCAGGACCCGCTGGAACATGATCGTGATTGGCAATGCCCATAATTGGAGCGCTTGCTTCAATAACCGCGGTCCCGTTGAAATTGCTGGGCATACCCGGCACATTGGGTAAATAGATAGGCTTAGCCGAGTTAGCACTTACAGAGACATTTTGAGTCACAACTGGCGTTGTTTCTCCCGACCTGTAATAACTTATAACCGCGGTTACTGTAACAGCGTTAGGATTCTGCAATGTAATGCCAGATGAAAATCCATAGTAATTGGCAGTTACCTGAGGAGCATACAGTTTCTGCGAGCCCTGCAGGACGGCATTGTAGCTACGCAAAAAACTCCCGGTGGGGTTAGTATCATTCAGCACAGCAGCCAAAGGCGTTGCGTTACCTGTGCTGGAGATTTTTACCGCGCCGAAAAAACCATTCAAATCATTTTTATATGGTGACTGTGTCATATCCAGAAAGACGGCACCGCCACTACGCACGTTGTTAAAAGTGTACGTCCTGACAGGGCTGCTTTGACCGCTCTGGTAGAATTCAACTGTAATGTTAGTATCGCTTGAGCCGGCATTTTGAATGGCTATCATTGAGTTATAGTTGTAATATCCACAAACCACCCAAGGTATATAAAGGGGCGAACCAACGTCTGATCCCGTAAATCCGCTGTGGGTTGCCGCAACTTTAGGAGCAGCACCGCTGGCTGTTACCGCATTAACCAGTGCGAAGAGCTCTTGGTCAGATGAAACAACAACCGAGTAACGTCCATCAGGCTGAGATAGTACGTTAGGTACGTAATAACTCTTTGAAGCGTTAGGAGCAATATTATCGGTGTCGGTCTCCACAAGAACACCCGCGGCATTATAATAGGCAATTGCTATGTTAGCGGCACTCGTAGTTGACCTATTCTGCAACTGGAAGCCAGAATTCAGCGGTGGTGGAGGACTACCGCCTGCCCATACTCCGCTATATAGCACAAAAGCTAATACTACTACAGATAGAATAGTAACTGAAGTTATTCTGCGCATAATATACCTCCTGAGTAAACTGAGATTGTAAATGCTATGCCAAAGTTTAACCAAATTCTTCTTGCAGTCAATACTTCTTAGGAGTTATTACGCACTGATCTGAGCAAACAAGATACAGCCAGTGCTGTAGCTGCGTTTATCAACTCACCAGCAATTGTCCAGAGGCGCGATGCCAGCGAGACAGCTAGTGCCGCTTCAAAAGGCATAAAAGACTGAAGCAACAATACCAGAACCCCCTCCTTCACACCCAACCCATGGGGAGCTATTACAACCACCAAGCCAGCAGTTGCTGCAAGTGACCATACTCCTATAAAACTTAACAGTAAGTGTAAGTCAACATTCAGCAAAGAATAGGTAAATAAAAAAAAGGCTGTTCCCACTAATATATGAGTGCAAATTGCAAAGAAAAGGTAGAGGAAGAAATCTCGCCATCCGAGATGTAGTGCCTTATATGAGGCATGCTTCCGGAATATGCGCATCCATTGAGCCGATACAGGTGGAAGCAACCCCACAAAACACAACCCAGCAATCATCCACAAGAAAAGAGAGAGAGTCTGAGGCAATTTGCTGGGGTAGGTTGGAATTACTACGGCAGTTAATAGAAGACTGGCAACAACCGTGATCCCTGTTTCCCATATTACACTTATACCCATCGGGACAACATTTAGCCCTATTTCCAACCCCCAGTAAAGCCGACTTGCATATCCCCAGATAGATCCGGGAATGTACTTGACCAAATTAGATAAAGCGTGTATACGAATTCCATCTGCCCAGCCTAATTGGCAATCCATTCGCCTAACCATTTGCTGCCATATGGTAGCCCAAAATAGCGCAGCGATTAGTTGAAATGCTAAAGAAGCTGCTAAAGGAAGAAGGCGAATTTGCCATGGAAAGGTTACCACCTGCGACCATCTTGTAGAAATAGTGCGAATAAGAAAAAAGACCACAACACCAGTAAACAATAACCGTAAACCAACCCAAAGAAATTCACTTCGCTTTAAACGTGACATAAGACAACAATTGTAGGACTCTTGTTAATATCTGAACGAGAAAACGAGACGTCGCTTAGATCCAGATTGGCTTTGATCAGCCGTTGAAGAGTCGGCAAGGCGCGTAGACGTAGCGGGCGTGGGAGTATCGGTTTGAAGAAAGGAGCCAGCCAGTGCACTAGTCGCCTTACAGGATGATTCTCATATATCGGAATGGACATTCCCCAAATCTCAACACGGGAGAAATATTTTTTCAACAAAATCTCTAGCTCGTGGGGATAAAATTCCCTAACATGATAAGGCCACATTGTTCCAGGGGTAGGGGAACTGACACTTTTATTAGGAGTGGACAACGCAAGCATTCCTTGATCTTTCAAGACACGTCGAATCTCAGCAAGATATCTTTCTGGATTAGTCAGATGTTCAATAACCTCAATTGAAGTAACAAAGTCAAAAGTGCAACTTGGGAATCCTAAATTTAACACATCCATTACAGCGAATGCAAGGTTCTGCTGTGCATAGAGATTTTTTGCATACATAATCGCCTCTGATGATACATCAACTCCTACAACGTAGTGCGCTCCGGTTTTCAGCAGGTAGGCTGAACCTTGCCCGGCTCCACAACCCGCATCAAGCACATACTTACCGACCGTATACTGGCTGACGAAGTGAAACTTGGCCAAATCCTCAATTAACAAACTTTTTAATCTTTCATCTCCGGGAACTAATCGCTCTCCGGTATACTTCAGCCTATGATTCTTCATGGCTGCTTATTCTCCATAATTCAATAGTGAGTGATAGATGTCCAACATCTTTTGCGCTGATTTTTTCCAAGAGAAATCCGACGCCCTTTTCAGTCCACGCTGTGTCATCTCTCTACGCAGGGCATCATCATACAGTGCGCGTTCAATGGAAGCACAAAGCTCAACGAAGTCTAAAGGGTCATTAACCAGTAATGCTGCATCGCCCACAACTTCTGGAATTGCTCCCACTCGGGTAGTGACCACTGGCACTCCGCAAGCCATTGCTTCAAGACAGGGTATTCCAAATCCCTCATGAAGCGCGGGTAACACGTACAATTTAGCACCATTATAAAACAATGGCAAATCTTCATCTGGAACACTTCCGATAAAATGGACATGAGCATCAAGTCCCAATTCATGTACCAAATGAACTGATAAATTATCATCACTTTGTGGATACCTACGGCCTATCACTACCAGATCGGGCACATCGGTATGTTGAGAACGCAAAAGTGCGAAGGCCTTCAACAAAGTGGGCAGATTTTTCTTTTTTGCTAATATTCCCACAAATAATAAGTACTGGTCCGGCAAGGAATAGCGCTGGCGCAAGGTTTCTAAAATCGATGAATCCCTAATAGGAACGAATTGCTCTTGAGGAGCCCAAGGGATAACACTGATATTTTGTTCACTCACACGGTAAAATTTTCGGATATCCCTCGCAGTATCCTGTGAAACAGCGATGACTTTGGCCGCATAACGTACAGTCAGCGGCTCAATAAGCCTCCAGTATACCACGTCAACGAGCGAATAATACTCCCTCAAATGAAGCACCGTTAAATCATGCACTGTGACTAAATATGGACACGACAATCCTATTACACCGAGGTTTTTAGCGAAATGAACTAAATTAACCTGCTCTCGTTGCACAAGAATCGGAAGCATGATCTGCAAATATATTCTTGCAGCGAATCGGTTTGCGATGGGCACGATAATCTGCCGTACGTTAGAGAATGATTTTAATGCCACCTCATATTCGCTTACCAAGACGAGATACCGAGTCTCTTGATCAAGGGCAAATATATAACGCAATAAACTTAGGATGGATGTTCTTCCTCCGCCCACTCTGTCGATACCGACTGCGTCAATTGCGATAGTTTTCATAATAATGATTCCTTGTTATCATTTATAGGCTTCATTAAAATCCAGTTGAAATTGGGCATTACAAAAACCAACCTGGAAATTAGTGAATAAGGGATATGTCGCATCCACTTCGGCGCATTTGCACCAGGGAAACGTTCTGGTTCGTGAATCAAACGCGCCGTGTAATCGTAAAGGACTAACCCTCTCCAAAGGCGACGCAATTGCCTGTAAGTATATAAAGTGATTTCTAATGAGTGCTCACGGCCTAACCAAGCAAGCGCCTTATGGAACCATTTGCGTGGAAGCCAGTGAATGAACCAAACACGATAATGATACTCATAAGGCCACAAGCGATTAGGACCACTAAAATAGCACAATCCCCCCGGTTTCAAGACACGGATGATTTCATCAATCAGCTGGGTAGGGTCCCTTACGTGCTCATAGACCTGTGCGCAAATCACTAAGTCAAAAGTTGCATTGCCAAAAGGAAGTTTGAGTCCATCTCCTTGCAACCGTGCCAGTCCTGGCGATACCTGGGATATGAGGACCCAATCAGAATCCATCGCTATAATCAACCGTACCTGCTTAGCCAGATGGTTGGCGATAATGCCAATACCACAACCCAGGTCCAAGCAACGAAGCTCTGTGAGGCGATCTGACCAAAGATCATGCAAAATAGTAAGAATTTTTTGGGCTTTAATCTGCCGCGATTCTCTATCCGTCATAGGCCGGTAACTATTCCGTTTTGTGAATTTGGTAGCAACGGATCTCTCCTGAAGGTTCCGCCAGGAACTGAAAAGGCCCGTGAATTGTAGCCAACAGAGTGAATCTATCAAAGATTTGATCGTAGGCCAAGATTTCATCCTTGTAATTGCCAGTATTTGCGCTTGCATAATAACGGCCATACATTGCTGAGCTGGCTACTAAGTAGTCAAACCCTTGGAGGATATACCATTCTGGAGGGTGGTCTATCAAACGTGGTACATAGGTAACCTCAAAAAAATCTGAAAGTAGCGGGGTGTAGCTCTCCGCCGCAATACGAGCCCCATTAGGCAAATGTTCTTTCATCCATTCTTCTGCTATTGTACGTATTTCCGGTTGGGCGAAATGATATACCGTGCGTATTGTCTGAATAAATGGTACCATTAGCAAAGCCAAGAGGGAGACCACAGTAAATACATTTAAAAACAGACTTCTCGCAATCTTTCGTTTAATCCATTCCCAGAATAACATAAATCCACGCGCGGCAAATAAGCTTAGCAATGGGAGTAATGGTGTTAAGGCAATGGTTGTGTGGACGCGAGCAGTAGCAATTAACACAAAATAAGCAATGGGGAAAATTGCTAATACGATCATTAACCCTCGTCTTTTTATACTTTCTACAGCAAAACTCATCAACGCTAAAACAGGAATTAGGCCTGTGTTCAAAATAAGCTTGCGTATATACCATATAGAGCTAACATCCCCTTCTGCTCCCGCATGTCCTAACACGTAATAGTGGCGTACTTCCCATGCCATCCCATTTAGCCAACTAGGCATATCTAACAAAGCAAACGGAGTTCCTATTACGAAACCTACGCCAGCCATAACAGTTCCAACCCACAGACGGAGATCCAGCAGCGTGCCACGGCGCAATAAATGAGCCCCCCATAATGCTATCAGAACAATGCCGCCGTTATATTTACTGGTTGCAGTAAGACCCGCTAAAATACCAGCGACAAGATAATCACCCCACCGTGCAAAACGGTAAACGCGAGAAGAGGCATAGACTGCCGCTGTTGCCATCAATGTGACCAGAGCATCAGGACGATAATAGTGGGAGGCTAAAATGTGAGTAGGCATTATAGCTAGCAGGACAGATGCCACAATCGCTGTACGATGATCAAATATCTCGCGGCCTAAATTATAAATTAAGTAAACATTCAGCAAGCCGCAAAAGGTCATCTCCAACCGCCCTATTATGTAAAGCAATGGTATATCTGTTGTGCCTGTTCCTAGTACCACCATCTGGGCTGATACCAAATCCTCTATGTGAACAAATATACCTCTAGCTACACCTCTTATAAAAACCAAAATAACCCCTGGAATGAGCAAATATAAGAATAGCGAGGGGTAATTAAACCACTGGGGATTCAAGTCCCCTGTCTGTACCATTATGAGAACTTTGCTAATGTAATTAGGCTCATCGGGGTGATAAACACGAGGTAATCCCCAATCTACGCCGATCAAACGAGGTACAAGAGCCACGATCATCACTAGGATTAGATGAATGGACTCGGAACGCAACCACCTCATACGTCTCTATCCCAGCCTATTTATAGATTGATTGAAAATTTCAGTAAAGCGACGTGCTACTTCTTGCCAATTGAACTGCTCTTCCACCGAACGGCGTGCTGACTGCCCTAACCGTTGACGCAAAGAAGTATCTTGAACCAATAGTCCTATTGACTGGCTCAAAGAATTATGGTCACCTGAGGGGCATAACAATCCATTTACCCCGTCAGTGATAACCAGTGGGACGCCACCAATATTTGTGGCCACGATAGGTTTGCCCAAAGCCATCGCTTCTAACAATACTGTAGGTAGACCATCAGAGTTACCACTTGTATCCCTCTTGGACGGAAGCACAAACACATCTCCCATAGCAAGAAATGCCGGCACCCTATCCCAGGATATCTGACCCGGCATATGCAAATGCTCTGATACTTTTAGCTCCGCTGCAAGACGCAATAGTTCCTCTCTCTGGACGCCGTCACCCCCAATAACGATATGCACATTCGGGTAAGACTTTAGCAACAGAGGGAGTGCACGTACTAAGATATCAAATCCCTTTTTGGGTACAATGCGGCCCAGGGCAATAACGACGAAATCGTCCTCTCGCAAGCCAAATTCTGATCGTGAGAGAGGGGGTATTTGGGGATGAAAGCGGAAGTGGTCAACGCCCCAAGTTATTAAGCGCACTCTGTCCATAGAGGCACCTAAGGAAAGTGCACTACGGTAAAGGTCTTCACTACATGCAGTGACCACTGTAGCGCATCTCAAGACCCATCGGGCCACACATCTAAACAGCCAGTTCCGTTGAGCAACGAACACATCTGAGCCGTGAAGGCTAACAACTAAAGGAATATGTAAGAGATATGCTGCCCACATCCCCACCAACCCGTTAGGGAGCAGCCAATGGGCGTGTATAAGTTCGGCTTTTTGCTTCAGCGCAACCCTCAAGGTACACCAGAACTGAGCACCCAGATAGAAAGGTAACAAAAAAAAGACCCCGCCCCTAAAATGATTGTCTCCAACCAATGATTTGGCATATCCCATTATATGCCATCTCTTCACTAGGGTGTAACGGAACCAATGCATAACTACGTGCCCAGAGATCTGTTTACGCACAGCAGGGTCATAAGGCGCTACAACTTCTATAAGATGTCCTAACTTGACTAAATGTTCACATATAGACTGAACAAACGGTGCTGTACCATCGCCTGGGAATCTAGGATATGAGCTTGTCAACACAGTAACACGCACCGTTACCCCCAAAAGCAATCTCCTAATGGAGATACATATGGCAGCAATTCCGCCATTCTACAACATCACTCCCATTAAAATAACCCGCTCTTTCTACCCCCGTGCCGGGCGACAAAAGTCTGGCCCACCGGGCGACCAGGCTCCAGCACTACCGCGGCATCCGGCAGGACGTTCGTCTGGTCGTGGTCCACAAAGGCGGAGCAACCGGTCAGAAACAACAAGACCACCAGAACCAGAGCGATCGCAAAAGGCCTGCGGGGTTGCAAGAGGGGGACCTTATCCGCTTGCGGATGAACTTCGGAGCGGACGGTTTTCCGCCTATACATACGCCAGATCGGAGTCCTCCCGGATATAGGCTGGAATGCTGCCCAGGTACGGGAGCGGGGGCAAATGATGCCACTGGCGCAGGAGATGGCAGGTGGGCGAAGTGAACAGGCGGCACTCGTCCACCGCCTGGCGCCAGGACTCTTTCCGAACCTCCATTACCGTCTCCCAGCCGGGCAGAAGGCCGAAGTCCCAGGCCGCACACAGCCGGGCGATGAAATCCACCCGATCGGCCAGAGTGGTCAACTCCTCAGGGGGTGCGGTATCCGGATAGAGCGCTCCGTCAATCGGACTACTCACCTTTGGCATGCATCCCGGAAAATCTGGGGTTCATTCTACCGCGCTTCCGGCACCCTGTCAAACGCTCAGGAGCGAGACTTCCTGCCAAAAGCCCAACTCTCTGGCCTGAACATAAGGCTTGCACAGCAATTCGCCCCGCATGGGAAAGGGTTGGGGTGCGGGGTTTGTGGGGGCGGCTTCGCCGCCCCCACAAACCCCACTCTCCCTTTTTTCACGGACGCGCCGCTCCCCCGAAATGATTTGCGGCACAAGCCTAACACCCCCCACTTGCATTGCAGAAAGAAGAGGATATAATCTCCATCGGGGGCCGTCCCCCTGGAACACTCACCCGGGCAATCACCTGCAATGATAGCCCTTACGGAACGCCTGACCGAACTGGCCCGCCAGTACGGCCTGGTGGCGGTCTACGCCTTCGGGAGCCGCGCCGGGGAGATCGGCGCGCGCGTCCGGGGCGAACCGGCC
>Ga0209721_1001698_pt1 | contig 15590 bp, 11 predicted proteins | sample TshhotsprinmetaG_FD_184139 | JGI IMG/M metagenome (GOLD analysis project Ga0209721, IMG submission 184139) | Hot spring microbial communities from South Africa to study Microbial Dark Matter (Phase II) - Tshipise hot spring metaG (SPAdes)... | ecosystem: Environmental > Aquatic > Thermal springs... | reverse complement strand
GCCCAGCTGCGGCTGGGCGGCTTTTACGTGGCCGTCACGCGCGCCGTCGGGGGGTGGCCACTGCCGGCCCCGGCGTTGCTGGCGCTGCTGCTGGCGGTGGTGGCGGCGCTGTCGGCAGTGTTTTCCAACGACGTGGTGTGTCTGGCGGTGACGCCGGTGGTGGTGCGGATTGCCTGGCGGCGCGGGTGGGACCCGGTGCCGTGGCTGGTGGGGGTGGCGTGCGCGGCCAATATCGGTTCGGCGGCCACACTGATTGGCAATCCGCAGAACATGCTGATCGGCTCCGTGATGCAGGTGCCGTTTAGGGCATACCTGCAGGCTGCTGCGTTGCCGGTGTGGCTGGCCCTGCTAGGGCTGTGGGGGTGGCTGGTGTGGCGGCTGCGGGGCGAGGGTGGGGGCGCGCGTTGGGTGGCAGCGGCGCCCGGGCCGCTGGCGGGTGATGGGATGCAGGACGAGCCGCCGTTCGATCGTTGGCAGTCGGCCAAGGGCTTGGTGGTGGCCGCGGCGTTGCTGGTCGCTTTCTTGTTGACACCGTGGCCGCGGGAGGTGGCCGCGTTGGTGGCCGCCGGTATCTTGCTGTTGAGCCGTCGCTTGCACTCGTCGCAGGTGATGGGGCTGGTGGACTGGCCACTGCTGCTGCTGTTCGCAGGGCTGTTTATCGTCAACCACGGCTTCGAAGGCACGGGGATGGCGGCGCGTGCGCTGGCGTGGCTGGCTGCCCAGGGCATCGCACTGGCCGATCCCCTGGTGCTGGCGTTGGCGGGGGTGACGCTGTCGAACCTGGTGTCCAACGTGCCGGCGGTGATGCTGCTGTTGCCGCATTTGGCCAGTCAGGATCAGGCGGTGACGCTGGCGCTGGTCAGCACCTTCGCAGGGAACCTGTTGTTGGTGGGCTCGATCGCCAACCTGATCGTTGCCGACTTGGCGGCGCGCGACGGCATCGTCATCGACTGGCGGCGCCATTTGCGCGTGGGGCTGCCGGTGACGGCGATGAGCTTGGTCGCGTGGTGGGTGACGCTGGGGATGGCGGCCCGCTAGCTGGCCGCGCGGCGTGGACCCAGGGGGGGCTGCGCCGTCCACGGTGGATGGCGCAGCCACGGACCCGGCTGCGATGGCTGCGACGAACCCTACCGTGGGCGCGCCGGAGCGTGGCGGCAGGCGGTGGCATTCGGCCAGATTACAATAGACGGTTTACCAGTGGTCTGCGTCGGCTGGCGTGGGCGGGTCAAGTCAAGTTCTGCCGCCAAATTCTGCCGCTGAGGGCTGGCGTTGGGCTGCGGGGACGGTGCGGCGCTGGGTGCACCCCCGCACGTCCGCGCGTGGGTTGCTGTTGCTGAATTCGGGATTTGCCTTCGGCCAGATCCCCCTTTTCCCTCTTACAGGAGTCATCATGGCAGTCAATGTCGAAACCCTGGACAAGCTGGAGCGCAAAATCACGCTCGAGCTGCCGCTGGAGGCGATCCGCAAAGAAGTGGATGAGCGCCTGAAGCGCCTGCAGCGCCAGGTGAAGATGGATGGTTTTCGTCCCGGCAAGGTGCCGTTGTCGGTGGTGGCGCAGCGCTACGGCTACTCGGTGCAGATGGAGGTGATGAACGACCAGGTGGGCGAGGCGTTCAGTCGCGCCGTCGCCGAAGCGCAGCTGCGTGTGGCCGGGCAGCCCCGCATTACCGAAAAGGACGGTGCGCCTGAAGGTGTGCTGGCGTTCGAAGCGGTGTTCGAGGTCTTCCCGGAGGTCAAGCTGGGTGACCTGTCGGCGCTGGAGCTGGAAAAGCTCGACGCCGCGGTGGATGAAGCCGCCATCGAGCGCACACTGGAGATTTTGCGCAAGCAGCGCCGCACCTTCCATGTGCGTCCGGACGGTGAGCCTGCGCAGGATGGCGACCGCGTCACCATCGACTTCGAAGGCAAGATCGATGGTGAGCCGTTCCAGGGCGGACAGGCCACCGACTTCAGTTTCGTGTTGGGCGAAGGCCAGATGCTCCAGGAGTTCGACGACGCTGTGCGCGGTATGAAGGTGGGCGAGTCCAAGACCTTCCCGCTGGCATTTCCCGAGGACTACCAGGGCAAGGAAGTGGCGGGCAAGACGGCGGACTTCCTGGTCACGCTGAAGAGGATCGAGCAGCAGCAGTTGCCCGAAGTCGATGAGGCGTTCATCAAGTCGCTGGGCATCGAAGCGGGCACGCTGCAGGCGCTGCGCGAGGACATTCGCCGCAATCTGGAGCGCGAGGTCAGGTTCCGCCTGCAGGCACGCAACAAGACGGTGGCGCTGGAGGCACTGTCCGCCGCAGCCGAGCTCGAGCTGCCTAAGGCTGCTGTCGAGGCCGAAACCGACCGCCTCATCGAGCGCGCCCGCAACGACCTCAAGCAACGCGGTGTCAAGGACGCCGACAAGGCACCGATGCCGCGCGAGCTGTTTCAGCAGCAGGCCGAGCGCCGGGTGCGCCTGGGGCTGGTGGTGGCCGAGCTGATCAAGGCCAACAACCTGCGCGCCACCCCCGAGCAGGTTGACGCCCACCTGCGCGAACTGGCCTCGTCTTACGAGTACCCCGACGCGGTGGTGAACTGGTACAAGTCCAACCCGGACCGACTGGCGGAAATTGAGGCCATCGTGCTGGAAAACAACGTGGCCGACTTCATTTTTGGTCAGGCGCGCGTCACGCCCAAGACCATCGGTTTTGCCGAGCTGATGGGGCAGGGCTGAGGTCAGCCGACGGGCGTGGGGCGGTGACCGGCGCGTCGGTGTGTTCGGCGACGGTATTGGCCCGGGCGTCGGCCACGGGTTAGTGACCCGAGCGGCGGGCCTGCGCAACGACACCCCCGAAGGGCGGACACGGTCCGCCCTTTTTGCTGGCGCATCCGCTGCGCTGGCGCGCAAGCGGTTACAGTAAGCCTTCAGAACACCTTTTTTCGATACGGAGCGGACGACGCATGAGCGCACTGGACGTACAGAACCTGGGCCTGGTTCCGATGGTCATCGAACAATCGGGCCGCGGGGAGCGGGCCTACGACATCTACTCCCGCCTGCTCAAGGAGCGGGTGGTGTTCCTGGTCGGCCCGGTCAACGACCAGACCGCCAACCTGGTGGTGGCCCAACTGCTGTTTCTGGAGAGCGAAAACCCCGACAAGGACATCTCGCTCTACATCAACTCGCCCGGCGGCTCGGTCAGTGCGGGCATGGCCATTTTCGATACGATGAATTTCATCAAGCCCGATGTGTCGACGCTGTGCATCGGTATGGCGGCCAGCATGGGCGCGTTTTTGCTGGCCGCTGGCGCCAAGGGCAAGCGCTTTGCGCTGCCGAACTCGCGCGTCATGATCCACCAGCCGCTTGGCGGTGCCCAGGGGCAGGCCACCGACATCGAAATCCACGCCCGCGAAATCCTGCGCCTGCGTGCCGACCTCAACCGTATCCTGAGCGAGCGCACCGGTCAGCCGCTGGAGAAGATCGAGCGCGATACCGAACGTGACTTCTTCATGTCGGCCAGCGAGGCCGCCACCTACGGCCTGGTCGACAAGGTCATCGACAAACGGGCGTAAGCGCCCCCTTTTTTGTTTTCTGCATCACAGGCCCCGAACCCATGCCCGAGAAAAAAGGCAGCCGCGACAAGACCCTGTACTGCTCGTTCTGCGGCAAGAGCCAGCACGAGGTCAAAAAGCTCATTGCCGGACCGTCGGTGTTCATCTGCGACGAGTGCATCGACCTGTGCAATGACATCATCCGCGACGAGGTGGGCGAGGCGCCATCGGCCATCGGCGCCGGTGCCGACGCCCTGCCCACGCCTGCCCAGCTCAAGGAGCACCTGGACCAGTATGTGATTGGGCAGGAGGCGGCCAAGAAAACGCTGGCGGTGGCGGTGTACAACCACTACAAGCGCCTGCGCCACAACGAGCAGGGACGCAAGAGCGGCGTGGAGCTGGCCAAGAGCAACATCCTGCTCATCGGCCCCACCGGCTCGGGCAAAACGCTGCTGGCCTCGACCCTGGCGCGCAAGCTCGACGTGCCGTTCGTCATGGCTGACGCCACGACGCTGACCGAAGCCGGCTACGTGGGCGAAGACGTCGAAAACATCATCGCCAAGCTGCTGCAAACCTGCGACTACGACGTGCAAAAGGCGCAGCGCGGCATCGTCTACATCGACGAAATCGACAAGATCACGCGCAAGTCGGAAAACCCCTCCATCACGCGCGACGTCTCGGGCGAGGGTGTGCAGCAGGCGCTGCTCAAGCTTATCGAAGGCACCGTGGCCAGCGTGCCGCCGCAGGGCGGGCGCAAGCACCCAAATCAGGATATGCTGCAGGTGGACACCACCAATATCCTGTTCATCTGCGGCGGCGCGTTCGCGGGGCTGGAGAAGATCATCGAGCAGCGCACCGAAGCCTCGGGTATTGGTTTTTCGGCCGCCGTGCGCAGCAAGCGCGAACGCGCTGTCACCGAGCTGTTTGCCCAGGTCGAGCCCGACGATTTGGTGCGTTACGGACTCATCCCGGAGCTGGTGGGGCGTCTGCCCGTGGTGACGGCGCTGGCCGAGCTGACCGAGGACGCGCTGGTGGACATCCTGACGGTGCCCAGGAACGCGGTCGTCAAGCAGTTTGCCGAACTGTTTGCGATGGAAGGTGTCGAGCTGGAGGTGCGACCCGAGGCGCTGCGCGCCATCGCCCGCAAGGCGCTACAGCGCAAGACCGGTGCGCGCGGTTTGCGCTCGATTCTGGAGCAGGCGCTGATGGACACCATGTTCGAGCTGCCCAGTCTGCGCAACGTCGAACGCGTGGTGGTCGAGGCCGCCACCATCACCGAAGGCAAGCCGCCGTTGCTCGTCTACCGCGAAGAGGCCAAGCAGGCCTGATGGGGCGTCGGGGCGCTTGAAGACGGCCACCGGCGCCCCCACCTGCCAAGGCCAGAAAGGAATTGCCGATGTCCGGACAGAACCCACTTCCCCCCCAGCCCGTCGTGCTGCCGCTGTTGCCCCTGCGCGACGTGGTGGTGTTTCCGCACATGGTCATCCCGCTGTTTGTGGGGCGGCCCAAGAGCATCAAGGCGCTCGAGGCCGCGATGGCGCACGAGCGGCGCATCGTGCTGGTGACGCAAAAGACCGCCGCTAAGGAAGAGCCCAAGCCTGCCGACCTGTTCGAGACGGGCTGCGTGGCCAGCATCCTGCAACTGCTCAAGCTGCCCGACGGCACCGTGAAGGTGCTGGTGGAGGGGGTTCAGCGCGCCAAGTTGCTGCATGTCGATGAGGGCGAGACCCACTTCAGCGGCAACGTGCTGCCGGTGGATGCCGAGGCCGAGCAGGCCGAGGCCGACGCCACCGAGCTGGAGGCGCTGCGCCGTGCCGTCATGCAGCAGTTTGACCAGTACGTCAAGCTCAACAAGAAGATTCCGGCCGAGATCCTGACCTCGATCGCCAGCATCGACGATCCGGGTCGGCTGGCCGACACCATCGCCGCGCACCTGCCGCTCAAGCTCGAAGCCAAGCAGAGCGTGCTCGACCTGGAGCGGCTGGTGCCGCGTCTGGAGTATCTGTTTGCGCAGCTCGAAGCCGAGGTCGAGATTCTCAACGTCGACCGACGTATTCGCGGGCGCGTCAAGCGCCAGATGGAGAAGAACCAGCGCGAGTTCTACCTGAACGAGCAGGTCAAGGCGATCCAGAAGGAGCTGGGCGAAGGAGACGCCAGCGCCGAGCTGGAGGAGCTGGAAAAAAAAATCAAAGCCGCGCGCATGCCGGCCGAGGCGCGCAAGAAGGCCGAAAGCGAGCTCAAAAAGCTCAAGCTCATGTCGCCGATGTCGGCCGAGGCCACCGTGGTGCGCAACTACATCGACGTGTTGGTCAACCTGCCGTGGAGCAAGAAGACCAAGGTGCGGCACGACCTGGCTTACGCCGAGGAGGTGCTCAATGCCGACCACCACGGGCTGGAAAAGGTCAAGGAGCGCATCCTGGAGTACCTGGCGGTGCAGCAGCGCGTCGACAAGGTCAAAGCGCCGATTCTGTGTCTGGTAGGGCCACCTGGGGTCGGCAAGACGTCGCTGGGGCAGTCGATTGCGAAGGCCACCGGTCGCAAGTACGTGCGTATGGCGCTGGGCGGCATGCGCGACGAGGCCGAAATCCGCGGCCACCGCCGCACCTACATCGGTGCGCTGCCGGGCAAGATCCTGCAGAGCCTGACCAAGGTGGGGGTGCGCAACCCATTGTTTCTGCTGGACGAAATCGACAAGCTGGGGATGGACTTCCGGGGCGATCCGGCGTCGGCGTTGCTGGAGGTGCTCGACCCCGAGCAAAACCACACCTTCCAGGATCACTACGTCGAGCTGGACTTCGACCTGTCGGACGTGATGTTCGTGGCGACGTCGAACTCGCTCAACATCCCGCCGGCGCTGCTCGACCGCATGGAAGTGATCCGGCTGTCGGGCTACACCGAAGACGAGAAGGTGGCCATCGCACTGCGCTACCTGCTGCCCAAGCAGCGTGCCAACAACGGCGTCAAGGACGACGAACTCGAGGTGACCGAGGCGGCGGTGCGCGACATCGTGCGCTACTACACGCGCGAGGCTGGCGTGCGCGCGCTGGAGCGCGAGATTTCGCGTATCTGCCGCAAGGTGGTCAAGGGCCTACTGCTGGGCAAGATGAGCAAGCCGGTGACCGTGACCCCGGACAACCTGGCTGACTTTTTGGGCGTGCGCAAGTTCACCTACGGGCGGGCCGAGCAGCAAAACCAGGTGGGGCAGGTGGTGGGACTGGCGTGGACCGAGGTCGGCGGCGACCTGCTCACGATCGAGGCGGCCATCATGCCGGGCAAGGGCAACGTGATCCGCACCGGCTCGCTGGGCGACGTGATGAAAGAGTCGGTGGAGGCTGCGCGCACCGTGGTGCGCAGCCGCGCGCGCCGCTTGGGTATTGAGGACGAGCTGTTCGACAAGCGCGACATCCACATCCACGTGCCCGATGGCGCCACGCCGAAGGACGGGCCCAGCGCCGGGATTGCCATGACGACGGCGATGGTGTCGGCGCTGACCGGCATCCCGGTGCGCGCCGACGTGGCGATGACCGGCGAGATCACGCTGCGTGGCGAGGTCACGGCCATCGGCGGCCTGAAGGAGAAGCTGCTGGCGGCGCTGCGCGGTGGCGTGTGCACCGTGCTGATACCGCAGGATAACGTGAAGGATCTGGCGGAGATTCCGGACAACGTCAAGCAAGGCTTGGAGATCGTGCCGGTGCAGTGGATCGACCGCGTGCTGGAGCTGGCGCTGGAGCGCCAGCCCGAGCCGTTGCCCGACAGTGAGCCGGTGCCAGCGGCCGCAGTATCCGAAGCGGCAGCGCCTACCGTCACGCACTGAGGGTGTGGCGCGCTCGCCGTTGCGCGGTGCTGTGGCGCGCCGACCGCACCGCCAAACGCGACGGACGGAGTCACCCGCGAAAGACGGTCGTTTTCGTGTAAAATATTGGCTTCAGACGGCGGCGGTGCCAAGTGAGGTGATCGCCAACAGTCTGAAAACCCAAGCGGGAATAGCTCAGTTGGTAGAGCGCAACCTTGCCAAGGTTGAGGTCGCGAGTTCGAGACTCGTTTCCCGCTCCAGATTTCGGGTGGCTGACCCCGTTCAGGCACTCCATCCGGCGGTCTGTCGGGTTGAACCGGACAAGGCGCGGTAGCAAAGCGGTTATGCACCGGATTGCAAATCCGAGTAGGTCGGTTCGACTCCGGCCCGCGCCTCCAGTTTGCAGCCGCTGCACCCATGGCAGCGGCACAGGCGGGAATAGCTCAGTTGGTAGAGCGCAACCTTGCCAAGGTTGAGGTCGCGAGTTCGAGACTCGTTTCCCGCTCCAGCGCAGCACGGAGCAGGCCAATCGGCCTGCCCTTTTCATGGGTCGAGGGCCAAGCGGTCATGTGGCGGGGTTGTCGGCGTGGTTTCCACGCGGTGGCGTCGTCGCCGTAGCGACGCAGCGGCGAGCTGTGGCCCGCTCCGGTGCCCAGCGAGCGGCTGACCAGACGAGCACCGTCCCGTCGATACCCGTCCGAGCGACTGCCGCGGAAGGCTGCTACTCGGCTAGCGAACCGCCTCGGTCTGCGCGGTGCGCAGCGCCCGTGGCGAGCGTGCTGCAGCCGCTTGGGCGGCCGCTCGCGTGGGCGCTGTGGCAGAACGCTTGGCGGTGGAGCGCGAATTCGCCGCCATTGCGGACTTCGCGCGCGACTGCTTGCGCGCGGTGGGTGGGTGGCGGTCGCGCCCAACGCCCTGAAGAGCCTTGCCGGCCTGCGCCGTCTGTACCGCGGGGCGTTGTAACTGCAGCGTCTGTCCGGGCCGCAGCCGGGCCTGTGGGCTCAACCCATTCCAGGCTGCCAGGTCGGCAACACGCACCCGGTGGCGCCGCGCCAGTGACGCCAGGGTGTCGCCTGAGCGCACGCGTATGGTTCGGGTGGCCGCGCGTTCGGGTGCCAGCAGCAGTTGCGCGTTGTCGGCCAGCTGTTCTGGCACGTCGCGGTCCAGGTGTCCGTCGCGCGGCACCAGTATCGTCGAGCCGGCCTTCAGGCGCATGCGCGGCGGAATGCGGTTGGTGTGGCGCAGCGCCGCTTCGTTCCAGCCCACCCGTCGCGCGGCGTCGGCAGCGCTCATGTCCTGGGGCACCCGCCATGCGGTCCAGCTGGCCAGCGGGCCGTTGTGTTCACGCAGGCGCTGCGTGAACAGCACCGCGCTGTCCCACGGCAGCAAAATGTCCGGGGTGCCCGAGGCCAGGATTACCGGCTTGTTGTGGGACGGGTTAAGGGTGCGGAAGTCGGCCTCACTGACGTCGGCCAGCCGGGCGATCAGCGCCACGTCGATGTCGCGCTCGATGCGCACCGTGTCAAAAAAGGGGTGGTTGCCGATGGTCGGCAACGTCACGCCGTGGCGCTGGCCGTCGATGACCAGGTTCTTGACCGCCTGCAGCTTGGGGACGTAGTCGCGCGTTTCGGCCGGCATGCGCAGATCGAGGTAGCCGGTGGGCAAGCCCGCGGCCTCGTTGCGCCGGATGGCCCGCTGCACATTGCCCTCGCCCCAGTTGTAGGCGGCCAGCGCCAAGTGCCAGTCGCCGAACATGCGGTGCAGCCGCTTTAAATAGTCCAGTGCGGCGCGGGTGGAGGCCAGCACGTCACGCCGGTCGTCGCGGAAGAGGTTCTGCTTGAGATCGAAGTGGCGTCCAGTAGCTGGCATGAACTGCCACATGCCGGCAGCCTTGGCGTGAGAGACCGCCTGCGGGTTGAATGCGCTTTCGATGAAGGGCAGCAGCGCCAGCTCCAGTGGCAGGTTGCGTCGTTCCAGTTCCTCGACGATGTGAAACAGATATTTGCTGGCGCGGTCGGTCATGCGTTGCAGGTAGTCGGGGCGGCTGGCATACCACCGCTGCCAGTGGTCAACCCGTTCGTCCTGTAGGTCCGGCATGGCAAAGCCGCGTTGGATGCGCTCCCACAGGGTTTGCGGCGCGACGACGGCCGCCACTGGGGCGGGGGTGGGCAGGGTGGCCTGCGTCAGATCGGCGCCTGGCAGTGTGGCCCGCTCGGCCACGGAGGGCAGTGTAGGCACTGCGGCAGGGCGCGCCGGGGTCGGCGCCGGGCCGACCGCAGCAGACGCCGTGTCCACAGGCGTGGCGGGCGCGGCGTCGCGGGGTGCGGTCATGGGGTCAGGTTGGGCTGGCACGCTGGCGCAGGCGCTCAGTGCAGCCGCCAGCGTCAGCAGTCCAAGGCGTATCAGGAGGGTCATCGGATCGGGATGAGTCAAAGACGAGTAGGCCGCCAGCCGAGCCGGGCGCTAGCGGAAGTGGTCCTTCCAACGGCGCAGCGCAGCGAACACCGCCACGTCGTCAGCATCGGTCGTGCCGGTCTGGACAGCGGCACGCACCGCAGGTTCCCGCACCCGCAGGAACGGGTTGATGCGACGCTCGTGTCCGATGGTGCTCGGCAGCGACGGCTCGCCGCGCGCACGGCGCTGTGCCACATCGCGCAGGCTGGCCTGCACATCGGTGTTGCCGGGTTCGACCGCACGGGCAAAGCGCAGGTTGGCCAGCGTGTATTCGTGGGCGCAGCAGACGTGAGTGTCCTCGGGCAGCGTGGCCAGTCGCTGCAGCGACGCCAGCATCTGCGCCGCCGTGCCTTCAAACAGACGGCCACAGCCCGCAGAAAACAGCGTATCACCGCAGAACAACCAGCGCGGTAGGTCGACGGCGGGCTCGTTGACGTAGGCGACATGCCCGGCCGTGTGTCCCGGCACGTGCAGCACCCGCCAGCGCTGGCCCAGCGCCTCGACTACGTCGCCGTCGTCGACCGCTTCTGCGGCCACGGGCAGCGCCTCGCGCGCCGGGCCCACGACGCGGCAGCCGGTGGTTGCACGCAACGCCGCCACGCCACCGACGTGGTCGCCATGGTGGTGAGTGATGAAAATTCCCGCCAGCGGCAAACCGAGATCGCGCAGCGCCGCTTGCACCGGTGCTGCGTCGCCGGGGTCGACCACCCAGGCTGCCCGCCCGTCATGCAGCAGCCAGATGTAGTTGTCCTCGAAGGCGGGTAAAGGCTGCACCTGCAGCGCCGTCGGCCCGGACGGTACCATCGTCATATGGCGATGATACCTGCCGATGCTGACGCGGTCGACCGCTTTGCCGACGCGCTGTGGCTGGAGGATGGCTTGGCGCCGCGCACGCTGGCGGCCTACCGCAGTGACCTGCAGGCGCTGGCGGACTGGCTGGCTGGGCAGGGCAGCGCGTTGCTGCAGGCGGATGCGGCCCTACTGCAGGGCTACCTGGCGCAGCGCCTGCCGGGCAGTCGGGCGAGTTCCAGCAACCGCCGCCTGTCGGCGTTTCGGCGCTTTTACCGCTGGGCCGTGCGCGAGGGGCTGATGAGCGCTGACCCAACGCTGCCGCTGCTGTCGGCGCAGCGCCTGCAGCGCATGCCCAAGACGCTGACGGAGGCGCAGGTGGAGGCGCTGCTGGCCGCACCCGATACCGGCGAGCCGCTGGGCCTGCGCGATCGCGCCATGCTGGAGTTGATGTATGCCAGCGGTCTGCGCGTCAGTGAACTGGTGGGGCTGCGGCTGTTTGAGCTGAGCCTGACCGACCAGGTGCTGCGCGTCACCGGCAAGGGCAGCAAGGAGCGGCTGGTGCCGTTTGGTGATGTGGCCGCCGATTGGCTGCGGCGCTATATGGCCGAAGCGAGGCCGGTGCTGCTAGCGGGCCGCGCCAGCGACGACCTGTTCGTGACCGAGCGCCACGGCCGCGCCATGACGCGTGTCATGTTTTGGATGCTGGTCAAGCGCTACGCACGGCAGGCCGGCATCCACGTGCCGCTGTCGCCGCACACGCTGCGCCACGCCTTTGCCACGCACCTGCTCAACCACGGGGCCGATCTGCGCGCGGTGCAGCTGCTGCTGGGTCACGCCGACATTTCCACCACCACCATCTACACCCACGTGGCGCGTGAGCGGCTCAAGGCCCTGCACGCACGCCACCACCCCCGCGGCGGGGGATGAACACCGCAGAGCGTGCGCATCCAGCAGCAGGCGGTGGAGGGTGCGGTGACAGGATGGCCGCACCCCGCCACCGGGTGCGTGCCGCCAGGGTACAGGGTTGGCCGATCGCGACGCCCAGCCGTGCCTTGCTGACCGATAGGACTGTTCAGCGGCCCGTTGTCGCCCGGCTGGCCGGTGCCGCACGGGGGGCACGGTGATGCGGCACGGCCCGTCGGCATGCGGCTGGACGTCGGGGGGCGTTAGATGACGTGTTGTTCCAAGAAGGCCAGTTCTTCGGCCGTGAAGCCAGCGCGGGCACGGGCGCGTGTGTTGAAGGGGGGCTTGAGGCGCGGCGCCCGGTAAGCGCGCACCAGCTGGCGGTAGTGGGCCACCGGGTCGAGTCCCGCACGTGCGCACAGCCAGCGGTACCAGCGGTTGCCAATGGCGACATGACCGATCTCGTCGCGTAGGATGACGTCGAGAATGGCGCAGGTCTGCCGGGCTGCCGCGGTGCCGACGCGGCGCAGCTTGGCCTGGATGAGCGGCGTGGCATCCAGCCCGCGCGCCTCCAGGGTGCGTGGCACCAGCGCCATGCGCGCCACCGGATCGTGCGCCGTGCGCGCGCACATCGTCCACAGCCCGTCGTGGGCGTCGAAGTCGCCGTAGTCCCAGTGACCGCCCTGCGGCCGCGGCAACGCGCACAGGTGTTCGCGCAGCAGGCAGAAGTGCCGTGCCTCCTCGGCCGCCACGCGCAGCCAGTCGTCGTAGAACGCCGCGGGCAGACCGGCGAAGCGCCAGATCGCATCCAGCGCCAGGTTGATGGCGTTGAACTCGATGTGGCAGATGGCGTGCACCAGCGCTGCGTGTCCTTCGGCGGTAAAGGGCGAGCGCGGCGGCACCGCCTCGGGGGCAATCAGGCGCGGCCGGGCCGGACGGCCGGGCAGCGGCGCAGCGGGCGCGTCGAGCGCGACTGCGGTGTCCAGCGGGCAAGGGGGCGTGCCGTCGTCCGGATGGCGTGCCTGCCATAGGCGCTGTACGCCCGCGGCCTTGACCAGCGGGTCGCTCACCTGCAGCCAGTGCAGGGCTGCGCGCCGCAGCTCTGCCGGTTGGCCCTCGCCGTCAGCGGCCTGTGTTGGCGTGGCCATGCGGGTGGTTGGGGCACATGGCGAGGGGTGGCACGCCGCGGCACCCCCAGGGGCAGCCGGCGCGGGGCGGGCCGACACAGGCGGGTGCGACGGGGCTTGGGCAGTGTCGGGGTACATCCGTACAATTCTACGAATGAGCCTGTACCAACTCGACGACATCGCGCCCGACGTGCATCCGTCGGTGTTCGTGGCGGACAGCGCACGGGTCATCGGCCGCGTGACGCTGGCCGAAGACGCCAGTGTCTGGTTCGGCGCCGTGCTGCGCGGCGACACCGATCCGATCACGGTGGGGCGCGGCAGCAACATCCAGGACGGCAGCGTGCTGCACGCCGACATTGGCTACCCGCTGACCATCGGCGCGCACGTCACGGTCGGCCACCAGGTGATGCTGCACGGCTGCACCATCGGGGACGAGTCGTTGATTGGCATCGGTGCGGTGGTGCTCAACGGCGCGCGCATCGGGCGCAACTGCCTGGTGGGCGCGCGCGCGCTGGTCACCGAGGGCAAGTCCTTCCCTGATGGAACACTGATTCTGGGCAGCCCGGCCAAGGTGGTGCGTGCGCTGACTGCCGAGGAAATCGAGGGCCTGCGCTGGAGCGCACGCCACTACATCGACAACGCCCGGCGCTTCCGCGCCGGTCTGAAACGGCTGGGCTGAAGGGGTGGGCGTGTCGGAATTGCACAAATTTCTGTTCGATGGGGCGCCGGTGCGGGGCGCGCTGGTGCGCCTGACCGACGGCTGGCAGGAGCTGCTGCAGCGCCGCGCCGCCGCCGGCGCCTACCCGCCGCCGGTGACCGAGCTGCTGGGCGAGATGACGGCAGCGGCCGTGCTGCTGCACAGCAACATCAAGTTTGCCGGTGCGCTGGTGTTGCAGATCGTGGGCGACGGGCCGCTGAAGGTGGCGGTGGCCGAGGTGCAGCCCGACATGGCCTTCCGCGCGACCGCCACCGTGACCCAGGCGGTGGCTCCGGATGCGGCGCTGGCCCAGCTGGTCAATGTTCATGGTCAGGGGCGCTGCGCCATCACGCTCGACCCGCGCGGGCGCCAGCCCGGGCAGCAGCCCTACCAGGGCATTGTGCCGCTGCACGACGCCGATGGTCACGCTCTGCCGCGGCTTAGCGATATGCTGGGACTGTATATGCGGCAGAGCGAACAGCTCGACACCCGCCTGGTGCTGGCCGCCGACGCCGAGGTGGCTGCCGGGCTGCTCATCCAGCGCATGCCCACGGCGGGTGAGGCCAATCTGGCGGGCACGGCGCATGCCGCGGAGAGCGGCGACGACGCCGAAGAGGACTTTCGTCGCATTACGCTGCTGGCGGCCAGCCTGACGCGCGACGAGCTGCTGCGGCTGGATGCGGATACCTTGCTGCACCGTCTGTTCTGGCAGGAAAACCTGCTGCGGCTGGACGGCAGCCGCGTGCAGCCGCGCTTTGCCTGCACCTGCTCGCGCGAGCGTGTGGCCGCGATGCTGCGCAGCCTGGGCGCGGCCGAGGTGGAATCGATCCTGGCCGAGCAGGGCGCGGTGGACGTGGGCTGCGAGTTCTGCGGTCAGCACTACCGGTTCGATGCGGTGGATGCGGCGCAGCTATTTCTGGCCCAGCCGCAGCAGCCCCCGGGGTCCGACCGGGTGCAGTGACAGCCGACGTCGGGCATGGCGTGGGGCGGGCGGGGCGGCCCCATCAGCGCGTCAGGGCCCGCCGTGGCCGCCCTGGATCTGCACAAAGATTTCGTTCGGCTTGACCATGCCGAGCGACTCGCGCGCGATTTCCTCCACCGTCTGCAGGCCCTCGCGCAGGTCGTCGACCTCGGCAGCCAGACGCTCGTTACGCAGGCGCGCGGCCTCATTGGCTTGCTCCTGCCGCAGCAGCTCGCGCCGCAAGCCATCGACCTGTGACACGCTGGCGCGCCCCCACCAGATTTGCGCGTGGACGACCCCGAGCAGCACCAGCAGCCCGGCGGTCACCCAGCGCGCGCGCATCGCAGCGGCCGTTCAGCGCAGGTTGTAAAACGCCGCCCGCCCGGGGTAGACCGCGACATCACCCAGGTCTTCCTCGATGCGCAGCAGCTGGTTGTACTTGGCCATGCGGTCGCTGCGGCTCATGGAGCCGGTTTTGATCTGGCCCGCGTTGGTACCCACCGCGATGTCGGCGATGGTGCTGTCCTCCGTCTCGCCTGAGCGGTGGCTGATGACCGCTGTGTAGCCGGCACGTTTGGCCATCTCGATGGCGGCGAAGGTTTCGGTGAGCGTGCCGATCTGGTTGATCTTGATGAGGATCGCGTTGGCCACGCCTTTATCGATGCCCTCTTTCAGGATCTTGGTGTTGGTGACGAACAGATCGTCGCCCACCAGCTGGACCTTGTGCCCCAGCCGCTGCGTTAGCAGCTGCCAACCCTCCCAGTCGCCTTCAGCCATGCCGTCCTCGATGCTGAGGATCGGATACTTGTCGCACCAGGTGGCCAGGATGTCGGTCCACTCGGAGGCGCTCAGCGTCAGGCCCTCACCCGCCAGGTGGTAGCGGCCGTCGCGGTGGAATTCGCTGGCCGCGCAGTCCAGCGCGATGGCGATCTGCTCGCCTGCGGTATAGCCGGCCTTGTCGATCGCTTCCAGGATGAGTTGGATGGCCGCTTCGTGGTTGGCGACATTGGGGGCAAAGCCGCCCTCGTCACCCACCGCCGTGCTCATGCCACGGTCGTGGATGATTGTTTTTAGCGCATGAAACACCTCGGCGCCGTAGCGCAACGCCTCGCGCAGACTGGGCGCGCCCAGCGGCACGATCATGAATTCCTGCAGGTCCAGGTTGTTGTTGGCGTGTGCGCCGCCGTTGATGACGTTCATCATCGGCACTGGCAGCTGAGTGGCGCCGCTGCCGCCAAAGTAGCGGTACAGCGGCAGGCCCGACTCTTCGGCCGCGGCGCGCGCCACCGCCATGCTGACCGCCAGCAGCGCGTTGGCCCCCAGGCGCGACTTGTTCTCGGTGCCGTC
>Ga0209721_1001693_pt1 | contig 15630 bp, 22 predicted proteins | sample TshhotsprinmetaG_FD_184139 | JGI IMG/M metagenome (GOLD analysis project Ga0209721, IMG submission 184139) | Hot spring microbial communities from South Africa to study Microbial Dark Matter (Phase II) - Tshipise hot spring metaG (SPAdes)... | ecosystem: Environmental > Aquatic > Thermal springs... | reverse complement strand
GTTGCCTCTTTCATCTGAACCATGTGGGATATAAAGGTTATAATCATGGCGAGAGCAAACTGCACTGCAAGCCCCTTTCATCTGAACCATGTGGGATATAAAGCATAGCGATTTTTAAGAAAAGCACCAAGAAAGCGACTTTCATCTGAACCATGTGGGATATAAAGTAAGAAGTATCTGGTAAACTTATACTAAAAATTACTCTTTCATCTGAACCATGTGGGATATAAAGTCAAATCTGAAAAACATCTTTTTTCTTATCTTTATAGCTTTCATCTGAACCATGTGGGATATAAAGAGTTTCGAGGGTTAAATAAATAATGTCTGCGTTTCTCTTTCATCTGAACCATGTGGGATATAAAGATGCTCAAGTTGTTGGTGGTTCTACTATTTTTCACTCTTTCATCTGAACCATGTGGGATATAAAGTATCTCAACGCTAAATAAATTAAATTAAATTAAATTACTTTCATCTGAACCATGTGGGATATAAAGAAGACAAAAACACCCCACGCTGACAGGGACATCTGGCTTTCATCTGAACCATGTGGGATATAAAGAATTTAGTCGGCTATCTTGCTGATATGTTTATGGCTTTCATCTGAACCATGTGGGATATAAAGGCTTGAGAAAGCATCTGTTCAAACTGATCAAGGTTTAACTTTCATCTGAACCATGTGGGATATAAAGCATAGCGATTTTTAAGAAAAGCACCAAGAAAGCGACTTTCATCTGAACCATGTGGGATATAAAGGCGCGGCTTAAATGCCATCGACACAGATTTTTCTGCCTTTCATCTGAACCATGTGGGATATAAAGTCCATACTTGGTCTTGTGAAGATGAAGGAATTACAGCTTTCATCTGAACCATGTGGGATATAAAGACATCCGCTGCATCAGCCTCGTGAGTAACATCCTGATCTTTCATCTGAACCATGTGGGATATAAAGTGGCACTCCACGGGATTGTGTGATTCTTTCTTTGATGTCTTTCATCTGAACCATGTGGGATATAAAGGTAGAAAATATTGGGTTTAGGTCTTTTTCTTTTATCTTTCATCTGAACCATGTGGGATATAAAGTAGCAGCATCGGCAAGTTCCTTTTTCAGTTTTCCTACTTTCATCTGAACCATGTGGGATATAAAGGATATAGATAATTTGGCAAAGTCAGTCAAAGATGCGCTTTCATCTGAACCATGTGGGATATAAAGAGAAAAAAGCTTCAAAAAAAATATCGCTTGTGCCAACTTTCATCTGAACCATGTGGGATATAAAGTCTTTTATTTTTTCGTCATAGATGCTGTTATGTGTGCTTTCATCTGAACCATGTGGGATATAAAGCAATATGTGGTCGGAAAATAGAGAGAGTGCCATCAACTTTCATCTGAACCATGTGGGATATAAAGATTACAAAGCTTGTTGCGGTCGCAGTTAAAGAATTTATCTTTCATCTGAACCATGTGGGATATAAAGGTCAATAGCTACACAGCTAACGGCTCAACAACAATATTCTTTCATCTGAACCATGTGGGATATAAAGAATCTTATTACTTTTACGATTCTATTACTGGTTACCCTTTCATCTGAACCATGTGGGATATAAAGTTCGTTGACATAGAGCCTCTGCGCTTCATCAAAATATCTTTCATCTGAACCATGTGGGATATAAAGTAAGACAGCCCTTGCCCGTCTTGATCTCGTGAAGGCTTTCATCTGAACCATGTGGGATATAAAGGAAGGATTTGAAAATGTTGGACGCTTCTGGGGGGCGTCTTTCATCTGAACCATGTGGGATATAAAGAACGGTTTCTGAATTTCTGATTACATGTCTCAAGCGTCTTTCATCTGAACCATGTGGGATATAAAGAACGGTTTCTGAATTTCTGATTACATGTCTCAAGCGTCTTTCATCTGAACCATGTGGGATATAAAGCAGGGTCTTACTATTCTTTCTGCTGCTTTTATGCTTCTTTCATCTGAACCATGTGGGATATAAAGATAACCCGTGATAGCTGCTGCAACGCCCAGTAACGCCTTTCATCTGAACCATGTGGGATATAAAGTATATTTTTTGATTGCTTTACTTATCATGGTGTCACTTTCATCTGAACCATGTGGGATATAAAGCTTTTAGGGAAGTTGGTGACAAATACTTTCTGTACTCCTTTCATCTGAACCATGTGGGATATAAAGGTGCCTTGCAGGTGCATCTACGATCCAAATATCGATCTTTCATCTGAACCATGTGGGATATAAAGGAGCATTTTTCATACGATGGTAGACAAGTGAAATCTCCTTTCATCTGAACCATGTGGGATATAAAGTATCGTCGAGTGCGACAACCGAGAGATCGAGATAAGCTTTCATCTGAACCATGTGGGATATAAAGAGGAACGCTGGACATTCAAACTCTCGGACTCATCTGCTTTCATCTGAACCATGTGGGATATAAAGGTTTTAAAGATTATTTGAACGCGCATTGTCGCTTTCCTTTCATCTGAACCATGTGGGATATAAAGGCACAGCGGGGCTCATTGCAGGTGTAAGCTTGCCTCTTTCATCTGAACCATGTGGGATATAAAGCATTGAGTATGTCGTAGATTCTGTCTATGACCTCTCCTTTCATCTGAACCATGTGGGATATAAAGATTGGCACGTTGAGCGGAGCCGCTCCTGCGGGATCACTTTCATCTGAACCATGTGGGATATAAAGCGGCTTCCTGAGCTTCTGCCTGCGCTTCCGATGCCTCTTTCATCTGAACCATGTGGGATATAAAGACAACCAAAACGCCTTGACTAATCAAGCTCTTCAGGACTTTCATCTGAACCATGTGGGATATAAAGCAAAGTCTGTTATTTTCTGCGCTTGTGGATTATCATCTTTCATCTGAACCATGTGGGATATAAAGCGCCTTGACAGCCTGACATATTGCTTCCGGCAAATTATCTTTCATCTGAACCATGTGGGATATAAAGTATATGGAGAGGGAAAATGAGAGCAGTTATAGAAAATCTTTCATCTGAACCATGTGGGATATAAAGGAATTGCAAGAAATAAAGTCGATAAATAGAAATATCCTTTCATCTGAACCATGTGGGATATAAAGAAGTCATAAATTAGTTTTAAAACAATTTCCATCTTTCTTTCATCTGAACCATGTGGGATATAAAGTCCAAAGAAAAAAAAAAGAAAAGACAATAAGGAGTGCTTTCATCTGAACCATGTGGGATATAAAGGCAAAGCTAATGCCAAGCCCCCTTAATTATTAGACCTTTCATCTGAACCATGTGGGATATAAAGGATAGCGATTGGGGTGAAAAAGAGTTGCTTGACGCACTCTTTCATCTGAACCATGTGGGATATAAAGCTGAGCCTTACCCTCATTGTTTTCCGATTTTTTGCAAACTTTCATCTGAACCATGTGGGATATAAAGCTGACAGGATAATACTGCGGTTGAATCGGCAGTTCCGCTTTCATCTGAACCATGTGGGATATAAAGTAGCCTATAACTCACATAGCCTATAACTCCTAATTAACTTTCATCTGAACCATGTGGGATATAAAGCTGGGTTTTACCCTCATTGTTCTCTGCCTTTCTGTAACTTTCATCTGAACCATGTGGGATATAAAGACGATTCTGTAGCTTCTGTTTATAGTAGAAGCTAAACTTTCATCTGAACCATGTGGGATATAAAGTCCCAACCAACGGTCTCATATCGACTACGCTGGTAATCTTTCATCTGAACCATGTGGGATATAAAGGCGTATGGCCTAAACATTCAGCTATGGCCTCACCGTTCTTTCATCTGAACCATGTGGGATATAAAGAGTGAACAGTCCCATACAGCTCTACATCCTGTAAGCCTTTCATCTGAACCATGTGGGATATAAAGTTCTTCAGATAAAGAAGCATCAGCTCCTTTATACCTCCATCTTTCATCTGAACCATGTGGGATATAAAGTATCGTAAGCAGTTTGACGAACATGAACTACATAATCTTTCATCTGAACCATGTGGGATATAAAGCTTTCTATTGGTAGAGTACAGACTCCTACTTTACGCTTTCATCTGAACCATGTGGGATATAAAGTACTTTTTTAAGAAAGGGGGTGACAACGTATGTGGCTTTCATCTGAACCATGTGGGATATAAAGACTGCGACGCAAGTCTTTATAATTCCTGTTTTCTTCTTTCATCTGAACCATGTGGGATATAAAGCTTCAAAACATCTGCTTTTTTAAAACGAAGACATCTTCTTTCATCTGAACCATGTGGGATATAAAGGCAGCTTGCCTTCTGCGTCTTTTATTAATTTGTCAACTTTCATCTGAACCATGTGGGATATAAAGTCTCTACTGCCTCTTCTTCACACAGTGCATGTATGTCTTTCATCTGAACCATGTGGGATATAAAGCTTCATACTTGTAATTTAATATGTTCAACACCAGACGCTTTCATCTGAACCATGTGGGATATAAAGAAAAGATTTTATCGCGTCTTAATAAAAGACGCAGAAGCTTTCATCTGAACCATGTGGGATATAAAGAGCGATTTCACTTTGGATGGCCGTCTCGTTAAGTCTCCTTTCATCTGAACCATGTGGGATATAAAGTCTTTATCCTCATTCAGTAATTTATAGTCTCCTCTACCTTTCATCTGAACCATGTGGGATATAAAGTACAGTAGAAACACAGATTATGTCGAAAACGGAGACCTTTCATCTGAACCATGTGGGATATAAAGTCTCGTCAAGTCTCATCTTAATGCTTTCTTGCAATTCTTCTTTCATCTGAACCATGTGGGATATAAAGATGGGTGCGAAAATTAGAAACAGAAGGATTAACAGTCTTTCATCTGAACCATGTGGGATATAAAGACTTTTTCTACTACTTTTTCCATATTGTCCTCCTTTCTTTCATCTGAACCATGTGGGATATAAAGTAGGGGCATTTTTTAAAACACTTGTATTTATGTTTTGCTTTCATCTGAACCATGTGGGATATAAAGTAAGATGTCAGGAACAAATTATAGTGATCAGGGTGTTAACTTTCATCTGAACCATGTGGGATATAAAGATTAGATACTGTTTGTAAATCCTTAATAGCTGAGCTCTTTCATCTGAACCATGTGGGATATAAAGCTCTTTTGATAAATTCGACTTGTGAATATAACTTGACCTTTCATCTGAACCATGTGGGATATAAAGTAAAGGCTCGAACGTTCGGCACCTGAACGCCCTTTCATCTTTCATCTGAACCATGTGGGATATAAAGGAGCATCTGGTTGTATATTCTGAAATTCCAGAGATTCTTTCATCTGAACCATGTGGGATATAAAGAAGAGGGCTCTAAACAATTTAAGCTTATTAAAGGTCTCTTTCATCTGAACCATGTGGGATATAAAGATGTCTCCGCCGGGAGTCTTTGGTGTTCCTTTCCATCTTTCATCTGAACCATGTGGGATATAAAGCATTTAAGTGTTGACTGTCAGATCGAGGGTAACTGACTTTCATCTGAACCATGTGGGATATAAAGTCTCTATTGCCTCTTCTTCACACAATGCATGTATGCTTTCATCTGAACCATGTGGGATATAAAGGCAACGAGGAGCAGCACATTTTCATATTTTGCTATCCTTTCATCTGAACCATGTGGGATATAAAGACGTTCGGTGCCGAACGCGTTTTTTTTTCTTGTATACTTTCATCTGAACCATGTGGGATATAAAGATCGTCGCGAGGAACTTCATTAGCATAACGCATAGACTTTCATCTGAACCATGTGGGATATAAAGTTGAAGGAGGTAACGGCAAAAAGGTTTACATACTGACTTTCATCTGAACCATGTGGGATATAAAGTTAGTCGTAATGATGGTTATCTTGAGGGGAACCGTTCTTTCATCTGAACCATGTGGGATATAAAGTTAACTGCTTTATATATCTTCATCTCTTCTTCAGGCGCTTTCATCTGAACCATGTGGGATATAAAGAGTGGCGGTGGAAGGGTCAAGGTTTTGTAATGTTTGACTTTCATCTGAACCATGTGGGATATAAAGTTCATTGGCACCTTATTGTTGGCTTTCCTGTTGGGACTCTTTCATCTGAACCATGTGGGATATAAAGAAAAGAACAGGAAAGGATACAGAAGGAAAAAGAAGCGCTTTCATCTGAACCATGTGGGATATAAAGTCCTGAGATGAAAGAGGGTGACCTTATAAAGACTTCTAACTTTCATCTGAACCATGTGGGATATAAAGATCTTGTAACTCTTTATCAGACAAAACTCGACCAGACTTTCATCTGAACCATGTGGGATATAAAGCTCATAGACACTTTAAAATACAAGAAAGATTATAACTTTCATCTGAACCATGTGGGATATAAAGTTGCTTTTCATCGCTTCAGATGATACATTAATATTATTCTTTCATCTGAACCATGTGGGATATAAAGTTTTATCTAATTATTCGCTAATGTCAATTGTCCATAACTTTCATCTGAACCATGTGGGATATAAAGTAAGCGTTTCATAGGAGTTTATGAGCTTAAGCACTCTTTCATCTGAACCATGTGGGATATAAAGGGGTCTGAACCAAGAAGCCCTGAAACAACATAGTCAGCTTTCATCTGAACCATGTGGGATATAAAGGTGGTATTTGGACGGTATTATATCCCTTTCAGTTTCGCTTTCATCTGAACCATGTGGGATATAAAGGAACGCGTTTTGAATGCATTTTTGTACATCTATGTACTTTCATCTGAACCATGTGGGATATAAAGTGTTCATCTTTCGCATGAGTTAGATGATGCTTTATCTCGCTTTCATCTGAACCATGTGGGATATAAAGTTGACATAGCCTCAAGGATTGATGCATCCGTAAATCTTTCATCTGAACCATGTGGGATATAAAGTTACATTTACATTACTGATTATTAGATTCTGTCAATCTTTCATCTGAACCATGTGGGATATAAAGACATCTAAAAATTCGGCTGGAACTACTTTTTGATGACTTTCATCTGAACCATGTGGGATATAAAGAGTATCCTTCCTGCAAGGCTTGTGGTTTCAGGGTCGACTTTCATCTGAACCATGTGGGATATAAAGTGTGAGGAGGTTTAGGCCCTATACGGGTTAAACCACCTTTCATCTGAACCATGTGGGATATAAAGAAATCGAGGGGCAGCACATTTTCATATTTTATTATCTTTCATCTGAACCATGTGGGATATAAAGACCTTTCAAGGCATAAAATAGTTTCAAGCAAGATAACTTTCATCTGAACCATGTGGGATATAAAGACAAAATTTCCACTTTCAACTCTCTCAGTGTTTGTATCTTTCATCTGAACCATGTGGGATATAAAGGGTGCACCAGCAAATAATGCGTGGGGTACTGTTAAGCCTTTCATCTGAACCATGTGGGATATAAAGTTCATTTTTGCTGTTACTTCCTCGATAAATTCCCTGCTTTCATCTGAACCATGTGGGATATAAAGCTTATGCCTGTCCTTTAGGTAGTCAGTATGCCTGCTCCTTTCATCTGAACCATGTGGGATATAAAGTCTTTTGATTGGATACGGAAAGGAAACGGTTACGATAACTTTCATCTGAACCATGTGGGATATAAAGTTAGAAACAATAGCCTGTCGTTTATAAGAAAGACATCTTTCATCTGAACCATGTGGGATATAAAGCGTGTAAGGACTGTTACGCCCGGTATCTGTAATTCCACTTTCATCTGAACCATGTGGGATATAAAGAGTATCCTTCCTGCAAGGCTTGTGGTTTCAGGGTCGCTTTCATCTGAACCATGTGGGATATAAAGTTTAGCTTTCTGTGCTTTATTTTTTGCGCTTTCTGTAACTTTCATCTGAACCATGTGGGATATAAAGGCCAATGCACTTGTTGTCGGTGGTGCTATTGAAATAACTTTCATCTGAACCATGTGGGATATAAAGGTCAATTTCTTAAATGTTGGTCGTTTCTGGGGTGCTTCCTTTCATCTGAACCATGTGGGATATAAAGAAAAACCAAACAAAATCAATAACTTACAGCATGCTAAACTTTCATCTGAACCATGTGGGATATAAAGGTTGGTTTAGCACTTCTGGGCGTGGCTGCTGCAATCCTTTCATCTGAACCATGTGGGATATAAAGTCAACAATCGTTGTCGCAATATCTGCTTTACCACGTGCTGCTTTCATCTGAACCATGTGGGATATAAAGGAAGTCGTTTTTTCTTCTCAGCGATTTTTGCTTTAATGACTTTCATCTGAACCATGTGGGATATAAAGGCATTTGGCTGGGTAGAGGGATTGGAGCGAAAAGGCACTTTCATCTGAACCATGTGGGATATAAAGGTTGCAGGACTGCTATAGATTAACCTGCATGCCTTGCCACTTTCATCTGAACCATGTGGGATATAAAGCAGTTTCAAACTCTGAAATGGTATAAATTTTTTTAATCTTTCATCTGAACCATGTGGGATATAAAGGTTAAACCTTTCAGGCCACACATTGTGCGTTGCAAACTTTCATCTGAACCATGTGGGATATAAAGATAAAGAGCGCTGTTGATGTTGCCGGTGCTGCAACGACTTTCATCTGAACCATGTGGGATATAAAGTATGAATTGTACTCCCCCTTCTATGCGTCCTGCCAATCTTTCATCTGAACCATGTGGGATATAAAGGAAGACAACGGCACAGTCGTAAAGCTACATAAAGCAGTACTTTCATCTGAACCATGTGGGATATAAAGTTGAAAATTAGCTAAAATATCAGGCACTGGAATAACCTTTCATCTGAACCATGTGGGATATAAAGGTCGGTCTGACACTTCTGGGCATAGCTGCTGCAATCACTGCTTTCATCTGAACCATGTGGGATATAAAGTGAAGAACGCCTTTTTTTCGTCCAAGAAAAAAAGCTCTTTCATCTGAACCATGTGGGATATAAAGGACGCTAGCAGAATTTCTAACAAGATGCCTTAACCGCTTTCATCTGAACCATGTGGGATATAAAGACGAAAAAGCCTGATGACTCTTGAAAGATCGTAATCTTTCATCTGAACCATGTGGGATATAAAGGATTTTTTCAAGTGCGTCAAGCAACTCTTTTTCGCCCTTTCATCTGAACCATGTGGGATATAAAGTCGTAGGTATGGCAGACTCTGTTATATCTGGACTTCTCTTTCATCTGAACCATGTGGGATATAAAGAGACGAAGATTATCAAGTATCTTCTTGACAGCTTCACTTTCATCTGAACCATGTGGGATATAAAGGCGGAGTGGTGGGCGGGCGGAGCAGGCACTCCTTATTTTCTTTCATCTGAACCATGTGGGATATAAAGCATAAAGACGCGCAGGATGGTTATACTCGCGTCGATACTTTCATCTGAACCATGTGGGATATAAAGGCGTCACAGTCAAAAAAGGAAAAAAACAAAAACTGTCTTTCATCTGAACCATGTGGGATATAAAGGTCTTAACTTTTGATGCTGGTCGTTTTGGTGTTCATACCTTTCATCTGAACCATGTGGGATATAAAGACATATAATCCTTTCGCCATTTCTTAAACAAATAATCCTTTCATCTGAACCATGTGGGATATAAAGTTATCATACTACGGCCTTTTCAGCACAAGAAGCAGTCCTTTCATCTGAACCATGTGGGATATAAAGGGCGATTGGGGCGAAAAAGAGTTACTTGACGCACTTCTTTCATCTGAACCATGTGGGATATAAAGGTGATAAACGCAAGTGCACAAACAACACCAAGAAGACTTTCATCTGAACCATGTGGGATATAAAGGTGTGGCTCTACCTGTGCCTTGCTCATGCTCTACATCTTTCATCTGAACCATGTGGGATATAAAGATAAAAAATGTTATTTTTTATTGTATGACAGCGACTGCTTTCATCTGAACCATGTGGGATATAAAGAAAATAGTTATTCGCCTGCTTCGTTCGTCTATTATACTTTCATCTGAACCATGTGGGATATAAAGTCTTTCTGACATATAAATGAAGCACAGGCATTCTGACCTTTCATCTGAACCATGTGGGATATAAAGTAAGGGCAACAGAGTAAATTTAATAAAACTCAAAATCTTTCATCTGAACCATGTGGGATATAAAGGGAAGCGGAGAGGACTTTATATGGACAGTATGGAGACTTTCATCTGAACCATGTGGGATATAAAGGAGGATGTTAGAGGTGTCTGGCATCTCTCAGGATAGAACTTTCATCTGAACCATGTGGGATATAAAGTCTTGTAACCGTGACAAGTGTCAGTGTCACGGTTACACTTTCATCTGAACCATGTGGGATATAAAGTGATTAAATTTAAAACTCAAAAGTTAAAACTTAAAGCCTTTCATCTGAACCATGTGGGATATAAAGAGAAAAAAAGCTACTTAAAAAAAAACCGCAACGCTGCTTTCATCTGAACCATGTGGGATATAAAGAATCAAATTCTCATCTCTTAATCGTTCTTATTTCATCTCTTTCATCTGAACCATGTGGGATATAAAGCTCGATGATTTATAATTTAAGTTTTAGTGACTGTAGCTTTCATCTGAACCATGTGGGATATAAAGCTATTAGTCAGGCGCATGAATTCTTGATAAGTAAAACTTTCATCTGAACCATGTGGGATATAAAGTCTTAAATATTGTAAAAATGTGTTCAAATGAGACTTGCTTTCATCTGAACCATGTGGGATATAAAGCAAAAAGAGGACGGGTACACTGGTATTGCTAATGAACTTTCATCTGAACCATGTGGGATATAAAGCTTCCCTTATGACCTGCTCTGAAAGTCTGTATTTATCTTTCATCTGAACCATGTGGGATATAAAGATGGTAAAGGTCGAGATAAAAACATTTGCGTTATAGTACTTTCATCTGAACCATGTGGGATATAAAGCCTTAATTCTTTTTTAGTTCTATTGTAAGCTATTGCACTTTCATCTGAACCATGTGGGATATAAAGTAAGAGTATCGAACAAGTGCAAGAATGGTTTTCGTTTCACTTTCATCTGAACCATGTGGGATATAAAGGTATTAACAACGCTGGCAAGAGGATACAGTAACGCCTTTCATCTGAACCATGTGGGATATAAAGCTTTAGCTGTAGTCAAAGATTATATACGTATGCGCGGCTTTCATCTGAACCATGTGGGATATAAAGTTTATAAATAGAGAGAAAATAATCTATCAGGAAGATTTCCTTTCATCTGAACCATGTGGGATATAAAGTTATTATAATCTTTCAAGAGTTATTAAGCTTTTGCGCTTTCATCTGAACCATGTGGGATATAAAGTATATGAGATATATCCCTTCAACTGCAAGCACTTCATCTTTCATCTGAACCATGTGGGATATAAAGGAGTCTTTGAGGAAAGTTTCTCTCTCGGGAATCTGCTTTCATCTGAACCATGTGGGATATAAAGTTGTTCCAACTGGTAACCTTCCAAACAGACTCAGTCAGCTTTCATCTGAACCATGTGGGATATAAAGAATGTTAGCAGAGTTTCTAACAAGATGCCTTAAACGCCTTTCATCTGAACCATGTGGGATATAAAGCGAAAAAAAATAACCGCCACGCTAATTACAAACCTTCTTTCATCTGAACCATGTGGGATATAAAGATAATAGCTGTTTCATCAAGTGACATAAGAATATAAGCTTTCATCTGAACCATGTGGGATATAAAGATGTCAATACTTCTAAGTAAAACAAGACTTTTAGACCTTTCATCTGAACCATGTGGGATATAAAGTATAATAGTCGGTGCGTCAATTTCAAAAGTATTTGGCTTTCATCTGAACCATGTGGGATATAAAGTGCACACCTGATGAGCAGTGGATGAGGTCTTATAGACTTTCATCTGAACCATGTGGGATATAAAGGCTTCTTTAATTAAAGATATATATTTCTCGGGGGTCTTTCATCTGAACCATGTGGGATATAAAGATATCATCAAGATGATTAAGTGGTCAGAGTATGATTCTTTCATCTGAACCATGTGGGATATAAAGGTTGATGACTGGGGCGAAAAAGAGCTACTTGACGCACTTTCATCTGAACCATGTGGGATATAAAGAGAGCGAGGGGCAGCACATTTTCATATTTTATTGTCCTTTCATCTGAACCATGTGGGATATAAAGTGAAGGCGCGAATGTTCGGCACCTGAACGCTACTTTCTTTCATCTGAACCATGTGGGATATAAAGCTGCCCAAAATAATCATATGCCGATGGTATTCTCATCTTTCATCTGAACCATGTGGGATATAAAGTCTTTTAGATGATTTAACATCGAGTGACAGAAAAGCTTTCATCTGAACCATGTGGGATATAAAGCAACCAGTGTGAAGTCTCTATGAGTGAAAGTTTAGATCTTTCATCTGAACCATGTGGGATATAAAGATGACATCTTGCGTTTACAGCGTTATTGGAAGTATGCTTTCATCTGAACCATGTGGGATATAAAGAGAGGATACGCAATATACACCTCCCATGAAACAGTCCTTTCATCTGAACCATGTGGGATATAAAGAACATTTGAAGAATTTCTGATTAAGTGTTTTAGACGCTTTCATCTGAACCATGTGGGATATAAAGCGATAATTTGGCTATCATCATGATATATGATGCCTCCTTTCATCTGAACCATGTGGGATATAAAGGATGACTTTTTGGATGCTGGCAGTGAAAGTATTATAGACTTTCATCTGAACCATGTGGGATATAAAGAAAGAAGATGACTTGCGAGGAAAATTTGATGACTTAGCTTTCATCTGAACCATGTGGGATATAAAGCCTCTTTTTTTGTTTTTTTTTATGAACAAGAGACATTTCTTTCATCTGAACCATGTGGGATATAAAGCACGATGACTGGGGCGAAAAAGAGCTACTTGACGCACTTTCATCTGAACCATGTGGGATATAAAGCTCTTTGGTCAGGATGATGATCGCAAAAGAGGAGGCATCTTTCATCTGAACCATGTGGGATATAAAGGAAGTATCCGAACCAAGAAAACTATCACGCTTATACTCTTTCATCTGAACCATGTGGGATATAAAGTGAGGAACCTCACCAGCATAACGCATAGAAGTAAAACGACTTTCATCTGAACCATGTGGGATATAAAGTCACGCAACTTTTCGATCCTGACTTTTGAGTTTTGGCTTTCATCTGAACCATGTGGGATATAAAGTTCTGCATAGCAGCCACTTTTGCATGCCATGCAACCCTTTCATCTGAACCATGTGGGATATAAAGGAGCATCTGGTTGTATATTCTGAAATTCCAGAGATTACTTTCATCTGAACCATGTGGGATATAAAGACATGGGGCATAGGCTATGGCAACGAGGGGGACGGGAAGCTTTCATCTGAACCATGTGGGATATAAAGAGCAGGCCTTTCAATTCGTTATCATCAACATCAGGACTTTCATCTGAACCATGTGGGATATAAAGATGATTTTCTGTTTTGTGCTCTCAACAAATTCATAAACTTTCATCTGAACCATGTGGGATATAAAGCTTGATTTTGAATTTGCGAAGATGCGCTCTATACCAACTTTCATCTGAACCATGTGGGATATAAAGTGAGAAGTTTGTAAAATTCTTCGTGACTAACTCCCCACTTTCATCTGAACCATGTGGGATATAAAGAGATTCTACACAAAATATCACGGTAACAAGCGTTTCTTTCATCTGAACCATGTGGGATATAAAGTATATCAGCAAAGGCATCATAAAGCACCTTAGTTACATCTTTCATCTGAACCATGTGGGATATAAAGCTATCACTGATCAAGGTAACTTCAATTTTACTGCATTCTTTCATCTGAACCATGTGGGATATAAAGTGCAGGACGGTTAAAAGCATGTCAACGAGTTTTAAAGCCACTTTCATCTGAACCATGTGGGATATAAAGTATTTTATTGTCAAGTTATATTCACAAGTCAAAGTTGTCTTTCATCTGAACCATGTGGGATATAAAGACGATATTATACCATTTGTTTGACAACTCATTTTTACTTTCATCTGAACCATGTGGGATATAAAGTTAACTGCTTTGCGTATCTTCCACTCATATTCAGGGCTTTCATCTGAACCATGTGGGATATAAAGTAAGCTGTGATTGTCTAACTCATACAATCTCATTTTTCCTTTCATCTGAACCATGTGGGATATAAAGTTCTAAAATCCTTTTCTGATGACAATATAAGGTCACTTTCATCTGAACCATGTGGGATATAAAGGTAGAGATGCCCTCTCATGTCTTGAAACATTACTACCTTTCATCTGAACCATGTGGGATATAAAGGAACAAGACGTCCTTAGGGACAAACTGGCCACACTACTTTCATCTGAACCATGTGGGATATAAAGGAGCATCACTGACAATGACAATTCCCGGAGGCACGCTTTCATCTGAACCATGTGGGATATAAAGGATGACAGACCCATCCTAACAAAGAAACCAGTAAGCACCTTTCATCTGAACCATGTGGGATATAAAGATGTTCTGCGCCGAACGCATTTTTTGTCTTTTTATACATCTTTCATCTGAACCATGTGGGATATAAAGTTTCGAATCTTTCAGATGATTTAACATCGAGTGACAGCTTTCATCTGAACCATGTGGGATATAAAGCTGAAAAGGAATTACAGGGTATCCATTCTCGCCAACCTTTCATCTGAACCATGTGGGATATAAAGTATTTAACCTCCTTTTAGAAACTCAAAACTTTTTACTTCTTTCATCTGAACCATGTGGGATATAAAGCAGCTTGTGATTGTCTAACTCATATAGTTTCATTGTCCTTTCATCTGAACCATGTGGGATATAAAGAGTATCCTTCCTGCAAGGCTTGTGGTTTCAGGGTCGCTTTCATCTGAACCATGTGGGATATAAAGGCAGAAAGGGCAATCGAAATTTTGGGAGATGAAATACTTTCATCTGAACCATGTGGGATATAAAGAAACAAATTTTTGACAGAATTGATGAGCTGAATAATCAACTTTCATCTGAACCATGTGGGATATAAAGTATTGGTTGCAAGGAGTTCCCTGTATTCACTAAGACCACTTTCATCTGAACCATGTGGGATATAAAGAGTATTATAAAAGCAACGAATGCAATAATCCCAGATATCTTTCATCTGAACCATGTGGGATATAAAGGCTTCGGCGAGGAAGAGGAGGTGAACAGAAAGTATCTTTCATCTGAACCATGTGGGATATAAAGTTCGAATTCGGATTCAGATGATTTAACACCGAGTGACCTTTCATCTGAACCATGTGGGATATAAAGAACGCATTTTTATACATTTATATATATATATATATATATCTTTCATCTGAACCATGTGGGATATAAAGGATGCCCCACGAGTCTTATGGGTCTCAAATGAGGCACCTTTCATCTGAACCATGTGGGATATAAAGGCTGTTAAAGCAGGCTCAAATGCTCCAAGAATCTTCTTTCATCTGAACCATGTGGGATATAAAGTCTTAATGCTTTTTTGCAATACTTGAGACGGCGTAACACTTTCATCTGAACCATGTGGGATATAAAGTACAAGAGCAAATGTTATTAAAGCTAT
>Ga0209721_1001691_pt1 | contig 15669 bp, 19 predicted proteins | sample TshhotsprinmetaG_FD_184139 | JGI IMG/M metagenome (GOLD analysis project Ga0209721, IMG submission 184139) | Hot spring microbial communities from South Africa to study Microbial Dark Matter (Phase II) - Tshipise hot spring metaG (SPAdes)... | ecosystem: Environmental > Aquatic > Thermal springs... | reverse complement strand
CTTCAGATTCCGCGTCACCACGGACACCCTTGCGTTAAGCTAACTGCTACTTCTGCCTTCGCAGTTCGGGACTTTCACCCTAGAGATTGCACCCATGCCGAGCGCACATGAAGCGGCGAGCATTTTCTCGCCGCTTTTTGTATAATGGTCGTGATAGGAGCGGAAAGGACTGGGATACATGTTAGAAAAATTACGGGCATATTACCAAGACGCACTTATTGAACGCGAGCAAGTGGACGAGCGGGATCAATATGAATGGTTTTCGACGGAAGGCGGCGAAGTTTTTGGCATAAAAAAAGAAGCGCTTACTCCAAAAGAACGGACGTTGTTAGCAACGTTATTTACACCATATGAAACGGTCCCTTCTTGGATGAACGAACGGCAACAGGCGTGGTATCGCTTTTTAATACAGCATGACACAACAGCGTTCGAACATGTACCTTCTTCTACACATACACGTTTCATTTATTTTTACATTCAAAAAGGGACTGTTGATCCACATGATTTTATGGAAGCGATTCAATCGCTGTTTCCATATGATGTGACGATGTTATCGGAAACAGAACAACAATTTATCGTCATCGAGCAACAAGAAGAGAGCGTTGCCTCCACTCTTTATGAACTGATCGATACGCTATGTAGCGATTTCTACATTCAATTGCGGGCCTATATTGGACAAAAGTGCCCACATGGCGTTGAACTTACACACATATTTACCGCGGAAAAGCGATATTTTCACATCGGTATGAAACATAAACCCGAGCAGCGCGTTTACTCCATTGAAGACGTCTTCCCTCTTTTGCTTATTAACGATGAAGAGATGACGTACGCCATGACGTTTTTACAAACAGTAAAACAAGATGACGATATGATTAAAACGATGAAGACGTTTTTTGAATGCAATTTAAACGTTTCGCTAGCAGCAAAAAAGCTTCATATGCACCGCAATAGCTTGCAATATCGCATTGATAAACTGATCGAAAAAACAGGCATTGATATAAAACAATTTAAAGGGGCGCTCACCGTTTATTTGGCTATTTTACTTCATGAACAACACTAGGCATGTTGCCCGAAAACGTTTTCTTTTTTTGTGCATCGTGTCCATTTACGACTCTCCCCCTTTCATATATGCTTAAATCAAATGAAATCGATTGCATAAGGAGGCGTACGTATGGCTGAGCTTCGTTTAGAACATGTGTACAAAATTTATGACAACAACGTCACTGCTGTAAAAGACTTTAACTTGCACATCCAAGATAAAGAATTTATCGTTTTCGTCGGTCCGTCAGGTTGCGGAAAATCAACGACGCTTCGCATGATTGCAGGTCTTGAAGAAATTTCAAAAGGCGATTTTTACATTGATGGCAAACGGATGAACGACGTTGCGCCAAAAGATCGCGATATCGCAATGGTGTTCCAAAACTATGCGCTTTATCCACATATGAGCGTATACGATAACATGGCGTTCGGATTGAAATTGCGCAAGTTTCCAAAAGAGGAAATCGACCGTCGTGTTCGTGAAGCGGCACGTATTCTCGGTCTTGAGCAATATTTAGATCGCAAACCGAAAGCGTTATCTGGTGGTCAACGTCAACGCGTTGCATTAGGGCGTGCGATCGTACGCGATGCGAAAGTGTTTTTAATGGACGAGCCACTTTCAAACTTAGACGCAAAATTGCGTGTACAAATGCGCGCAGAAATCGCAAAACTTCATCAACGTTTAGGAACAACAACGATTTACGTCACACATGACCAAACAGAAGCAATGACGATGGCAACTCGCCTTGTCGTCATGAAAGACGGAGTCATTCAACAAGTCGGTACACCAAAAGAAGTATATGAAAAGCCAGAAAACATTTTCGTCGGTGGATTTATCGGCTCACCAGCGATGAACTTCTTGCGCGGCGTGCTTCAAGACGGCGTATTCGCCATCGGTGATGTGAAAATTGCTGTGCCAGAAGGAAAAATGAAAGTACTTCGCGAACAAGGTTACGTCGGTAAAGAAGTCATTTTAGGTATTCGTCCAGAGGACTTCCACGATGAACCAGTCTTCCTTGAAGCATCGCAAAATACAAAAGTACGTGCCCATGTCGAAGTGGCAGAATTGCTCGGTGCAGAAATTATGGTATATTCACAAATTAGCGGCCAAGAGTTTGTCGCACGCGTCGATGCGCGCACAGACGTAAAAGCAGGTCAAACGATCGATCTTGCATTAGATATGAACAAAGCTCACTTCTTCGATGTCAATACAGAATTGCGCATCCGTTCCAATAGTGAGAAATAAATGGGAAGCCCGTTCATTTGAGCGGGCTTTTACTCTTGGATGAAACGGACAACATCGTCGCCACAACGGTCGCAATGAAACAAATGAACACACATATGCTGCGTTCGTGTATGCGCGTATCCATCAACCATTTTCATCACATCTGCATCCATATACGGACTATAATCATCGAAATAATCCGTTAATTTCCCTTCGTCTTTTAATTTTTCCCCACATTGGTCACAATAAAAAACGATTGTCCGTAAGCCATTACATAACGGACAAATGTTCATTTTCATCCCTCGCTTCGCTATTTTCCATTATCTTTCCCACTACACAAAAAATTACCACATTAAAAAAAGAATAATAACATGTTTTTTCCCCAAAATAGTAGTACAAGCAAGCAAACAACACTCGATGGGTTAAGCCAAGCTTGGCAGCGTGAAAAACGATCACGCGTTGCTGGTGCAAATCCAGCTAACCCAACCATAAAAACTTTTCACGAGGAGATGATTGAACATGGCTAACACAAACCAATTATTAGTATACGGTGCACAACAAGCAATTGATCAAATGAAATACGAAATCGCTCAAGAATTTGGTGTAAACCTTGGACCAGATGCAACATCACGCGCAAACGGTTCAGTTGGTGGCGAAATTACAAAACGTCTTGTTGCAATGGCGCAACAACAATTAGGCGGATCTTACACAACTAAATAACATGGCTGAAAACCCCCAAGCATTTCGCTTGGGGGTTTTACTGAATTCGTTGCAAAAACTGGCGCGTCCGTTCATGCTTCGGGTTTGTAAATAGTTGTTCCGGATGGCCGCGTTCAATCATCATTCCTTCATCAAAAAAAATCACTTCATCGGCAACTTCCCGCGCAAAGCGCATTTCATGCGTGACGACAATCATGGTCATTCCTTCATTCGCCAAATCTTTCATCACTTTCAACACTTCCCCCACAAGTTCTGGATCTAGTGCTGAAGTCGGTTCATCAAATAACAATACTTTCGGTTCCATCGCGAGCGCTCGCGCAATGCCAACACGTTGTTGTTGTCCCCCGGACAGCTGAAACGGATACATATGCATTTGGTGTTTCAAACCTACTTTAGTCAGTAGCTGTTCCGCCTTTTGTTTCGCTTCATGTTTGCTTAACCGCTTCACCGTAATCGGTCCTTCCATCACATTTTCGAGCGCCGTCATATGTGGAAATAAGTTATACGATTGAAATACCATTCCTGTCAAACGACGGAAGTTCGTCAATTCTTTTTTTGATGGCTTTTTGGTAAAATGAAGCCGCTCTTGATCGATAGTGACCGTTCCGCTATCAGGTATTTCTAGCACGTTTAGACAGCGCAATAACGTCGTTTTTCCCGATCCCGATGGACCGATAATAACAACAACTTCTCCTTTTTTTACTGTTACATTAACGCCTTTTAATACTTCATGATTTCCAAACGTTTTACGCAATCCTTCAACAACTAACATCACAACTCTCCTTATTCCGATTATCGCACGACGTATCGGCTTAGCCGTTGTTCGATTTTCCCTTGAATGATTGAAAGGAAAAAGCAAATGAACCAATAAATGAGCGCAGCTTCTGTATAAAGCAGCAAAAATTCATAATTCGTTGCCGCAATTTCTTGCGCCTTTCGAAACATTTCCGACACAAGAATGAGCGAGGCAAGAGACGTATCTTTCACTAAGCTAATAAACGTATTGGATAGCGGTGGAACGGATACGCGGGCAGCTTGCGGTAAAATAATACGTCTTAACGTCTGCACATCGTCCATTCCAAGCGAATAAGCTGCCTCCCATTGACCTTTTGGAATCGATAAAATGGCCGCTCGGATAATTTCCGATGCATATGCCCCGACATTTAATGAAAAACCAATGATCGCATCCGGCAACGGATCAATCGTTATTCCGATCGTCGGCAGTCCGTAAAAAATAATAAACAGTTGCACAAGAAGCGGCGTACCACGAATAGCGGACACATAGGCACGCGCCGTCCATTGCAACCATTTCACTCTCGATAGACGAGCTAAAGCCGTTAGCAACGCAATCGCTAATCCAATGACAAATGTAATAAATGCCAGCGGAATCGTATATAGCAAAGCTCCCTTCACCAATGGGAGAAGGGAACTTTCAGCAATATTCATTAACCTTTCTAAACGCTCTGAATCGATCACCATACTATTTAGATACATCTTCACCAAACCACTTTTCTGAAATTTTTCCGTACGTACCGTCTTCCATCATCTCTTTTAACGCTTTGTTTACAGCCTCAACAAGCGGATCGCTTCCTTTGCGGAACATGAACCCACTTTGCGACGCATCGTCATGTGTCGCGACAATTCGAACAGGTGCGTCCGGTTTTTGTTTAAGAAAATCAAGTACAGATAATTTATCATTGATTGTTGCATCAACTCGTTTTGAACTCAGTAGCTCAATCGCTTGATTAAATCCTTCCACCCCTACGACTTCTGCGCCATATGAACGAGCTAAATCTGCATAGTTACTCGTCATCGATTGCGCCGCTTTCTTCCCTTTTAAGTCATCGAATGATTTGAGCTGTTCATTTTCTTTATGAACGACAAGGACAGCAGCCGACGTAATATAAGGATTAGAAAAATCGTATTTTTCTTGACGATCCGGACGAATACCAACTTGGTTAGCAATCATGTCAAAACGCTTCGCATCTAAGCCAGCAAACATCGCATCCCATTGTGTTTCTACAAACACAGGTTTCACACCGATACGTTTTGCTACCTCTTTCGCAATGTCTACATCGAATCCTGTCAACTCACCTGTTTCATCATGAAACGTAAATGGCGGATACGTTCCTTCCGTTCCAATTTTTAATTCACCTTTTTCTTTTATTTGAGCAAATAAATCATTTTTTTCTTCATTTTGACCGCAACCGGTAAGCCATACGCTGACCAGAAGTAATGTCATCAACAAAAACGACTTTTTCATCACTGAAACTCCCATTATTCTTATCGGTTTTTATGCTTATTAATCGTAATGGAAGTTTACAAAGTTGTCAATAAAAAAAGGAGCAAATTGCTCCCTTTTTACACATTTTCCACAATCGGCTCGCGAATGCGAACGAGCACTTTTCGAATGCGGCGATTTTCAACTTGACGGACAGTAACCGTTAATGACTCATGCTCAAACGATTCGCCAACGGTCGGAATGCGCTCAAACATTTCAAACACCCAGCCACCGAGCGTATGGGAGGAGCTTTCTAGCTCTTCGATGCCTAAAATGTCGCAAAACTCGTCAAGCGGCAATTCCGCGTTAAATTCGTATTCGTAATCATTAATTTTTTGAAACGTTTTTACCGCTTCATCATGTTCGTCCCATATTTCTCCAACAATTTGCTCTAAAATATCTTCTAGTGTAATTAACCCCGACGTCCCACCGAACTCGTCGATGACGATCGCCATATGTACTTTGCTTTTTTGTAATTCAGGTAACAATGTCGATATGCGCATCGACTCGACGACGAATAGCGGCGTGCGCAACAGTTCACGAACGTTCACTTCTTTCCCTTGCACAAGTTGACTAAAAAAGTCGCTTTCCGATAAAATACCGATGACGTTATCAATATCCCCTTCGTATACCGGAACGCGCGAATATCGTTCACGTAAAAAAATGTCGCGAATTTCTTCGATTGGTTGATTCACTTCTACGGCAACCATATCAATGCGCGGAGTGAAAATCTCACCAACTAAAATATCGTTAAAGTCTAGTGAACGATGAACGAGCTCTTTTTCTTTATTGTCAATAACCCCTTCTTCTTCACTTAAATCGACCATCACTTTTAGCTCTTCTTCAGTTACCGAGGGCGTGTCTGCCCGATGGCCAAACAGTTTGGAGACGAATTGTTTTAACATGACAAGCAATGCCGTAACAGGAGTAAATAGTTGGATAAGCATATACAGCACATCGGAAATCATAAGAGAGAACGACTCGGCATTTTCTTTCGCAAGCGACTTTGGCAACACTTCACCGAAAATTAAAATTAAAATGGTCATACCAACTGTACTAATGACAAGACCTGTATTGCCACCAAACAAGTCTGTCGCCACTTTCGCAGAAATAGATGCCGCAGCAATATTCACAATATTATTTCCGACTAAAATGGTCGAAAGAGCACGGTCAAAGTTTTCGGCAATATACAGCGCCTTTTTACTTCCCCGCCGCTTCTCATCGACATAATTTTTCAAGCGAATTTTATTGACGCTCGAAAACGCTGTTTCTGAAGCTGAAAAAAAAGCGGATAAAAAAATTAAAGAGATGAGTAAAAAAATTAAACTCAGAGGCAAATCTCCCAACGAACATTCACACTCCTAATCGGATGATTTTATGAAAATATATATTCATCATACCAAATTTACATGAAAAAGAAAACGACCACACAGATGTGCAGTCGTTCGTCACGATTCGATTAACGTCGTTCCGATAAAAAAAGTTAATAGTAGCACGTACGTAATGTTTAATGTAATTGAAAGTTCTTCCATCTTATTCGTCCCCTCCAGCAACATATTCCCCATTTCTATTTTAACAATGGTAGGAACGAATATGTTTGTCAATGGTGTGAACATTTTTACTCATAAAGCGCCCAATGGTTTGTCGGACCGTGCCCACCGCCGATGTGTAACGCCTGTTCGACAGCCGCTTGAATAAATCGTTTCGCGACGTCGACCGCTTCATATATCGTTTTTCCTTTCGCCAGTTGCGCGGTGATGGCGGCAGCAAACGTGCACCCCGTGCCGTGCGTATGTTTTGTGTCGATCCGTTCGCTTTTCCATTCGTAAAACTGCTCACCGTCATACAGTAAGTCAACAAGTTCGCTTCCTTCGGCGTGTCCACCTTTCATGACCACGTACCGAACGCCCAGATGATGAAGCTTTTTTGCTGCCTCTTTTCGCTCCTCTAACGTTTCAATTCGCATATTCGTTAATACTTCCGCTTCTGGGATGTTTGGCGTTAGCACATAAGCAAGCGGCAACATGTGACGCTTGAGCGCTTCAACCGCTTCTTGCTTCAGCAACGGGGCCCCACCTTTTGCAACCATGACTGGATCGACAATGATACGTGTCCAATGGTATTGTTTGATTTTATGGGCAACTAATTCAATGACTTCTTCGCTAAATAACATCCCTGTTTTGACTGCATCAGGCGACAAATCAACCGCAACACAATCAATTTGCTTTTCAATCACTTCAAGTGGAAGCGGATATACCGCTTGTACACCGAGCGTATTTTGTGCCGTTACTGCCGTAATGGCTGACATGCCAAACACACGAAACTGATGAAACGTTTTTAAATCGGCTTGAATACCAGCCCCCCCACCGCTATCTGAACCAGCAATCGTCAACGCTTTATATACCATATCCCTCACCCCAAATATTGATAATATAACCTTTTTGCTTCTTGAATGTCATTTGTACCATGAATAAATACGCGTCCATCGAAAAAAACGACAAAACGATGCTGATCAATTGTAAACGAAAATAAATAGTCATTCTGCTCCACTTGAATGCCTTGTTGTTGTAAAAAAGAAATGAGCGTTGTCCATTCCCACCCATCTCTCTGGGCAGGACGAATTTGTACAGTATCACGTCCGCACAATACAGCAAATTTCGTTTCGTTTTCATATTGAAGCGCTGGGTACGTTCGCTTATCGCCGCATGACGGGCAACCGTCTTTTTTTATACGTTTGACATCAATCATGCGATATTGTCCGCGCCATATATCAAACGAGACGAGTTTTCGATTGATGTGCTCATCATTCACTAAAATTTTCAACGCTTCGGCCGTTTGATGTGCGACAACCATATGAACGACAGGGCTAATGATTCCAGCTGTATCGCACGTCGCAACACCAAGCGGCACCTCTTCAAGCAAACAGCGCAAACACGGCGTTTCACGCGGAATGATGACGTAGCTTAATCCATAACTACCTACACACGCCCCATAAATCCACGGCACAACATACTTTTGCGAAACATCGTTCATGATCATCCGCACGTCGAAATTATCGGTGCTATCGATAATGACATGAGGGCGATCGCGTGCCACAAGATACTCAAGCAACCGCGCATCTGCATCCGCCACGATCGGCTCGATAACAACGTCGCTATTTATCGCGCGCAAATGCGTAGCGGCCGCCATCGCTTTTGGCAGGCGTCTGATTGCATCTTCTTCCGTATATAGCTGCTGACGCTGTAAATTGCTCCACTCGACATAGTCGCGATCGACAATCGTTATTTTTCCAACTCCAGCCCTCACAAGCGTTTCAGCATTTGCTGCTCCAAGCGCGCCTGCCCCAACGACGAGCACACGTTTTTCACGAATACGTTGCTGACCTGTTGCACCAATTGGAGCAAACCGTTGTTGCCGCGAGTAACGATCCATTAGACGATGCTCATCCCTTCGAGCGGGCTACTTGCTGTCGCATATCGTCTTTTCGGAATTCTTCCAGCTTCATAACCAAGTCGCCCCGCCTCAACCGCAAGTTTCATCGCTTTCGCCATTTTTACTGGATCTTTCGCACAAGCAACAGCTGTATTTAACAACACTCCATCAGCGCCAAGCTCCATCGCCAATGCTGCATCCGCTGGCCCGCCAATGCCTGCATCAATAATGACAGGCACAGCTGCTTGTTCAATAATAAATTGAATATGTAACGGATTAATAATGCCTTGACCCGATCCGATCGGTGACGCCCCCGGCATAATGGCATGGCAACCGAGCCGTTGCAGTCGTTTCGCCAACACGACGTCATCTGATGTGTAAGGTAACACGATAAATCCTTCCTCTAACAGCATTTCTGTCGCTTTTAACGTCTCCACGGGGTCAGGAAGCAACGTTCGATCGCAGCCGATCACTTCAACTTTCACCATATCACAAAGCCCTGATGCTTTTGCTAATCGAGCGATACGCACCGCTTCCTCTGCTGTTTTTGCCCCCGCTGTGTTCGGCAGCAACTTATATTTCGTCACATCGATTTTTTCTAAAAAATTTGGTTGATTCGGTTCAAAAATGTTCATTCGGCGCACCGCAAACGTTAAAATTTCTGCCCCCGACGCCTCCACAGCTTCTTTTTGAATGTCGATGTTCGGATACTTCCCTGTGCCGAGCAACAGACGAGATTGAAATGTGTACGGACCAATTTGTAACATATTATCCTCCCCCTACAAAATGAACAATTTCAATGCGATCGCCGTCCGCAATCGCTCTTTGCTCATAATTATCTTTTGGAACGATGTCCATATTGATTTCGACAATCGCAATCTTTTCATGAATATGAAAATGGCGTAACAGTTGAGCAACGGTACGCACATGATGAGGTAATTCGATCGTCTCACCATTAATGATGCAACGCATGCTTTCCCCCCTTTCTTGTAAGCGAAAATGGAGTCATATCAAATGGAACTTCTTTTCTTTCTAACATATCACTGACGCATCGACCGGTGATGGCGCTTAGTAAAATACCATTTCGATAATGCCCCGTCACAACGAATACGTTTGCATATTGTGGATGCTCTCCGATATATGGCATACCGTCTTTCGTTTGAGGCCGAATGCCTGCCCAAGCTCCCTCAAACGTAGCGGAAGCAAGCTCAGGAACGATGTGCATCCCACGCGCTAACAATTCATGCACGCTACACGCTTGCACTGTTTTATGAAATGAATGGGCAAGCGCACTAGCCCCGATCACTAAGCGATTGTTTGCTTTCGGCACAATGTAACAACCGTTTTTTGCAAATACAGTCGCTCGTAATAGACGTTTTTCTGTCGTGACAGCAACACACTCTCCTTTAACGGGATACAGATGTAACGATAATTGGAGCTTTTCGGCGAAAACAGGTGTCCATGCCCCGCACGCGATGACGATTTGTTTCGCATATATCGTCCCGCGCGTCGTTTTTACTCCGACTATGCGCTCATTATCGAAAATAAAATCGTATGCTTCTGTATACGGCAAAAATCGCGCTCCTTTAGCTATAGCGGCATGAGCAAACGCCAATGAAAGCTGCCGCGCATCAACTTGTTGATCAATCGTATACATCGCACCATGGTCAGTTTGTACATGCGGCTCCATTTGAGCAACTTCTTCTGCTGTCAACCAACGAACATGTTGCGGTTGTATACGCCTCCAAAATTCATAATGTTCCGTTAATTTTTTATACTCTTCATTTGTTGTAGCGATTTTTAGCATCCCTACGTCGTTCCAGCCGATAGTGATGTTCGTTAATTCAGCCAATTCGGCGATGATGCTCGGAAATAACGATTGGCTAGCAAGAGCGAGCGGAATAAGAGGATGATCGGTTGAAAACTCCGAATGAGCACCGAGCATCCCCGCCGCTGCCGATGATGCTTCTTGCGCTAGCTCACCGCGCTCAACAACTGTGACAGCTACCCCCCGTTTTGCTAGCTCAAAAGCGACGCTACTACCAATAATGCCTCCCCCGATAATTAAAACGTCCATGTGCTCTCCCCCATTTGTTTTCGATATAATCGCACCATTTCCAACGGGTCATCGCCATAAAATATAGTGGACATCACCGCGATCCCTTTTGCACCTGCCATAAACACATCGCGAACGTGCGCCGGTTGAATGCCGCCGATCGCAATGACAGGAATGTGTACGCGACACGTCAACTGCTGCAACGCTGGAATTCCTCGTGGCTTCATCCCCTCTTTACAGCTCGTTTCGTAAATATTTCCAAAAACCACATAGTCTGCCCCTTCCTCTTCCGCTTGTTTCGCTTCTTCAAACGTATGAACGGAACGGCCGACACGCAAAAAAGGAAAACGTTCCTTTACTCGTTTTGGCGATAAGCTATGATGTGCCAGTTGAACCCCGCCCACGCCGTAGACGACCGCAACGTCCACACGATCGTTGATGACGATTTTTTCCGCGGGCACACCTGCTTGAAGCAGTTTTTCTACAATGATCCCAATCTCTTTTGCCGGACGATGCTTTTCACGAATATGAATGAAATGAGCATAGGTGTGAACGAGCGATGAAATGTGAACGAGCGCATCTATTGACTGCTTTCCAGTTGAAATGAGATGAAGTTCTCCCATATTACCGCACATCCTTCACCGCAACGTATGGGAACACATCCGCCATATAATACCCAACAGCAACAATCATACATATGACAACAAATAAATAAACATCATATTTGCCAAGCGTCACTTCATAATAAAACGTCCGCTTTCGGTCATTTGTGAATCCTTTCGTCTCCATGGCGACCGCAATGCGCTGAGCGCGTCGAATGCTTTGCGATAAAAGCGGGATAGCATATCGCTTCACAAGTTCGAGCTTGCCGCGAAATCCATTCGCTTTTGCGGCTCGTCGCACTTTCAACGCCTGATGTACCGTTTGAAATTCTTCGACCATGATCGGCAGTAAGCGAACGGCTGCTAAAAAGCTATATGCGTATTTTGGCTTCAACTTTACTTGTTGCATAAGCGAATAAAATAAAAGCACCGGCTTCGTCGTGAGCGCAAACATCAATCCGAAAATCGCAAATAAAAGGGCGCGAAACCCGAGATGGACACCGCGATAAAAACTTTCTTCTGTAATATGAATGAGCCCCCAGCGAAACCATGTCGTTTCTCCCTTCCCAAACAAAATCATCGACGACGATGTAGACACGAAAATAAAAAGAAACGGGAGAAAAAATAAAAAGATATGTTTCATTCGATAGCCGCTGAACAATATAAACAGCAGCGTAAACCCAACCGCCCAGTTTATGAGCACGTTCGGGTTATGAACAAAAACGATGACGACAAACATCGGCAAAAAGAAGAGCAGTTTCGCTGTCGGATTCGTCTGATGCAGCCACGTTTCTTTATGTTCCATACTCCATCTCATCATATTCCACCTCGCACAACGATCCGCGGTACAACCTTTTCATCAGCGACAAGCTGTCCGTTTTCAATAACCCATCGTCTCGTGGCGAATTCCGACACGATGCGTTCATCGTGTGTTACCATCACGATTGCCTTCCCTTGTTGGCGATACGCTTCAAGCCATTCAAGCAGCGCGAACGTATTTTTCGCATCTTGCCCAAACGTCGGTTCATCAAGCAACAATAAGCGATGGCGCTCTGCCACCGATGCGGCAACGCTTAGCCGCCTTTTTTGCCCCATCGACAATTGATACGGATGTAAATGCCTATAATCAGCTAAATGAAAGCGAGCGAGCAACTGCTCTACTTTTTCTGCAATCTCGTTTTCCTTGCAGTTCTCGAGCCGCAAGCCGTATGCCAACTCATCATCGACGCGATGTGTGACAAATTGAAATTCTGGATTTTGAAACACGAAAGCCATGTTGTCGTATAACGACTCCTCATCTATAATCTGATGGCCTTGCCAATACAAATCGCCTTCTGTTCGAATGAGCTTCATTAAGCTTTGCAGCAGCGTACTTTTTCCCGCTCCGTTTTCACCTGTAACTGCAATCCATTCTCCTGCATAAATCGTCAAATGGTTGACTGCGATTTTCTCTTCTTTTTGCCGAAAGCCACGCAGCGATGGCACATGTAAAAGAACGTCTGCTTCATCATACGGTTGTTGCGCGGTTTTTGGCTTCTCATACGCCTCCCATACACCGGGGTACCAAATGCCTTGTTCGTTAATAAACGAGCGATGTGTTGAAAACACAGCGTGCGTCGGACCATCAGCGATAATATCGCCATGTTCGCTAAATAAAACGATGCGCTCAACAAAATCAAGAATGTGATCAATTTTATGCTCGACGATCACAACCGTTCGATCTTCCGCCACTTCTTTTAACGTTTCCCATACCGCTTTCGTTCCTCCTTCATCAAGAAACGCTGTCGGTTCATCTAAAAATAGCACATCAGGCTCAAGCGCCAAAACCGACGCAAGCGCCAACCGCTGTTTCATACCCCCCGATAGCGTTTGAATCGGTACGTGAACGTCCGACAGACGCAGGCGAACAAGTTGAAGAACGTGAGCGATTTTTTCATCCATGTGGGCGCGAGGTACACCGAGATTTTCAAGCACAAACGCTATTTCTTCGTCGACGTATGGCATGCAAAACTGAGAATCCGGGTCTTGAAACACATAACCTGCATACTTTGGAACATGAAGCTCTTTCGCTTTCATCGGTACATCGACAGAGCGTGGAATGATCCCTGCCATCACTTGGAGTAGCGTCGATTTTCCACACCCTGACGGACCTAAAAGCAACACTTTTTCCCCTTTTTCAATGGAAAGCGATAAATCTGTAAATAATCGCTTTTTTGCCCCAGGAAACTTTAATCGAAGTTGCTCAATATGAACAGCTTTTGTCAATGATGTCACCTTCTATTGATCTAACGAATCGTAATCTTCTTTTGACGTCGGGCGCAACAATTGCGTCACACCTGTTTTTTCAAGTGCTTTCACAAGGGAATAAGCAAACAATCCAGAAATCAAAATCGCTCCAACAAAGCGTGCGCCGATGAATAACGTTAAATTCCACCACGCTAATTGATCGATGTAACCTTTGTAAAAATCAAGCACGAGCGAAGCGATCGTCGAACCAATTGCTGCAAGCGATACAACTGCGACATCAAAACGTTTATAACGGAAAGCAGCAAACACAAGCTCAGCGAGCAATCCTTGTACGAAACCGTAAAATAACACTTCTAATCCCCATTCAGAACCAACTAAAAACTCCCCTGACGCAGCAGCAACCTCGGCAAGCAACGCCACCCCCGGCTTACGAATGAGTAAATAGGCGACTGTAGCGGCGATAAACCACATGCCATAAATGAGTTGATCGATATGAAGCCCAAGCGGCTTTACCGCATAATAAAGCGGCCCCCACACTTTATACACAATGCCAAATACAATTGCGATGACAACGGTCGTTAATACATCTGTTAATTTAAGCCCTTTCGTTTGCATAAACATTCTCCTTTCCAATTGGCCAATATTCTAATTTGTACGCCATCTCCCAAAATAAATACTCGTATTGGCTGCTGATCCAAAAGTGTTGCTTCATTCGCTCGCGCTCTTTCTCGCTCGCTGTTTTCGCGATGTCGTTTAACCGCACAATTTGTTGCTCAACAAGCTGTCTAAACCAGTCCGAGCCGTACGCTTCAATCCATTTCGCATAAATCGGCTGCTTCGGTTTGCAATGCTTTAATCTCTCCCCGATTTCGTAATACAACCAATAGCACGGCAAAATGGCTGCCAATACATCGCCAAAGTGCCCCGCAAATGCTGCCCGATACATGTGCGACGTGTAAGCATAAGCGGTTGGTGACGGAACAAACGATGCCTTTTCTTCCTCGGTAATATGAAGCTCTTTCATAAACGTCTCATGCAAACGGAGTTCAGCTCCATATGTGTTTTGCGCATGGTTGGCCATGCTTGCCGTCGTTTGTAAATCGTCGGCCATCGCCCCGCCAAGCGCTTGCACTTTCGCAAAGTGTGTCAAATAATATGAATCTTGTAATACATAATACCGGAAACAACGTAAATCGAGCGTCCCTTCCCCTAGCTCCTTTACGAACGGATGATGAAAGCTCGCCTCCCAAATCGGATCGACAGCTTGGCGCAATTGCTCTGAAAACAACATGTCCTCTCCCCCTTATAAAAAATAAAAACCACTTTCTTTGCGCAAAGAAAGTGGTTAATGAACGATGGAAATTGACATAAAGACACACTTCGCACCGTCTCCACTTCCCTACGCTGGTATAATCCAGATCAGGTTCTAAGGGTCTCAAAGGCACACTTTGATCTCAGCCCATCTAAAGGCCCCCCTAGTGGAATGCATTTGCGTTATTGACTTTGTCACTAATATTAGCATATTTCACTCAATTGTCAACCATTCCAATTCACTTATTTTTTAAGCAAGGTAAAAGCTATACCCTAATTCAGTTCGCGCGCCACAGAAATAATATAATCTATTTTCTTTATATCAAATGTTTGAGTATATGTGATGATTTCGTTTTCCTTTATTGATTTCAACGGTTTTTGCATTGGGCGCGTATAGGAGTCCATTGAAAACACGTGACCACTTAAGAAAACAGGATGAATATCTGCTTTACCATAAGGAATAAGATGTCCTGTGATATTTCTTGCTTTAATACAAAGCTTCTTTGCTCCTGTGGATGTTTGCTCGATTGAATATGAACTTAGATGAAGAGCACGATTCTCTTTCACGTCCGCATAATCTTGATCTTTAAAAAATGTGAATATTCTTCCATTCTCTACTCGCTCATCATCGATTTCCAAAATGCCTAACGAAGCGTTCCACCTTGATTTCACATCCGTTTTTTCTAATAACTGTAGATGAGCAATTTTTATAACAATAATTACCATAAAAAGAGACAAACAGGGTATCCCTTATGCC
>Ga0209721_1001690_pt1 | contig 15683 bp, 28 predicted proteins | sample TshhotsprinmetaG_FD_184139 | JGI IMG/M metagenome (GOLD analysis project Ga0209721, IMG submission 184139) | Hot spring microbial communities from South Africa to study Microbial Dark Matter (Phase II) - Tshipise hot spring metaG (SPAdes)... | ecosystem: Environmental > Aquatic > Thermal springs... | reverse complement strand
GTACGCCAAGCTGCTGCCGAAGCGCTTGGCTACATTGCTGTCACTAGAGCAAAAAAAGACAATAATTGGGCCAAGGAAAAATCGGCTTTAAACCTTTAAAACAGGAGGCAAAAAAATGACTGACAACAAAATATTCCCGGAAATACTGTTGAAAATAGGGATAGAAGTAGACGGAAGGGGATGGCTTTGCTTCGTGGAGGTAAAAGCCATCCAGATCGCGGAAAGGGAAGAGTATTCCCACAATTGCCGCGATGTCATTCTTAAAGAGACTCTGTATCTGGTGGACGATGGAAGATTGATCGTCCACCGATGGGAAAAGAAAAACAACGTAGTCAGACAGTTGATACATAAAGTGACACTGTCTGACTTGAGGGAAGGGAAATACAAAATTCTGGGCCAGGAAGCCGGAATCGAGGGATTATCTCTCGATGAAGCCCTGGAGAAAAGCGAGTTGTGGACTGAATAAATATCAAATTCGCCCGAAGTAGAAGCACTCGCTGGATGCCGATCAACCCACCTTTCAACTCAACCAAAAAGGCATAGCTATCCTCCTCCTCAGACTTGGAGGGGAACAGCAAGGCCGCTTGCGAGCACTCCCCTGCGGGGGCACGGCTGGCAGTCCTGGGGGCTGCGGGCCGTCTGAGCAAGCGGCCTTTTTTGTTTATGCCATATAAACACAAATATCCTTTAAATTCATCTTCATCAAAAAAGGAGGAAAAATGAACGAAAATGTCCCAGAAGGAGTGCGCGTTGCGGCTGCCCAAACGCTCGGCCGAATTGGCGGCAGTGCTGCTGCCGCGGCGTTGATCAACACATTGATCAACGATAGCAGTGCTGCCGTACGCGAAATGGCGGCCAAGTCGCTGATGGGCCGCCTCGATGGCAGCACGGAGGCGCTGGTCGCCGCGCTGGCCAACGACAGCAGCCCTGGCGTGCGTGGGGCTGCGGCGGAGTCACTGGCCTGGTTCGTAGACAGCGTTGGAGACAGCAGCGAAGTTGAGGCGCTGGTCGCCGCGCTGGCCAACGACAGCAGCCCCAGCGTGCGCGCGCGGGCTGCCGCCGCACTAGGCCGTTTCGGCGGAAGAAAAGCTGTTGAGGCGCTGGTCGCTGCGCTGGCCAACGACCGCAGCCCCGGCGTCCGCGCGCGGGCCGCCGCCGCTCTGGGCCTGCACAGCGGCAGAAGCGCAGTTGAGCCGTTGGCTGCTGCGCTGGCCAACGACCGCAGCCCCGGCGTCCGCGCGCGGGCTGCCGCCGCGCTGGGCCTGCACGGCGGCAGCAAAGCTGTTGCGGCGCTGATCGCCGCGCTGTCCGACGACAGCGGCCGCGTGCGCAAGGCCGCGGCCGAGGCTCTTAGCTGGCTCGGAGACAGCAGCGCAGTTGAGTCGTTGGCCGCTGCGCTGGCCAGCGACTGGGACGCTGACGTGCGCGAGGCAGCAGCCAAAGCGCTCGGCTGGCTCGGAGACAGCAGCGAAGTTGAGTCGTTGGCCGCCGCGCTGGCCAACGACCGCAGCCCCGGCGTCCGCGCGCGGGCTGCCGCCGCGCTGGGCCGTCTCGGCGGCAGCCAGGCCGTTGCGGCGCTGATCGCCGCTCTGTCCGATGACAGCAGCCGCGTGCGCAAGGCCGCGGCCGAGGCGCTGGAGGAACTTGCCCGCCGCGGCGACGGCCAAGTCGTTGCAGCGTTGATTGATGTGTTGGTCAACGCCGCTTGAACACTTCTTTAACTCCGCGCGAAGGGTATTCTTCGCGTGGGAGTAAACATCAACAATGGCATAGCCATCCCTCTCCTCAGACTGGAGGGGAACGGCAAGGCCGCTTGCGAGACCTTAATAGGGCACGGCTGGCAGTCCTGGGGGCTGCGGGCCGTCTGAGCAAGCGACCTTTTTGTTGAAGAGATGTAACGATGGTACAATATGTGCAGAATACAAAACCACATTCACAGAAGGAGGTGCAAAAATGGCTAATTGGTGCGTGTACAAAGTGGTGCGGACGTTTCCGCACTACTACAAAGCACGGCTGGTAATAACAGAAGTTCCTCCGGAAGAAAATATAACGGAGGAACTGCTGCAGCGGGCAGGGTACTCATTTGAGAGCAGCGTCCCGTGGGTGAACCACGGGGTGGCGCCTTTTGAAGAGATGTTCCCTGCCGAGATGCTGGAGCAGGTGCGCAGCGGAAGCGCGATGGTTGAGTGTATTACATACAAAGAATTGCAAGCACTCCTACGGGGTGACATGTTCGCTATAATTAATCAGCGGTTGAGTCGCATCATTTACGAGGAGGAGGAATAATGCCAAGCGTTGAGAGAATCAATTCTCATTTTAGCGCTGTTCGGTGGAGATGACCACCGAACAGCAGCAAGCTGTTGCCCTGGCAGCGGCTTTTTACCTGCTTGTTGATGCCCCCCGCCAGAGCAAGGTCATCGCGGATGCCAAGGCCTGGCGGGGGCACATCAAGGAGCAAAATGGTGGGAAAGAGGAACTGGCCCGCCGCGGCGACAGCAGTGCTGTTGCGGCGTTGATTGATGTGTTAATCAACGCTGCTTGAACACTTCTTTAACTCCGCGCGAAGGGTATTCTTCGCGTGGGAGTGAACATTAACAATGGCATAGCCACCCCTCTCCTCAGACTGGAGGGGAACGGCAAGGCCGCTTGCGAGACCCTGTGGGGGCACGGCTGGCAGTCCTGGGGGCTGCGGGCCGTCTGAGCAAGCGGCCTTTTTTTGTTTATCCTATTTGGGAGAGTTTTTGCACAATTGCATAATTGGCCTTGGTGGCCTTTATGCGTATCATGCTGAAGAAAGGAGGCATAAATGAGTATCAGGAATGTTCCTATTGACAGCTACAGCAAATTCGCTGAAGATGTCCGGGGAGAGATGTCCGAGGAGGAGCAAGCTGCCGCCTTGCAAGCAGCAGCTTTCTTCTTGCTCGTATCTGCTCCCAGGAAGGCTTCCCGTTCTGGGGCAGAATGGGAAGCGGCTGTCGGATTGCTATTCGCTATGCTCGGCAGGGTGAATGTCCCACCCAAGCTATGGCGGGGGGGCGGATGGTATTTCGCGGATAGAGCCTCCAGGTGGGCAGAGGAGAACCTGCTGCCACTGGTGAAGCAATATCCTAAAACACAAGACCAACTGGATGATCTCGCGAAGAGATATCACCTGTATTATTTTCTGGGGGAGTTAATCGGGCAGGCCAGATGATCTGAAATTAACAAAGCACAAGCACAAACAACAGCTGGCTCGCAGCAGAGCGCTCCCAGTTCTTTAGGAGCACGAAAGCCGCACAATCGTTATACAGCTTTGTAGCAGCTGTAGTAGCTGCAAGGCGAATAAATTCCATAAAAGCAAGCTGAAAAGGAGCCTATAAAACTAACCAGGAGGCAAAAATGTGGAGCAGTATTCCTAAATACGGCATACACGTCTACAACTGCCGCGCGGTGGTAGTTAGACGTGTTGAATTGTATGCTGGCTCGTTCCAATACGAGCCAGCGGCAAATTGGGAGGAGCTGGAAGAAGATGCCATAGAGGCAGTAGAAGCCCAGGGCGGTGCATTAAATTGGTCTGGGCTCTACTACTGCCCATCGCGCATTATCCAGCGTGCCGAGTGGCCGCAAAGTGATTAGATATGCTTGCCCGCCTGTGATAACAGGCGGGCAAGCTATTAAATTAGTAAGTGCATACAGGAGGAAACATGATTGCGTTCAAGGTTCTAGACCACGAAATGAAATCGTATCCCAGTGGAAAAGTGTTATGGCCAGAACCGCCGAATTGGTTAGAACCTGTAAACAATGAATTGGTGTTTGGCCTGAATGGCTATCACCTTTGTACGATGCAGGGTCTAGTATTCAACATTGGCCCAACAATTTGGGAAGCAGAGTTCGGAGATGCAATCTTTCTTGGCGGATATGAAGTACTTGCACGAACCGCAAGACTTATCCGCCAACTTACTACATGGAATGATAGCATAGCAGCTCTGTTTACTTTCACGTGCATCGAGCACGCGTTAAAATGTATAGGACCCAGCAGCAAGGTTTCTTTCGTCTTTGAACTTCTGGGAATGGTCCGAGACCTTGGCCCCACGAAGGCAGAGTCAGAATCAGTCACCAGCATGCGCCGCGAATTAGAAAAGATTCTCCCTACTACATCAGGCCCTGAAGCAGATATTGTTCTGGCAACACAAGCTCTAACTTCATTTTGTTCACTGGGGCTCCCGCCCTGGGGCGGAATAAGAAGCGCTCTAGAGCTATCGCGATTGTCCGTAGGGAAGAAATTCAGGAGCTATGGTTCTGAAAGCTACGGATATTACGCTGAAGCCGCATGGCAAGCAGAAAAATTGCAACAGATTCTTTACCCAGGAGGCATAAAATGACAGGTGTAGCGCTATATAAAGTGCTGGACTATAACAGAAGAAGTACATCCGGAGACAAGGGACAATGGCCCGAACTGCCAAACTGGACAGAGCCAGTATCAGGCAGGTTGCACTTGTACACTGGCTATCATCTTTACACGATAATAGGGCTGGTGTACAACATTGGCCCCACAATCTGGGAAGCAGAGACTGGAGAGGAGTTTATATCTTTCCTTCCATACAGAGTTGTCGCAAGGACAGCAAGATTGATAAGGAGAATTCAAGCTTGGGATAAGAGAAATGCCGTTATTTTTGCCTGTGATTGCGTAGAACATTGTTTGCGTCAGGTCCAAGGGCCTGATGATGCTTTCTTGCTTGTAGAAGAAATCCGCGATGTTGCACTGGGAAAGTCCGGCGAAAAAGCCCTCGAAGACGTATATGCCACAGCAGGTATAATATGGAACAGGGAAAAGTCGCTTCCTGCCCAAGCTGCAGTATCTGCTGTTCGGAACATCGCATCATATAAAGTATATGGCAAAACAGTCTGGGGATCAATAGCAAAGGCACTGGAAGCAGCCAGAACAGCAATTGAATACTTGGAAGGAGAATACGCCTATTATGAAGAGGGAGGATGGCAAGCAAGACATCTCCAATCTATTTTGGAGGTGAAGTAAAATGAGAAGAACATTGTTTAAAGTGCTAGGCGGCCCGGATGGGCTGACGCCATGCTTCGGTGGCAAGGGAGATTGGCCTCCCCCGCCGAATTGGACAAAACCTGTAAGGGGTGAACTCATTCCAGGTCAGAATGGGTATCACCTCTGTTTCAAAAATGGCCTGATCCATTGGATCGGTCCCACAATATGGATAGCTGAGTGCGGGAAGGAATACGTAATCTCCAGAGATGTACCAGCTGTCGTTGCAAGAACTGCAAGATTGATCACTCGTGTGGAGAGTTGGAATAAAACAGTAGCGGTCCTGTATGCTGCAGAGTGCATAAGAGAAGCAGCAAAAGTTGCCGGATATCAGCCAAACGACGCTGTTTTCTCCATGATTAGTCAAATAGAACTTGTTGCAGATGAAGCACTCACTGGAAGCGACTCTGCCATTGATGTTCTGGAATCCATTCAATCGGATGCCAGAAAAGCAATGGCAAAAGAACTCATAAATGCAAAAGCAATGGTTGTGTTTGGAATCGAACGCCTTGCTGCTGCGATAAGCAATGACCTGCCTTGGGATGATATCTATTATGCCATGGGCCTTGCATGGCCTTCGAATGAAACATCGGAAATGGCAAAATGGAGAACAGATACACTGATGTCATTTCTGAACTTGCAAGGCATAAAGTGATAAAGATGAGGCAAGAAGAGATAATTTTAAATATGCAACTATTGTGGGTACTGACACATCCAGAATTGTGTCGACGTTACTCTTTATTCTTTGAATTCTCTGATCAAGACTGCTTGATATTTTGGAGACAAGGTGAGATTTTAGTCCTTGGTACCAGATATAATACCGCGCAAAGTGCTTACAACAGCATCCCAATGGCTGACAGACCTGCTGTTGGGAGAGCAGCACAGCAAATGTTATGGCGTCTGTATAGTATCTGTTTCAGATGTAGCGAGGCTGCAAGAGAGGCATTTCAGTTGCTGCAAAGAGGTAAAAACCAAATTGCAGCAACAAAGAAGACAAGCTGGTCATCAAGATATTCTCTGGTAGTAGCAATCACAACCGGCGAAATGGTTATTTGCAGCATAGCAGACCCATACCAGATTCAAGCAAACGGACCGATCGTTCCAGAGATGATTGCTGCTGCTGCAATTATCCTGGAGGAACAAACAACAAAGTTCCTGGCTCAGGCAGGAATATATGTGTTCAACTGGAGAAAGAAATGAGACTTGATGAATTTATCTCAATACTGACTGCTATCGGATATGAATTGCCTGATGGCGCGATCGCCGAATTGGAGAAAGCAACACGCTTTAGAAAATCCATAAGTAGAAGAGTGCAGGAGAAATTTATTGTAGCGATGGCACTCGTGTCCCCTGCGGATCTCAGGTTGCCATTTGATGAGTGGACAACCAGGAGACTGGGACACCTTGCCCTTGCAGCAGGAATGCTCCAAGAGTACAGACCTACCGCAGTTCACGTAGTAATCAGCAGAATACTTCGCGATAATATCGGTGATGATTATTTACAAAAATTACCGTATTGGAAAAAATAGATATCGTAGTGGTACTAATTTCCTATTGACAAATTGGTGAAAGCAATTACTATATTACTACCGGAGGGAAAAAATGAAAGAAATCAAGATATTACTAACAGGAACAAACACCAGATACAGAGAAATATTAGATGAAATAACAAGCATAGCAATGTTCTTAAGTGGGATACAAGAATATGATGATGATGCTACTCAGAGAGCAGTCATCATAGATGTTGTATCCACTGCAATACACGATCTGGTTGAGGTATTGCAGGCATTGATGGAAGAGCCCATCCAATAGGGAGGAAAATTAAAAAATGAACAGGATAATGACTGGTATACAACAACTTGTATTGCTGGCAATCTTAGCCATGATTGCGACAGGGTTTATCGCAATCAGCAACATGAACATCTGGGCAACCCAAACAGCAAACACGGCAAACATTACTACTATAAATGTTATTGGAGCAGAGCTGCTCCGCGGCCCATGCTTGCTAACATATGAAGAAGTCGCGCTCCGACTTCGTAACGACCTTAGTCACTATCAATCAGCAAATCATGTTTGGAAAGGTCTTACTGCGCTGATGGTGATTAAGATCGCAGTCACAAGCATGATGGACAACCTTGAAGTCTATTCTTGTCCGGAATCGCCTGCTGGCCCAAGCGCGTGGGCATTGATTGTCAGCGATGAGTCAGGATCGGTGTGCGCGATCGCGATCGTGTCACAAACCCAGACTGTTCCTGGAAGTCACGCTATTTTGACTGCATATTACGACTCCTGCAAGCATCTCAGACAAAGAATGATTCGCAGAGGGTGCATCCGAATAACAAGTCCAATCCGCTTTGTCTTCCAATGAAACCTAGATGGTTTAAAAAATTCCGGCCTTACCAGTATGAGGCCATTGCGGCGATAAGAATGGCTTTTGCCTCTGGAGCACGGCTGGTTGCAATGAACGCTCCCACCGGAGCAGGAAAATCTCTGATTGCAGTAATGTCACTGCCAAGTAACCCAGACTGTATTGTTGCTTGCTCAACAAAGCAACTTCAGTCTCAATACGCAAAGTCCTTTAACATCCCAATGGTAATGGGAAAACAAAATTATCGCTGCGGCAGGTTCATGGTGACAGTAGATATCTCGCCATGTGGACAGGGCAGACCAGAGCCGGGCTGCAGTTGCAGATACTTTGAGATCAGAAGAGCATGCGAGGTTGCTCCAATCGCATGCGTGAATCATGCTCTACTGGCAGTAGAACATTTCCATCATCGCCGCATTATTATAGATGAAGCACATAAATTTGGTGACAATGTGATATCGGCACTAACTGTCTTATTGTCTTTGAATGATTTGCAATTCGTCGGATACCCAAAACAGTCCAGAGAATGGAAGCTGCAAGCAGCCACCACAGCAGCCAAGATGCGTAACATGTCATCTGACGCCATTTCATCTGCTAATTGGGCTAGAATAGAACGTTCCTTACTATCATTACCAGAGGACTTTATCATACATAGAGTCAATGATACTTATGCTCTTATCCCAGCGAATGCACATCTGCCAATCAACAAGATGCTCTCTGGCAAATCTGTTCTGGCAATGTCAGCAACGATATCCCGTTCTTTACTTCGTGAGGAATGGGGAATTGAACCGGATGTATACCTTGAAATACCTTCGCCAATCCAAGCATCGCGCAGGCCGATCTTTGTAATTCCAATTGTTTCTCTGAGAAAGGAGTCAGATATCTCAGATTGGCAAAGGATTGTTGAGTTCATCGCAATGGTAGCAAGGCAAAAAGCCGGACGCGGGCTTATCCATGTCACAAGCATAGGCCAAGTCCATATCGTAAAATCGCTTATTTGTAGTTATGATGATGAATTGTCCAAAAGAGTTATTGCGGCGTATGGCGACTCCCGCGCGGAGGCGCTCGAAAGGTATAAAACAACTCCTGGGTCAATATTACTCTCGCCTTCTTTTAGAGAAGGCCTTGACCTGGCAGGCGACCTAGGGGTATGGCAAGTGATCGCCAAAGTGCCATGGCCAGATTGGGCTGCGCCATTGGTTGCTCAAATGTCACCTCAGCAATATGGCGCAAAAGCAGCATCTTCTGTTATTCAAGCATGCGGAAGGACAACACGAAAGGAGGATGATTTCAGCACAACATACATACCAGATGCATCAATGCTATATTTGTTAGATGAACATATAGACTCTTTCCCGCGCTGGTTTTTGGAATCGGTAAGGGTTTTGGAGCGGGAGCCCTTTACTCGCCAAGCCAGAGCAGTGTCGGAAAAAATCAATAAACATCTTAGGAGGTAAAAATGCCACAGGTTAATGTTAGTCTACCAAAAACGATCGTAGATGATACTGTCGTCGGGAAACTGGTGGCCGTAACTACGCAAGAGTCAAAATACGGCCAAAATGTTGTGTTTGAGTTTCTTAATGCAGACGGTAGAGACTTACATATTTCAGTCCGATTGTCACCGCACCCCAATTCTGCCCTGACAAGATTCCTGAAATCTCTTGCCGAAGCAGTAGGAGTCTCTCCACAGAAACTTGTGGAGGACCTAAACAGTGGCAAGGCAGATTACCTTGACAATGTATGGTTCGTCCTATCCAGGCAGCCTGTGTCCTTTGGGACAAATAAGCAGACGGGCGAAAAAATAGAGACGACAATGTACCTGGCAGTATCTACAACAGATGTCAACGTTGACGACTATTTTCAAATTGACGACCTGGATCGTTACCTCGTCTCCACACTTGCTACCAGCCCGTTGATCAGTGGAGACCCGGCAGGCGAAATCCTGTTTAGAGCAGCTACGCTGGATGGGCTGTCACCAGATGATCTGCAAAAACTGGTTGACAGAATTTCCTCAGATGCCTCTGCATACTTGCGGAGGCTTGTAATTGCCGGGCTCCTAACAGAAGATTACAAGCCAGTGTAGGAAAAATGTTGATAACAGTAGATGCACGCGAGCCAGAATCATTAAGGAGGCTGTGCGCCGCCATTGGATTTCATGTTGAGCCTCTGGAGATTGGAGACTTTGCTTTTCCTGATTACAGTGGAAAGACAATCACTGTAGAAAGAAAAACATACTCAGACCTCCAATCATCTGTGGTGGATGGGCGCATCACGAATCTTGCTGCCGTGGACTATCTTCTCCTAGAAGGCCCTCCGCGAGGCGGCGAGATTCTTCACATCATTCCAGCGCTATTATCCATACAGAATTCTGGCACAAAAGTCGTAGTATCTACTGGTATGCCAATGACGCCATTCGCAGTCATGCAAATTTACGAGTGGCATCAGAAGAGCGAACACCATCTGCTTGAGCCGCGAGGCCACCGCTCCGGCCTCGCGGCAGAGTTATCTGTTCTCTGTGCTCTGCCTGGTGTTGGGCCCAAAAGAGCGCGAGTGTTGATTGACAAATTTGGCTCAATATCAGGTATCATGTCCGCTACAGAATCAGAACTCGCCACAGTTGTCCCCCGCAAGGTGGCAACTGATATAAAAAGAATTTTAAAGTAATAGAGGAGGAAAACATGGAAGAGCATGAAGGCGAAATTGTCCAGGTGGAGCACCATTCACAGTTAGATGCAGCAAGAAGAATTATTACGACTTACCGCGATATTTTGGCGGATATAATTCCCCCAGAAGGGAAATACTACTCAGTGCGCTATTTGACGCCTGAAGGTAAGGTGAAAATTGCCGTGTTTCAGACAGAAAAAGAAGCACGGCAATTTGGAAAGGGGCACAAAGGTAGTGTCATCTCTGTCCATCTAAACAGAACTGGTACACGAGTCCTGGCTACAGCACTACAGGCATCTCAGGATACTTCGAACTTCGTAGAAGCCGATTTCAGGCAAGTCGGAGATTTGGTTGTGTCAATTTACCGTGCTCCTGGCTGCACAATCTCCATATTCTCCGACAAGAATGGTATTCCAGTACGTGCAGATGTAGCAGTTGTGATTCGGGTTGGAGATCGTGTTGCAACAGGATTTGGTTCTGCGCTTCGATCAGAGACTGGGTCCCCACGAGTTGGGGATATAGGGCCCATCGCGTTTACGCGCGCACTGAACAGGGCGATTCAGGACGTGACTGGAACACCACAGCTTCCAGAACTGACAGGAGAAACAATTTCCATCCCAGATGGGATGGATGGCATAACATTTATGCGCTTTTTATCTGATATAGGAATAACACTCAAAGACGCTCTGGCAACTTTGGGTGTGTCATCTCTAAATGACATCAAAGATTTTGCTTCTGCAGCGAGACAATTGGTAGGAGTAGGAAATGGCTAAATTCAGAGTAAAACTAATCTTCGAAGAAATTCTCGGCACAGACTCGCCTCCAGGAAACCAAGGCAGTACGCAATTCTATAGAGATAGCAATGGCCAGCCAGCCATCGCAGTTCCCCAGATTATGGGCTGCCTTAATGAAGCAGCTGAAAGACTCAATTTGCGAGTACCTGTAGCCGTGAGAGTACTGTCAAATGAAAAGCGAATCGCCATTTCTGGGAAACTGGAAGTGGAAAGCAGGAAGAGAAGGTTCCGCGGGCGTGACGGGACCCAAAGAGTAAGATTTGTGCGATCTGAAATAATCAGGAATGCTCTTGTACAGTTTGAAGTAGAGACCGATGATCCCGACAACCTTCCTGCATTATTTGAATATGCGGGGAAGTTCATAGGGATGGGACAATGGAGGAAAGCTGGCCATGGAAGATTTACTGCAGAAGTCACTCGGATTGATTGATGCATCAATCGTTGCAAGGAAGAGACTTGCAGAAAACCAGGCGGTGGCAGTGGCAACCAGGTTTCGGGAAAGATTTGGTGTACCGCCTTTGGCTGCTAGTGGAAAATGGGTTCAGTCAATGGATGGCCTTGTGCTCTACGAGAGAGCAATAGGCGAGTTTGTCCTGCTCGGGCTTTGCCCAAAATGTAAACATCTCTGTTTTTCAGACCCAGTAGTATTGGAAGATATTGTCAAATTAGTTGAATTGTTTGTACCAAGCGTATCGCACAAATGCGGCGAAAAATTCAGGCTACCAGAAGGTCTATCAGGTCTCGTAATAGAAGCAGTTTGTATTGCTGGTGCAGTAAGTGCCAGCAATATAGGCCCCTATCCAGGGGACTCTGTCCAGTATGTTTCAAATCTATTAATATCAAAAGGAGGTGAAAGAAAATGGGAAGGAGATCGCTGATCGATGAAGATACGCAGGAAAAGGTAGCAGATGCATATATCCGCGGTGAGCCTATCGCTGATATATGCAATAGACTGGGAGTAAATGAAGGGTCGGTATATTATATTATCAGGAAGAGGGGGATACCTCGCAGGAGAGCGACCCCGGATTACTCCCAAGCTGTTGTGGAATATACTTCTACAGATACGCCAGTGATGGACATTCTGATGAAGTATAATATCCGCTCGGCAGCGACGCTCTATGCTGCCCTGCGCAGAAAAGGGCTCCCCCTCCGCACGGAGGTTGAATGAGCCTTAGGTTGCCCAGGGACTAAGCCCCCAGTTCCTGGGCAACCTTTTATATTAACCCAAGGTGTTAACTGAAAAGGAGCAAAATGAAATACATATCCTGGTTGAACACAGTGACCAAGGTAACATTGGTGTTACTCGCTATTGCTACGTCGGTTATCGTATATACTTCAAGTGGTCTCACATCTGTTGTATTCACAATTGCGCTTGCTGTCCTCTCATTTGGAATTGGGGCAGCTGCGGCTGCTCCTGTTACTATAGAAGCAAAGGTGGACTCATCAATCCTTGCTAAAGCATTGATGGATGCCATAGAAAACGCCTCAGTCAAGCCACTTGACCAAGAATCGGTTGGTCAACGGCTGACTGCTATCCAGCAAAGTCTTGCGCTAATTATCAAACACACAGCAGCAATATACAATTGGGTGACAAGTGTGAAATGAATGCAAAAGCAACTGCAAAATGGCTTGGATTCTCGGCATCTACGACGGCAGAGCATGCTATAGAAAGATTCACAGCTAAATATGGCCGTCCGCCAAAAGCGGTAATCAGAAACAGAGGCGCAGTGCTCGCTGGACCTATTCTGGAGGATGGAAGTGGATATCATATTTTATGTGACAGTTTCGCTGTGGACAATTCTTGTCCTTTGGCTAACATGGGACTTTGCAGTGACTGTCCCAGCCGTAAGACGATTGGCCGAGAACATAATACACAACCGATATCTTGTGATGTTGCGCAAAACCCTCATCAGTTTTGTAATGATTCTCCTGAAAAAAGCAAGCAACATGCTGGATGATATCGGTGAAAGAATTGGGAAATATGAGTGAGTAGGCTCATCATGCTGTAAGGAGGACCAGAAATGATTTGCGACTTTCCAGATAGATTAAAGCCAAATGCTAAACAACTGGAGGAAATAGGAAATAAAGTTGCTTCTTTGTGCAAGTGCTCATGTGGTGCAGAGGTGGTTTGGATGCCAGCCTCAGATAACGGTGACTATTATGAGATTCTGGTTTGCACAAAGTGCGGCCGAGAAGAGTATATCTAAATTCTACCCAAAAGGAGGATTGTGATGAGAATCTCAACTGAGCGCAGCAATCTGATTACAGGGCTGAACATTGTTAGGCGGATCATCCCTGCTCGTTTAGCCCGCACAGCATTAAGTCACATCCTGATCACCACTGATGGTAACCTCATCCGCCTTTCATCTACCAATCGTGCGATTTCTATTCACGCCTGGATTGTTGGCAATGTAGACGAGGAGGGTGCAATTGCTGTACCAGCCAAAACAATTCTCGATTTTGTCGATGCGCTCCCACCTGGCCAAGTAAAGTTGCAGCAAGAAAGAGATACAGCAACACTTTATGTCCAGGGAGAGAGAAGCAAAGCTGCAATCAAGGGACTGAATGATTTGGAATTCTACCCCCTTCCCGTAGAAGATACATCTAATTGTATCCCTTTAGGATCAGACGATTTCCAAACTGCCATTAGCCAAGTAATAATTGCAACAAGTACCAGTGCTGAGTTGGGCCCATTGTCAGGTATTCTCCTCACGAATGAGGAAAGCAATGGGATTACATTGGCTGCCTCGGATGGTTACCGCTTGGCAGTTCGTCATGTTTCGCTGCCTGAACAACGCCAATTTTTGGCGTTTAACATGATTATCCCTATCCAAGCGATGGCAGAATGGCTTCACATTTCCAAGATACTTGCTCACCGCCAAACACATCCTGTTCTGATTGGCATTTCTCAGAACAAAAGCATTTTTTTCCAGGCGCAACTTCCATCAGATGCCCCTGTTTCCAATGTATTAATGACTTCTCAACTAATTGCAAGCAATTTTCCAAATTACCGTCGCCTGATCCCAGACGATTGGAAAACTCAAGTGGTTGTATCAACAAAAGAACTGGAAAACGCGTGCCAAATAGCCCGCATCTTTACTCGCGGTGATAAGCCTGCGGTTACCTTTCATGCTCAGCCTGGCCGCTTGACAGTCTCGGCCACATCACTTTTGACAGGTGATACAAAAACAGACATTGATGCTGTGGTGGAAGGAAAAGAGGTTCAAGTCGCCTTTAACCCGAAGTTTATCATTGATTGTCTCTCGGTTATCAATTCACCTAAAGCGATGATGGGCATCACTTCAAAATCAGGGCCAACTCTAATTCGCCCTGTTAGTGGCGACGATTTCACATATATCGTGATGCCACTAGCATTGGGTGCAAATCTTTAAATACTCTTTGAAAAATGGAAGAAACAAAAGCAGGTAAAAGTCCAAAATCATTGAAAGAAGGAGGGTTAAAATGAACAGGCAAAAATACTGGTGGGAAAAAAGCTACCTACAATGTGTATACTATCTAGAATGCGATGAATGTCACAGGCATTCCCCGCATGAAGACTACCCAAGCGACGCCAAGGCACGAGCAAGAGAAAAAGGTTGGGTAGTTATAGAATGGTGGAATGGATTCTCACATGTCCACCGCTGCTATTGCCCGAATTGTTGGGAGGCAAAGAGAGCTGAAATAGAAGCCGAAATACCAAATTTTGTTATAATCTAATGCTCAATATAGGCTAAAAGGGAGGACAGCAATGAAGAGATTCAGATCATACCTTGTGATACCTATAGGAGTTACTATTGGAGTTGCTGTGTATGGAATGATCTTGCAATTTGCGCCTATGTCGCACCCAATCCTTTTTGCGACCTGGGCGGCAGTCACAGCAGCATGGCTATCCTGGGTAGTGATACACTCAAAAGACTAAATCTACATTTAGGAGGGTTGCTATGAACAAAATAACTTCTGTGCAATATATTTGTGCAGACAGAACAAAGCCATTGGTAATCATAGAGCGACTATCAGGGAAACCAAAGTCATACCAGCCAAATCAAAAATCTGCTTCCTGCCTATGCAGTGCAATAAATAGAATTGCCCGTAGCGGCAATATCCGCATAGTAACATATCCTGACGGCTGGGCTGCCCTTCTATATGAACGCGACCATGAGGTACAAGAGGAATTGCCTATGGGAGCAAAACTGGCAGCAAAAGCGCTACAAGTATCAGATGCAATACACAAAAAGGATCTGGAAGTTGCAGACCTGGTAAGGAGACGAGAGATTGCCAAAGACAATGCAGAAATCGCTTTTGCTAATGGTATGGATGAAGATTACATTTCTGCGATGAAAAGATTGCGGGACTTAGAGTATCTGACTGACATTGCTGAAGCAGGGGCAAGGGCACTCCAGAGGGAATATGAGATTTATGCGGCTTTGCTGACATCGAAATAGGGCTGCTGCTGAAACAGAAAAAGGGCACCCTCGGTTTTGCCCTGGGTGCCCTTTTTCATTATGGCGGTTTTCTTGTTTCTCCTCCTCGCGTTTCACGAGTACGCATCCCCCGAATTGCCGCGCACAGTTCAACATTCCGTGATACAAGTTCCTCTACAGCATGTACTAATCTCTCAGTCATAGCAGCAAGCGATGCCATCTTGTCTGCATTTTCTTTTAACGTTGTCAGCATCCTCTGCTGTAGTTCATGATGCATACGCGAGAGGTATGCTGCATATAATATCAGTGCAATACAAATTCCGGTCAGACCGGCATCAGTCAATTTCGTCCAATCCATTTTGGGTGCCTTGCCTATGATGCTGTGAATGAAATTTTTTTATATAATT
>Ga0209721_1001684_pt1 | contig 15717 bp, 17 predicted proteins | sample TshhotsprinmetaG_FD_184139 | JGI IMG/M metagenome (GOLD analysis project Ga0209721, IMG submission 184139) | Hot spring microbial communities from South Africa to study Microbial Dark Matter (Phase II) - Tshipise hot spring metaG (SPAdes)... | ecosystem: Environmental > Aquatic > Thermal springs... | reverse complement strand
CTGCCCCTTTCCTGATTGTGCCTATGTTTTCTCATTTAACTGCAACACCTCGCTGAATGACGGGCGTACCAAATTTTTTGAAGTTGCTCGATCATTTTTTCGCCTCTTCTTCATATTCTTCATAATGGAACAAATCGAGTTGTTTGACGGCTTCTTTACGATCGAAGACGTCTAGTACGGTAATGCCAAGTAACCGGGTAGGCTCACGGTTCCAATGTTTTTTCAATAAATATGCTGCATATCGAAAAATATCCTCCGCTTCTTGGAACGGATTGTCCCACGTTTTGCTGCGGGTGATCGTTTGGAAATTATGATAGCGAATCGTCAGTTGAATAGTCATCGATACGATTTGCTGCTAGTACAATCCCCCTTCGCTCTTTTGGATCACCTGCCGTCCCATTTCGATTCCCCTTCTACATAAATGTCCCAATGATAATAGAAAAGATAACGACAGTTAAAGGCGGACATTGCCAAATTACCAATAAACAAAATGCCGCTAGTGCAAGACAAAAATCAGCCGGTGTCTGGATTGCTTTTGTCCATATCGGATGATAAAGCGCTGCAAGCAAAATGCCTACCACCGCTGCGTGAATACCGTGAAACGCTGCTTGAAACCGCGTATGTTGACGAATCCATTCGAAAAACGGAAGCGAGCCGATGACTAATAAGAAAGCTGGGAGAAAAATAGCAATCGTTGCGACAATCGCCCCTTTCCATCCGAAACTCACCATCCCTAAATACGTAGCAAACGTAAACAATGGTCCAGGTACTGCTTGCGCCATTCCATATCCCGCTATAAATTGTTCGATTGTTGTCCACCCTTTTGCCACTACTTCCGTCTGCAACAAAGGAAGTACTACATGCCCTCCGCCAAAAACTAGCGCCCCAGCGCGATAAAAACTGTCAAAAAGTGTGATAAGCGGAGAATTCATCAATCGAACGACAATTGGAAGTAGAACGAGTAATATAAAAAATATAAGCAAAAAGCCCGTTGTTTTCCGTCGAAAAGTCGGCACAGAAAGAACATTTGCTTGTGAATGATGGCGATATAAAAAACTTCCTACTATTCCAGCAACAACAATGATAGCAACTTGCCCCCCGGTTTTCGGAAGTAAAAGAGACAAAATAGTTGAAGCAACAACAATTGTCGCACGTGAACGATCGGAAGCAAATATTTTCATCATTCCCCATACGGCATGGGCAACCACAGCTACAGCTACTATGAGTAGCCCGTGCAGCCAATTGAGAGGAACCTCTGCTGAGAAATAAGCGAACAACAAAAGAATAAGTGCTGATGGAAAGGTAAATCCTAACCATGACACAATCGCTCCGAGCAACCCTGCTCGCAAAAATCCAATGCCAATCCCGACTTGACTGCTTGCTGGTCCAGGGAGTAGCTGACACAACGTAACTAGATCGGCATACGTTTTCTCATCAATCCACTGTTTTCGTTTCACATATTCTTCGCGGAAATACCCTAAGTGAGCAACTGGTCCTCCAAACGAAATAAACCCTAACCGAGCTGCTGTTTTCCATACTTCCCAAAGTTTTTGCATGTATTTTATGCGGTTTGAATGCAAATGCCTGCCCCTCCCGTTTGTATAAGTTTCGCAATTGAACATCATGAAAATTTAGTTGTTGGCAATCTTATCTCATTTTACCGCAATCCTTTTTTCGTTTGAAGTGTCAAGTATGCAAATCCCCTCCCTTTCCGCTATACTGAACAAGTAGTCTAGCACTTAGGAGGAAAATAGGATGAAATCACTTGTTCTTGCTGAAAAGCCGAGCGTGGCGCGGGAAATTGCTCGCGTACTTGGCTGTCGGGAACAACATAAACATTATTTTGAGGGGCCGAAATATGTCGTCACATGGGCGCTCGGGCATTTAATTGAATTGAAAATGCCGGAACATTATAATCCCGCCTATAAAACGTGGCGGCTGGAAGATTTACCGATTATCCCGGAAAACATTGGACTGAACGTCATTCGCCAAACGAGTCATCAGTTTCGGGCGATCGAAACATTAGCAAAACGTCCGGATATGAAAAACTGCATCATTGCCACCGATGCCGGACGGGAAGGCGAACTTGTTGCACGATGGATTTTGCAAAAAATCCGTTGGAAAAAGCCGCTCCTTCGCCTTTGGATCTCGTCCCAAACTGATCAAGCCATTCGGGATGGATTTCAACATTTAAAACCAGGAAAACAGTTTGAGCGTTTATACGAATCGGCTGTTTGTCGCGCAGAAGCTGATTGGCTTATTGGGTTAAACGTGACGAGAGCGTTAACGACTAAATACAATGAACCTCTTTCTGCAGGTCGCGTTCAAACACCGACGCTTGCGATGATCATCGAACGTGAAAAAGAAATACAGTCATTTCAACCGGTGCTGTACTGGACGATTCATGCTAACATCGGCTCTGTTGTTGCAACTTTAGAGCATAATGAGGAAAAGCGAATATTTTCGAAAGAACTAGCGGAGCAGCTATATGAAAAGCTAAAAAACAAGCAAGCGACGGTTATTTCTGTCGCGCGAAAAGTAAAAAAAGAAGCCCAGCCGCTTCCTTACGATTTGACCGAATTGCAACGGGACGCAAATAAACGATTTAGCTTTTCGGCGAAGAAAACGTTAAGCGTGTTGCAGCGGCTATATGAACATCACAAACTCGTCACCTATCCGCGCACCGATTCACGCTATCTAACAACCGATATGGAAAACACGATGCTTGAGCGTCTAGAGGCAATGAAATCTGGATATGTGGACGAAGTTATCCCGTCGTTAAAGAATAAGGGAAAAGTGATGGCTCGACGAGTTTTTGATAACGAAAAAGTAACAGATCATCATGCGATTATTCCGACAGAAGAACGGCTTGACATCAGCAAGCTCTCTGCTGATGAACGAAAACTATATGACTTGATCGCTCATCGCTTTTTGGCTCTTTTTTATCCAGCTTGCGAATACGAAACGATTCATGTTGTTTTTTCTATTGATGGAGAATCGTTTGTCGCGCGGGAAACAAGAATCGTGAATGCTGGATTTCGCCGCATCTTAGAAAAGCAAGAGGAGCAACCGCCCTTCCCTACGTTTACGAAAGGGCAAATGGTTTCTGTTATGTTGGAGAAGAAAGAAGCGCTAACAGCCCCCCCTCTTCGTTATTCTGAAGCAGATCTTCTGTCACAAATGGAAAAGTACGGACTAGGTACGCCAGCGACACGTGCGGAAATTATTGAACGCCTCGTTGAAACAGAAACGGTCGAGCGGAAAAATGGGCGGTTTTATCCAACGTCGAAAGGAAAACAGTTAATTGAACTTGTAAATGAGGAATTAAAATCACCACAGTTAACGGCAAGGTGGGAAAAACAACTAGAAGCCATTGCTCGCGGAAATGGGGATCCGAAAGCTTTCCTCCGAAGCATCCGTAAGCAAACGGAGCGTCTAGTCGCAGAAATAAAACAGAGCGATCGAACGTACCGCCCCCATAATTTAACTGGCTTGATGTGTCCAGAATGTGGCTCGTTTTTAAAAGAACGAGTGACAAAAGAAGGTCGCATGCTTGTATGCTCGAATATGACATGCCGATTCCGAAAACGAAAAGATCCAAAGCTTTCGAATCGACGGTGTCCGCAATGTAAAAAGCGAATGGAAATTCATGAAGGAAGAGCAGGTGTCTACTTCCAATGTCGTCCTTGCAATGTCATTGAAAAAGCGGAGGAGCAGAAAAAAACAAAACTTGGGCAAAAAGAACGGGCACTACTGAGAAAATATAGTGCCGAGAATGATTCGTTTGGTACAAGCTTAGGAGATTTGTTAAAACAAGCGTTAGATAAGAAAAAAAACTAGAGCCGCTTCTGCATGGAAGTGGCTCATCCTGCGCAACAAGATAGTTTTTCGACATCTTGGTCGAACGTTAACGCAGCGAGTTTTAGTCCCTCGGACATCGTTAAGTACGGCGCGAGTGTTTCACGAAGGTCGTCTATCGATAAGCCGAGTTTGACCGCGAGTGTCGCTGCATAAATGACTTCCCCCGCATGTTCTGCTACAATGTGGACTCCTAGGAATTTCCCTGTTTTTGCATCTGCGACTAGTTTAAAGACACCGATCGTTTCGTGATTGACAATTGCTCTCGGGACAGCTTCTAACGGCAAAACAGATGTTTTTACTTCGTATCCTTTTTCTTTTGCTTGCTGTTCCGTTAGTCCAACTGTTGCGACTGCCGGAGAGCTAAACGTAATCGCTGGGATGGTGTCAAGCTGAGCTTTTTTATTTTGGGCACCAACGGCGTTTGCTGCGGCAATCGTTCCTTCGTATGCGGCGACATAGACAAATTGTGGACCAAGTGTGACATCGCCTGCCGCATAAATGCACGGATTTGTCGTTTGTAAATAGTCATTAACAATAATTTCGCCACGCGAACCCGTTTTCACCCCAGCCGCTTCTAAACGCAACGCTGACGTGTTCGGTGTTCTCCCAGTAGCAATGAGCAATTCGTCCGCTTCGATCACCTGTTTTTTTTCATCGACTTCTATATATATTTTTTTGACGTTTCCGTCTTGCTCAACACGCTCAAAGGACACTCCGGTGAGGAGGCGGATGCCTTGAGTCGTGAGCGCTTTTGTCATCGCTTCTGAAACTTCTGGCTCATATGTTTTTAATAGTCGTTGGCTCCGTTGCATCAATGTGACTTCAGAACCAAGATGATGAAACAGTTGGCCGAGTTCGATACCAATATAACCAGAACCGATGACCGCTAATCGTTTCGGTACTTCTTTTCGTTCAAGTAGCGTCGTGCTTGTGACGTAATCAACATCTGCAAGCCCAGGAATATTAGGAACTGCCGGAGAAGCACCTGTGGCAATAAGGAAGCGGTTCGCTGATAATTTTTTTTCATTAACTTCTACTGTCGTTTCGTCTAAGAATACCGCTTCTCCTTGTATGAGCGTAAATCCATATTCGTTGATGAGATTTACATATTTCGCTTGGCGTAGATCGCGCACTAATTCATTTTTTTGCTCGATTAGTGCAGATAAATCAACCGTTTCTGCAGACGTATGTAGCCCAAGAAACGGATGATTTTTTGCTAAGTAGTTTATTTCTCCTGCCCGGAGCAACGTTTTTGAAGGTAATGCTTTTTCATCTGGACACCGCTTTTGTAAGTCCTGTAGCGCACATACGACTCGCTGTAAGTCCTTGATTTGCTTTTGCACTTCTTCCACTTTTTTTGATACAAATTCATACATATGCGCACATCGTTCCTTATCTTGATCGACAATGCCGAGCAACCGGTGAATTTCCGTTAGAGAAAATCCGAGTCGTTGCAGACGTTTAATGAATTGGATACGCTTTGTATCGGCATCGGAATATAAACGATACCCTGCTTCTGTTCGCGTAGGGAGTGGGAGTAGCTGCCGCTTTTCATAATAGCGAATCGTTTCCTTATTCACGCCACACCGTTTGGCTAGCTCACTAATCCGATACATTGAATGACCTCACCTCCAATTTAAGTATAAACTTTGTACTAAGGTACATAGTCAAGTTAGTAAAAAATTCTACTATTGACAATGAATTGTGAATTGGCGATAATTAAATACAAGAACATATATTCGTTTTTTGGTGTTCTACAATTATAAGGGAGCGTGTATTTATGGAACAAAAAATTATGACGTGCCTCATGTTTTCTGGGCAGGCAGAAGAAGCGATTCGTTTGTATATGTCCGTTTTTTCTCCGGCAGAAATCGAACAAATCGTGCATCAAGAAAACGGAATGGTGCTTCATGCCACGTTTCTATTAAAAGGGCAACGGTTGATGGCGATTGATAATCACGTCGAACATCACGAGTTTACGCCTGCCATGTCGCTTTTTGTCTTGTGTGATACGGAAGAAGAAATTGACCGTGCTTTTGAACAACTATCCCAATTCGGAAAAGTGCTTATGCCGCTAGGTGTCTATCCATTTAGCAAGAAATTCGCTTGGGTGGAAGATCGATATGGCGTGTCGTGGCAACTTTCGCTTGGCTAGAGGAAAAAAGCTGTTGGGTTTGTTCCAACAGCTTTTGTTATCTCATTCGCTTCTGCATCCACACTTGTTTGACGGTTGTTTGAAAGCCGATTTCTTTTAAAAGTGAGTAGGTGGGCGACGAATATGTAATCGGTACGTTTGCTGCTACTTTCACGACCTCGTCTGGACAATTACTAAACATTTTTGTAAGCAAAAGCCGAAGGATATGTTCTTTGTCGTTTCTTTCGGGGTGAGCTTCGCATTGAAATAAAATCGTTTTTTCATGCTTGTCCGCTACAGCAAACACGCGGCGATAATATGCATAACCGACGTCGTCACCTTGATCGTCTTTTGCAAGAAGCGCCTCACCATCTTTTGCGCTTTGCCATTGCGTTTGCCACGGATGTTGCCCTTTATAAAACGAAAGATGGCTTACTTGTTGTGGAATAGTAATTTCCACTTGAAATGGTTCGGCGTCTAGTAAACGTGGCACCGCTTTTTGAAATTGCAAATATTCGAGTTCATCTACGATTTCGTAGCCGAACTTTTTATACAGTCCAATAGCTCGCTCATTTTCGCTAATCACTTCCAATGTCGCAAGCTCGACGCCTGCTTCTTGATATATATCCATTGTTGCTTCCATTAGTGTCGTCCCAACTCCTGTTTTTCGAGACGCAGGCACGACCCCTGTGCCGCCGTTCCAAGCGATTAAAGTCCCTTGAGATTCACGAATACCGTTTAGCACGATTCCAACTGGCTCGTCATGATGGAAAGCAATGATGGATAACGAAGGAGAAAGCCCTTCCCCGACTAATCGCTGCAAAAAGCTTTCTATCGTCAGTTGAATCGGAACATAATACCCCTCAAAGCCAGCGTTCCAAGCACGTACTGCTTCTTCTAACGTACATTCTGATAGTCGTTTTATTTGTAACATATTCCCTCCGTCATGCCGTAATGTTTTCTTTAGACATCGCTTTTTTCTGTTACTTGTTATACATGTTAACTAAAAATTCCTCCGAAAACAAATAACACACCGACAATACTGCACATGCACAGGTGGTTAAATTTCTAATGAATTGTCAGCTGCTTCGTTGAGTTGTGTCGATGCTTCCGATAATAACGCGCCATCACCGGAATGACATCGCGAAAGTCGGGGCAAGTAATACCTATCTTCGCTAAAGCGTTGCGTGCATTTGTTGCGTCGTATACCGACGTACATTCGAAATATTCAAGCGCTTCTTTTTCTACGCGCAACCATTTACGAATGAAAGAAAACGACATCGCCCATTTGGCAAGACGAAGCGGCAGTGTTCCTTTCGGTTCTTTCCCAAGATATTCTGTCATCATCATCCGATAAATTAGCTCCTCAAGCAACATCAACGAAATAAATCCCGGAAATCCGGTAAAAAAATAAACATTTCCCACCTCTTTCGCCCCCTGTTTAATTCTTGGTCTAAAGCATTTTGTCGATCAATCTTCAACGATTTTACACATCATTTCGCTAAAATTAACAAAACTCCTACTTCCAAATGTATGTTTTCTACAGCTATATATGAAGGTTGTGCTTATTCCTGTTTATTCAACGTTTTTAGGAAAATCCGCTCCCACCACTTCCATGGCAACCAGTTTTTCAGCATTAACGTCAGTTTGACTCCTCTCCCTACAGGGTAACGCAAACGAGGAGTCGGCGATTGGACGACTTTGATGATTTGCTTAATGACTTCGTCAGGGGGTGGTGCTGTTTTGGCCACTCGATTCACGTATTGCACAATAGTTTTCATTTCTGTTGCATATGGTGAATCCGAACGGACGGACACTCCTTGAAGTCCTTTCGACCAAATGTTTGTTTTGAATGACCCAGGCTCAATTAAGACGACATATACTCCGTACGGCAACATTTCTAAACGAAGCGATTCGCTAAATCCTTCGACAGCAAATTTTGAAGCGACATATGGACCCATCGCCGGAAAACCGACTCGTCCGCTAATGCTACTAATGTTGATAATCTTACCGCTACGTTGCGTTCGCATAATTGGCAAAACAGCTTTTGTAACGGCAACTAACCCGAAAAAGTTTGTCGCAAATTGACGCTCCCACTCTTCAAGTGAGAATTCCTCTACAAAACCGCCAGCGGCAAACCCTGCGTTGTTAACTAATACATCGCTCCGTCCATAGCGATTGATTACATCGTGCACGACCGATTGTACCGAAGCGAAATCGGTGACATCGAGAGGTACGATTTCTATCCGATCGTACACGCCTGCTTCACACGCTGCTGTTGCAAGCATTTCTTTGTTTTGCATGTTTCGCATCGAAGCAACGACTTGATATCCTTCGCGCGCAAGTGCAACACTTACAAGTAGCCCAAACCCGCTTGAGGCTCCTGTCACTAGCGCCACCGACGGGAAGTTTACATTTTGGTTCACAACAATCCTCCTCACTACTATAAAGACACATTTATTGGAATTAGATAACGATGGGCAATATTCCTGCCATTTTGCAAAATCGACCCCCTTCACGCACTGATGGAGGTCGATTTTTTCTTTGGTTTAAGTTCTTTTGTTGTGACAACAAGCATAGCTCCACTCAACACAATCAGTCCCCCAATCATTTGGATAGACGATATGCTTTCATGTAAAAATACCATCGATAGAAGGAACGTCACGATCGGTTCTATCATACTTAAAATCGCTGCTTTTGTCGGACCGATGATATTCATTCCTGCAAAAAACGTCAACATCGCCAAAACGCTTGAGACGAACGATGTTCCGATAATTGGAAGCCATCCTTTTGTGCCAAATTGAAAATGTAATGTTCCCGAACCGATTCCAAAAATAAAAAAAGACAAAGCGGCAAAGAGTGCAATGTAGGCGCTCGCTGTAATGGGTGGAACGAGTGCGGTCACTTTATTTCCAACGATAATGTACATTGAGTAAACAATCGCTGCCCCAATGGCTAACGCAATACCGAGCGGCTGAATTTTTCCTTCTGGTGCCCCTAATACAAGCAACATACCTAAAAAAGAAATGAGAATCGCTATGATGATGTGTTTTGTTAGCTTTTCTTTATTAATAAAGAACGAAAAAATAGCCACAAATATAGGATTTAAATACAGCAATAAAGCAGCGAGTGAAGATGGAATATATTTCACTGCCTGAAAATAAAAAGAAGATTGCATCATATAGAAAATGCCACCTAGTAAAAATAAATACAATAAATGTGACCGCGAAACCTTCCAGTTTTTTTCTTTTAACCATAAATACAGAAAAAAGAAAAGCGCAGCCAATGCAAAGCGTAAAAACAACAGGGTTGTCACAGTGACACCGCTGTCATATGCGTATAATGCAAAGATGGGAATAAACGCAAATCCTGTTGCCGATAACAATACGAGGCCATATCCTTTCCACACTTCTCCTGCACCCCAAATCATATATTTACCCCTTTCTTAATGAGAGGGAACATTACTTTTTCTTGTTTACTGTAAATGTTAAACAAAATACCGCCAAATACAAACGCCGCTCCAACGATATGAGTAATTGTCAAATGTTCATTAAAAAAGATCGTTCCCATCACCGTAGCAGAAATAGGCATGACATTAATGAAAACGGAAGCGGTTGAAGCTCCGACTTTTTGAATACCATTATACCACCAAACGAAGCTGACAGCCGAAACGACAACGGCAACGTACAGTACGCTTAACCACACATCCCATCCACTCATTTTGATAGATGTAAAGGAAGTATAGTATAGCGCAAACGGTGCTAAAAATAACGTTCCAAAACCTGTTGCGTACGTTGTTGCTGCGAGCGGACTATATTTTTTCATTGCCACTTTTCCAATAACCGAATATGTACTCCAGCTGAGACATGCCCCTGCTAGCACGAGATCGATCGGAGCAACACCGATTTCGATAAGTATGGACGGATGGCCGTTTGTGATGATATATACAGCTCCAAATACGGCGAGCAACATACCAAATATACTTCTTCCGTTCAATTTTTCCTTCAAAAATAGTGCAGACAACAATGTAATCAACGGGGCATTGACCGCAATAACTAATGAGCTTTTGACAATTGGTGCGTATTTTGTAGCTATAAAAAAGAAAATGTTGTATAAAAACACACCCGTTAAACCGAGGAGCGCTAACACGACCCAATCTTTTCTCGTCGGAGTTGGTCTATTCGGCTCTTTCAAGTACAATAATGGAAACAAAATCAAACTAGCACCGAAAAAGCGAAAAAAAGCAACTGACACAGGATGTAAAGTCGTCGTTGCGATTTTTCCAGCAACAAAGGCACCACCCCAAATGGTAGCGGTTAAAAATAAAAGAATATACGTTTTTATATTTTTTACTGGCACTAAACATCCTCCCCTTTGTTCATAAAAAACTCGGCTAAAAAGGAAAATAACAATGAGGAGCATTCCTGTTAGAAAGGTTTTCGGGGACTTGAAAGAAAAAAGCCCTCTTGGTATGATGCAGGGGTGTCAACACCTAAAATCAGACCAAGGAGGACTACAAGATGAATTGTACACAAAATCGCAAAATTGAACAAGTCACAGATCAAACGCTAGTGATTGGAATGGATATTGCCAAGCAAAAACATTATGCGGCTATGGTGGACGCGCGAGGTCGAGTGCTGAAAAAGTCGTTTCCTGTCATTCAGTCGAGATCCGGATTTGAACAGTTTTACGTGTTGATCCAAGAAGCGATGAAAGAATGGGACAAAACCGAAGTCATCGTCGGAATCGAGCCGACCGGGCATTACTGGTTGAACCTCGCCTACTTCCTCGAGGAAAAAGGGATCCCGTTGGTGATGGTCAATCCAATGCACGTCAAACGGTCAAAGGAGCTCGATGACAACTTACCGACGAAGCATGATGCCAAAGATGCCCTTGTCATTGCGAAACTGGTCAAAGACGGACGCTTTAGCTATCCACGTATTCTCCACGAGGTGGAGGCCGAATTGCGGGTAGGGAGCACGTTTCGAGAGTCGTTGATCAAAGAGCTGAATGCCGTCCAAAATCAAATGATTCGATGGCTCGATCGTTATTTTCCTGAGTTTGTCCAGGTGTTCCCGTCGTTTGGCAAAATGGCATTGGCGGTATGAGAGAAAACACCATTTCCGATAGATGTGGCTGATCAGACAGTAGAAGGGCTCATCGAGCTGTATCGGCAGAGCGAAGGGCTAACATGTCCCCAAAAACCGAAAGCGAAAAAGCTGTTAGAGGTTGCACGCCATTCGATTGGAATCACACAAGGACAACAGATGGCCCGTATGGAAATGGCCACGCTTGTCCGCCGATATCGCCAATTAGAACAAGAGATCGCAGCTCTAACAGAAGAATTGATCGCGCTCGCTCGGACGACCGTGGAATATGAATGGCTTCAGACGATTCCAGGACTAGGAGAGGCGACGATCATTGAACTGTTATCGGAAATCGGAAGCTTTGCCCAGTATCAAGATCCGCGGCAATTGATCAAATTAGCAGGCTTGACGCTGAAAGAGAACTCGTCAGGACAACACAAGGGGCAGAAACGCATCTCGAAGCGAGGACGAAAACGGCTACGCGCGCTTCTTTTTCGGGTGATGATACCATTGATCCGTCATAATCAGGCGTTCCGAACGTTGCACGAATACTATACGACACGCCCTGTCAACCCATTGCGTAAGAAGCAGTCGATCGTCGTGTTATGTAGCAAGCTATTGAAAGTCTTATACGCGGTTTGTGTGAAACAACAAGCATTTGATGGGGAACGAATGATCGAAGATATTTTTGCCCCATTCCGAGCGCAGGCAGCCTAGAGCCCCCCCTTTTCGTAGAAGGACTGTCCGAACAACCAGATGACACGGAGAAGCTGGCACGATTTCATCCATTCGACCTTGAGTCCCTAGAGGAGCTTAGCCGGCCTCTGCCTGGTGAAGAGACCGAACGAAGGAATGTTGGCACAAGGATGCCCAGAGACATGGGAGGGTTCGTCCTCATCAGTGAAGCAGAGATCCAAGGTGCATCGCATACACGTTCTCCACTGCAGTAAAATCTTCTCCTCGCTTTTGTTTCTTACTCTCCCGTTTCAGCAAATCGCTTAATTCTCGCCCCAATTTCATCGCGGACGCGTTGGAAAACAGCCCATTTTTCTTCTTCTGTCCCTTCTGCTTTAGCCGGGTCGTCAAATCCCCAATGAACACGCTTGACATGCGGTGGCGTTACGGGACAATGATCAGCTGCATGTCCGCACAATGTCACGACTAAATCGGCCTTGTTTAAAATTTCTGGATCGATGACGTCAGATGTTTGGTTCGAAATATCAATCCCCACTTCTTTCATCGCTTTTATTGCGTTTGGATTTAAACCATGTGCTTCAATCCCAGCGCTATATACTTCCCATTCGTCCCCAAGATATGTTTTTGCCCATCCTTCTGCCATCTGGCTGCGGCAAGAGTTTCCTGTGCATAAGAAATAAATTACTTTTTTCATTACTTCTCGACTCCTTTTAATAAATGATAAGTAACCATATATATAACCCAACGAGAGTAATAAATAACGTTGGGATGGTTAAAATTAAACCATTTTTAAAATAAGTGCCCCACGTGATTTTTACTCCTTTTGTCGAAAGTACATGCAACCAAAGAAGTGTAGCAAGCGAGCCGATCGGTGTAATTTTCGGTCCTAAATCAGAGCCAATTACATTCGCATAAATGAGTGCTTCACGAATGACTCCTGTCGTATTTGTATCGGCAATGGCTAGCGCATCGATCATTACTGTTGGCATGTTGTTCATCACAGATGATAAAATAGCTGCGATAAAGCCCATGGCCATCGTTACAACAAACAATCCTTGACTTGCTGCTCCTTCAATAATGTCAGTTAGAATCGTTGTCAGTCCAACGTTACGCAATCCGTATACAACAACATACATCCCGATCGAGAAAAAAACGACAGCCCAAGGCGCCCCTTTTAATATTTGTTTTACATGCACAGCGGGACTGCGTCTCCCCATCCATAAAAATAATAAAGCGACAGCGCCGGCAATAAATGAAACAGGAATGTTTGCGAATTCGCCGACAAAATAACCGATTAACAAAACACTAAGGACGAACCATGACAATCGAAACATGCGTACATCTTTAATGGCTTCGTACGGTCGCTTGACATGAGACAACTCGTAGCGCTTTGGAATGTCTTTTCGGAAGTATACATATAACACTAAGATGCTCGCTATAAGTGAGAAAAAGTTCGGAACGATCATACGTGTTGCGTATTCAACGAAACTAATGTTAAAAAAGTCCGCTGATACAATGTTGACAAGATTGCTCACAACAAGCGGCAACGATGTCGTATCCGCAATAAAACCCCCCGCTAAAATAAACGGCAGCACGTTTCGCTCGTCAAATTGCAACGCGCGCACCATCGCCAAAACAATTGGTGTTAAAATCAATGCCGCCCCATCGTTAGCAAAAAACGCTGATACGAGCGCACCAAGCAAGGAAACGAATACAAACATGCGAACGCCATTCCCATTAGCAACTCGTGCCATATGTAAAGCTGCCCACTCAAAAAACCCGATTTCATCTAAGATTAATGAAATAATAATAAGTGCAATAAAAGCAAGTGTGGCATTCCATACAATATTCGTCACGTCAATCACGTCTTGAAAATCGACAACCCCAGCGAGCAATGCTAATATCGCACCGCCGCACGCCGACCAACCGATCGATAGATTACGTGGTTGCCAAATGACAAACAAAAGTGTCACGAGGAAAATCAATGATGCGAGAATAACAGAAAGCAAAAAACCACTCCTCTCGTCTTATTCACAACGGATGCGCATTCCATCTGCCTCAAGCTTACGAATTTCTTCTTTCTGATTCGGTAAGTGAACGAGAATGTTTTGAACGAATGAATAAAATTCATGTTGTTTGTTTAGTGAATAAAACACCCATTGCGCTTTTTTCGTTTCTTTCACTAAATCACTATCTTTTAATTTTCGTAAATGTTGACTAATCGCTGGCTGGCTCATTTGTAAAATATCAACGAGCTCACATACGCAACAATCTGCTTCATTTAATATAGCCATGATTTTCAGCCTCGTTTTATCACCTAGTAGTTTTAAAATGTTGGCTATCTCCTCGATTTGACACATATACCTCCCTCCTTCATTCGATAATCATTATATAAGCATGTACTTATATAGACAAGTAAAGATTTTGTAAACTTAAAAAAGAGCTGATCGATTGATCAACTCTTTTGGTGTAAAACTAATCGTCATCTACCGTCCATGTGATATTCGTTTTAGGTTGTTGTTTCATTTTTCATTCCCCCTTCAACATGTATTTGTTTTCTAAATTAAAACCATTGGTACATTGAACATTTGCGATCCATAATCTCTTCTTCGAGTTGATGAATGAGCTGTTCTTGTTCTATTTCTTCAGCCGTCCATATTCGTCGTTGAATAGAAATTGTTAAGAAAAATAAATGAAACTTCATCACTTGTTCACCTCCTTTCAATAAAAAATCCGCAAGAGAAGATCCCTTTGCGGACTGAGAATAAAAGCCGCAAGGAACAGAACCTTCCTTGCGGCTTTTAAGCGCTTATGAAAAGATCAATGTTCTTAACATGGGAAGGTTGGACCAATCTTTCTTTGTTCAGTTGTGTTCCATACTCCTGTCATTGTCATCATGGTCCTTCCCTCCTTCCCAAATGATTTGATATAGTAAATTATATACATGATAAGATAAGTTTGTAAATACATAATAAAAATTTTTCCAAAAGGATTACAAAGATATGTATATGAAAGAAAACCAAAGGTATGCACGGACCAATGCATCATTTTTTTCTTTTTCTTTTAAGAAAATTGCTCATCGATGCACGATATATTTTTGTTGTGCTATTTGTTATTTTTGACTATGATCAAAAGGGAACATGTAGAAAGGAGCGTTTTATGAAACATACAGACATATACATCTTATCTGGATTTCTTGGAAGCGGGAAAACGACACTATTAAAGCGTCTCTTGCAAAGCGAAAAAGAACGAGGACGAAAAGTAGCGGTTGTGATGAATGAGATCGGTCAAGTATCCATTGATTCACATGCCGTTTCTGAAGATGCTCTGTTAAGCGAATTATTGAGCGGGTGCGTATGTTGCACGATTCAAGATCAATTTGAAGTAGAGATTTATTCTCTTCTCCAGCAACACGCATTAGATGTGATTTATATTGAAACAACAGGGGTAGCGCATCCAGTTGAAGTGCTCGATGCATGCATGTCGCCATTATTTGCTGGTCGCGTTCAAATGAGAGGTATCATTACAACGATTGACGCTACGCGTTGGTCAAATCGTCAACAACTTTCTGTTCCACTGCAAATGTTATTAAAAGAACAAGTTCGTCACGCAGATGTATTAATTGTCAATAAGACAGACGAATTATGTGTAGATGCGCAGGCGAAATTATCGTTTGAGTTACAAGCAATCAATAGTGATGCGCGCATCATTTTCACGACATACTCTAACGTCCGCATAGATGATATTCATCTTCTGTCACATCGGATGCGAAACGAACATGAGCGGCTGAACGTTGAGCGGTTGCGCATTCAAACGTATGTACATACATTTACAAAGCCGATTGATTTACATATGTTTGAACGATGGGTGCGCCAGTTGCCTGATACAATTTATCGTATGAAAGGTTTTTTGCGTTTTACTCATACAAGCGAGGTTTAC
>Ga0209721_1001682_pt1 | contig 15725 bp, 14 predicted proteins | sample TshhotsprinmetaG_FD_184139 | JGI IMG/M metagenome (GOLD analysis project Ga0209721, IMG submission 184139) | Hot spring microbial communities from South Africa to study Microbial Dark Matter (Phase II) - Tshipise hot spring metaG (SPAdes)... | ecosystem: Environmental > Aquatic > Thermal springs... | reverse complement strand
TATTATTATTCCCCAAACTGTTTCCATAGATGAGTATGAACAAGTAAAGCAGATGTGGATTTCTCAATATGAAAAAGGAGAGATTCCAAAAACAGAAAATATTTTTGATCGTTATCAATGGGTTGAAAATGATATTGTTTTAATAACTAATGTTTTAAATAAACTTTATTCTGATAATGAAGAGTTGAAAAAACAAGGACTAGATGAGGTTTCTTATATTTTACCTCTATTTATAATGAATAATTTAAATGGAGAGCAGTTGGTAACTTATTTAAAAGCAAAACTTGAAGCGGCTAAGATGGTGAAAATACTCTTAGATAAAGAAAAAGAAATTAAAGAAAAGATTAAAAAAGAATCAGAAAAAATAGAAATTCGCATACCAAAAGAAAAAAAAGCTGTTAAAGAGATGCATATGGAAATGGAGCTAGATAAAGATAAAACATAAAATAGTATTCAATTAAATCGATTGAAAATAGTTAAAGCTAAAATTTTATTTTTAAATACTAAATATGAGTGGATTTACTTTTCAAAAACCCTTTATTTTTTAAAATCTTCTGTTATAATTTTAACCAAGGAGGAACGACTTAGAGGATGAAAAATATAAAAAATGTTGATTTAAAATCAAAAAAAACTACTAATGATAAAATAGTTTTAACTAAGAAAGAAAAAACCAATATTATGGCACAACTTCTTAAAAAAGAAAAACTTCCTACTCTAAAAAAAGGTCAAGAAGTTGAAGGAAAAATAATTTCTATCTCAAAGAAAAACGTTCTTTTTGATATTGGTGCCAAAACATATGCTTATTTGGGTGAGTTAGAATTAAAGGAGTTTTTGATTTACTTTCCTTATTTAAAAGTTGGTGACAAAATTAAGGTTAAAATTATTTCTAAAGAGTCAAAAAATGGTTATCCTATTGTCTCTTTAAGAAAATTTTTTGATAAAGGCAAATGGGAAATTTTAAAGGAAAAAAAAGAAAAAGAAGAAGAAATAGAGGTTGTTTGTGGTGAGTATGGCAAAGGTGGTCTTTTTGTTGATTTTATGGGAATAAGAGGCGTGATACCAAAAATTCAACTTTTGGAAAAGTATATTAATGAGCCAGAGAAATTAACCGGTCAAAAAATAAAAGTAAAAATTTTAGAAGTAGATAAAGAAAAAAATCGATTGGTGGTTTCCCAAAAAGCAGCTGCTTTAAAGATTTCTCAAATAGAGCTGAAAAAAAGATTTGAGTCAATGAGAGAAGGTCAGATTTATAAGGCAAAGGTTTTAGGATCGTCTGAGTTTGGAATTTTTTGTGAGGTTAATGGAATTGAAGGTTTAATTCATATTTCAGAGATTTCTTGGGAGAAAGTGAATAGTGCTACTAATTATTTTCAACCCGGTGAAGCAATTGATGTTTCTTTAGTTGAGAAAAACACTAAAGACTTAAAACTTAATCTTTCTTTAAAAAGATTAACTCCTGACCCATGGGAAAATATTGAAAAAAAATATCCGAAAGATAAAGAAGTTGAAGGCGAAGTGATAAGAAAAGAAAAATATGGATATTTTGTTAGATTTGAACCAGGAGTTGAAGGATTAATTCATATTTCAAAACTTAAAGGTAATGAAAATATAAAAATTGGTCAAAAAATTAAGGTTTTTGTCGAAAGAATTTCTTTAAAAAATAGAAAGATGAGTTTAATTATTCCTCAAAAAGAAAAACCAATTCTTTATAGATAAAAAAAGTTAGTTGAAAACAGTTAGAATCGGTTAAAATTAGTTGAATCGGTTGAAGAAATGAAACCATAAAATTTGAAACTTAAAATATAGTATGTATTAAATATTAGAGAGCTACGAGTTAGAGGTTTATGAGTTGCGAGTTTATGGGTTAGATGTTAAGAGGTTAAGGATTAATGGGAGTCTTTTCAAGGTTAATTACACCGAAATTAAATTGGCAGAAACTTCTTCTTACTCTTCAAAACTTTTTACCACCATATTTTTTATATTTAGGTTTTAACATCGTTTTTATTTTAACATAGTTGATGGTTAACTTAGATTTTACTCTATTTTATAATCTTAAAAGGTCTTGAAAAATCATAAGGTTTTAAAATACAAACCCTTATCGAATTGCATAATAAAATAATAAATAATATAAGTATATTTATAATAATTATAAAAATTAAAATATATTAAAAGATAAAGTGTTACCTATGTGCCCAATTTTAATAAATGCTTTAAATTTTTAAAATTTTTAATAAAATTTAGTAAATATGTTAATTTGTTAAAAAAAACAGAAATATATAGATATATGGAAATAAAAAAAAGAGTAATTATTTTTTCCTCACTATTTTACCGACTTTTTTAATCGGATTCCTTGCTAATACTCAAAATATTGGTTATTGGATATTAATTGATAAAAAAGAGTTTTCACCAAACGGACCAAGACCACTGTGTTGTTGGGATTATTATTATGCCTACTTTAATCCAATATTTTGGTTACCTCACGTTTTACCTTTAGACAGAATTCGTGAATTATTAATTTATAGAAAAAATTTTACTCCTTTCAAAATCTATTTAAATAATTATTGTTCTCCCAACCCTCTAAAAAAAACAATAGATGCTTTTATGAAACCATGTATATTAACATTAACAACTTGTTTTGAATCTTTTCCTTTAACCGATATTAAAAATATTCAATTTTATCACCTCTTAATGGAAGTGAGATTTTATTTTGGCTATTTATTTTATATTGGTTTACGTTAGCTTAGTAATAATTATTATTAAATTAATTAGAAAGATTTTAATTAAAAACGATAAAGACAATTAGGATTAATCTGTTAGATTCACCAGCGGGTTATAGTAACAGTCTAAAATAAAAAAATGACATTTTTTGTCATAAAAGTTGTGGACATCTAAAAAGCCTACTTCTTAAAAGTGTTTTTCCAATTAAGTGATTAGAACCTAATTTTCTGGAAGATTGTTTATTTTTTCTGAAGATGGTCGATAGTCCCCAATTTAGGATTATTCTCTTTTTAAATTGGTTATTATTTAGATCAATTAAATCAATTAAGTTAATTAGAAATTGTTATTATCGTTTTGTTATTAATAGTTATTTAGTTAGATGGTGGCTGTTTGAAATTAGATGTTAAATGTTTGTTTTTTAATGTTGTATATTTTCATATTTTATTAACACATTGTTATAGTTAACATTTTTACCATTTTTCTCAAATTTTAATTTTCAATAATTTTTAGACTATAAAAATAATCTAATACTATATCCTATAATAGGCAAGCCAGATCGGTTATATTAGATGATAAAGCGATTTAGGATATTTTGTTAGCGGGATAATTTTATTTTTAAATAAGACTGTATCTTCAATTCTTATTCCCCATAGATTTTCAAGATAAACACCAGGTTCGACCGTAAAAACTTGATTATTAATAATTTTTTCTTCAGATAAAGAGTTGACTTTTGGATATTCATGGATTTCCAGTCCAACTCCATGACCGATTGAGTGAGGACATTGAGGAAGACCTTCTTTTTGATAAAGTTGTCGACAATAAAAAGCTAAGTCTTTACCTAAAAAATTTTTTTGAGAAAAATTAAGAGTTTTTTTCTGAATAGAAAGAAGTTTATTATAGATATTAATTTGTTGGCTGATTGGCCTACCAACAAAAACCATTCTTGTAATGTCTGATAAATAATCTTGATATTTAGCACCAAAATCAATAAGAATAACTGACTGTTTTTTTACTTTTTCTAAACCATTAACTCTGGTGTCATAATGAGGAATAGTAGAGTTTTTATCAATAGCAACAATTGGGTAAAAAGCCAGATCATAGCCTTTTTCTTTTAACCAAAACTCAATTTTATAAGCAATCTCTTTTTCTGTCTGTCCTGGTTTAATCGTTTTAACAACTTCTTTTAAACAGCTATCAGTAATCTGACAGGCTTTTTTTATTTTTTCTATTTCTTGATTATCTTTAGTTGATCTTTGATTAATAATGATTTTGTTAGTAAGAACAATTTCAATTTCAGTGAGTACTTGTTTTAAGCTATTAAACTCATTAACTTTTAAATCATCTCCTTCAACAGCTAGTTTTTTAATTTTTTCATTTTTAGCAATTTCTTTTAAATGAAAGATTAGTCCTTTTTCTGGAGTGATTAATTTAAAAGTTAGGAAACTGCTATTATGGTTTGTTTGAAAATTAGTTAAATAACGACCATCAGTAAATAGATAGTTATCTTTATTGGTGATTAAGAGCCAGGCTTCCCTTTCATTTTTAGTTAAGGTTTTTAATCCAGATAAATATAAAATATTGTAAAAATTAGAGATTAAAAAACCACCTGAACTATTTTCTTTTAAAAAATTTTTTATTTTTTTAACTCTTTTTTCAAACATGCTGATATTTTATCAGATTTAAGATAGAATTCATTTTATGAAGTCTAGATTAAAGTTTAAATTTTTTTTATATCTTATCATTACCCTAATATCAATTCCATTATTGTTTTTTTCTTTCAGTATTTTTCTCAAGCTGCCAAGATTAAAGCCAATATTATTGTTGACGCTAATAAAATTACCACCAAATTTCCTGATAGATGGAAGTCTTTAGCCCAAAGTGGTGAGGAGGCTGGAGTGCGAATGTTAGCCAATGTTATTCCTCAGATAAGTGAGTTATATCCAAAGTATATAAGAATTGATAACCTTTATGATTTTTATAATGTAGTTTCCAGAAATGATAAAGGAGAGTTAATTTTAAACTTTGAAAAACTTGATCAAACAGTTTGTGATATCTATGCTACTGGAGCAAAACCATTTTTTTCTTTAGGATATATACCAGAGACAATATCAGAAGACGGTAGCCTTATTGGTAAACCAAAAAACTGGCAAGAATGGAGTTTTTTAGTTCAAAAAACAGTTGAAAGATATAGTGGTCGAAAGACAGTTTTGTCTTGTGGGGCAATGTATGACTTTTGGCGAACTGATATTTATTATGAGGTTTGGAACGAACCTGATTTAGAGGTCTTTGGTAAATAGCATTATGGTGGTAATAAAAGTTATACTGAGCTTTATTATTACTCCGTAAAAGGCGCAGAAAAGGCTAATGATGTTTTGCCTTTTAAAATAGGTGGACCGGTAACAACGGTTTTATATAAAAACTGGATTCAAAAATTTTTAAACTATGTTTTAATAAATAATTTAAGAGTTGATTTTTTAAGTTGGCATCATTATTCAAAAAAAACTGATGACTACATTGATGATGTTATAAAATTAAATAGTTGGTTAGCAGAAGATTCAAAATATCAAAAGTTTAGAAATCTGCCAAGAGTTATTTCTGAGTGGGGTTATGATAGTGAGAAAAACCCAATTGCTGATACTGAGGTTGGAGTAGCTTATACTTTAGCCTCAATAAGAAACTTTATTAATGCTAATATTGGAGCAGCTTTTTTATTTGAGATTAAAGATGGACCATCAGGCTCATCTTGGGGAATACTTGATTATTCAGGTAATAAAAAACCTCAATGGCATGCTTAACAGATGCTAAATAGTTTATCAGGAAATCAATTAATAGTTGAACGAGAAGGTAGTTTTATTCGTGCTTTAACCTCAAAAGATGAAGAAAAAATTAGTTTAATATTAGTTAATTATGATATTGCTTCAAGAAATATAGAAGCTATTCCAATTACTTTTAAAAACTTAAGTTTTAAAAACTATAAATTAATAAAGACTTATTTAAATGGTCAAAAACTAATTGATCTTAATTTAACTCCTATAAATGGTGAGATTAGATTAACTGGCGAGAAGTCATTAATTATAAACCCCAACTCAATTATACTTTTAGAGCTTATTCCTAGTTAGTTTTTTTCAAAATACAAAGTGATAACAGAGGTAATAATCTGAGTTCCCTCTTCAATATTTGGACCGCCTCCACCAGCTGATCCCATTCCTTCAGTCATTGTTTTATAAAAAGGAATCGGTTGATTTCCAGCTGACTCAACAATATTGACAACCTTACCAAGTTTTATTCCTAGATTTTTAGCAATTTTTTGAGCTTGATCTTTAGCGTTTTCAATCGCTTTATTTCTTGCTTGTTCACGGTATTTTTCTGGCTGATCAATAGAAAATCTAATTCCATGAATGGTATTAGCGCCACTTGTAGTAACAATCTCCATTATTTCTGATGTTTTATTAACATCTTTAATTTTTATCTCAATAGTGGTATTACCATTATAACCATTAATTGAATTAATACTATTATCATATTTATAATTTGGATAAATGGAGTAGTTTGATGTTTTGATATTTTTCTTATCAATGCCTAAGTTTTTTAACTCATTAATAATTTTATTATTAATTTTATTTAGCTCGTTTGAAACTTCTTTTACTGTTGATTTATTGTCAATAGTGATTCCAGCTGTCATATAAGCAGTATCAGGAACAACCTCAACCTTTCCTTCGCCAACCACTGATAATTCAGTCGATTTAGTGGTAGTGATAACTGTTAAAGGATATGAAATGTTAAAGACATTAATAATAAAAAGAGCAAAAACAACAATAACAATAGCGATAATAAAGTTTTTTAAAAAGATATTTGAGTTTTCCATAAATTATTTTTAAAAATTTTAATCTTTAAAATTATTATAGACTTTTTTTAAAAAAATTAAAAGTTATAATAACTATAATGAAAATTATCAATAAAAAGTTTTATCGGAATTATCAAGAGATTGAAAGTTATGAAGCAGGAATTGTTTTAACTGGCGATGAGGTAAAATCAATTAGATTAGGAAGAATTAAACTCGAAGATGCTTATGTTAAATTAATTGGTAAGGATTTTTATTTAATAAACTGTCATATCTTATCTTACCCTTTTTCTCAAGACAAAAATTATGATCCAACTCGATCAAGAAAGCTTCTTTTACATAAAAAAGAAATTATTAGAATCCAAACAAAAATGAAAGGTGCTGGATTGACAATAGCGCCTAAATCTTGTTATAATAAAGGTAAGTTGATAAAGTTAGAGATTGCTTTGGTAAGAGGGAGAAAAGAAAGAGAAAAAAGAAGATTAGAAAAAGAAAGAGATATTAAATTAAGTCAAGAAAAAGAGATAAAAGAGCACCTTAAAATTTGATTTTAAAGCTGGGGATGACAGGAATCGATGGGAAATAGCACTTTTATAAACTGTTAGAGCGCACCTGGGCGATAAACGGAGAAGATAACTGCTAACGAAAAACTCGAAGCAGCTCGTTATGCCCCAATGTATGCTAGAGCTCAACTCTATACATATAACTAGAGCTAACGAGACTCTTTATAGATTTTTTCCGGCTTAATCTATAAAGGGGTAAACTAACCGGAATGCAGTTTTAAAGAGTTTTCAGTTGGTTTTAAAACTAAAGACTAACAACTGATGATTCATTGCGCTTTGACTGTTTTAGCGATGAACAAAAGATAAAAACAGTCTATCTCTAACTAAAGGTTTATAAAAATGTTTTCTCAGACTCCGGTTCAATTCCGGACATCTCCACTTGTTATTTTAAACTCTTTTATAATCTATTTTATAGAGCCTGCATTGACTTGACAAAAGAGCGGAAATTAAGTACATTCATATTATGATTAAAAAAATATCTTTTTATTTACTTTTTTTTACTTTTTACTTTTTGTTTTTAATTAATCAAATTTTTGCCCAACACCCTCAACAAAGTCAAAGATGGGTGTGTTTACATGCAGAAAAAGTTGAGGGGCAGGGGCATACAGCTGAGTTGACAGTAAGAGATGATGCTAAGTTATTGCCAAACTCAGATACTTTTATTGTTGAATGTATCAACGACTATACTATTTGTACTACAGGTAATTCTAATTTAGACACAAAAATTTTTGGTAAAGATAGTCTTTCTGAATTAAATCAAATTTATAGTTATCAATTTCAAGGGATGACTCCTCCACAAAATCCTACAAAAAGTAATTCTGAAGGAAAGATTAATCCGATAAGATGGAAAAGTTTTACACCTAAGGAACAAAACAGAAAATGGTTGGCTTTAAATTATTTTCAGCCAACCTCCTCATTAGGGACCGGTGAAGAACAAACTCATCAATTAGGAACTTTTTCTTTTGAAGAAACAGCAAACAATACTGATTGTGTTACCTTAAGATGGGATCCATATGGAAGAATCTTTGATGCAGTAACTTTAGAACCAATTAAAAATGCTAATGTCTATTTATATAAAAAAGAAGCCGATGGTAGTTTTAGATTATTTACTAATGTAATAGGAGGAATAATTAATCCTCAAAAAACTTTAGAAGATGGTGTTTTTAGCTTTGTTGTTCCTGATGCTACTTATAAATTAGTGGTTAGTTTAAACAATTATGAATTTCCAGTAACAGAGATTAGCGACATTCATCCTAATTATGAAAAAATCTATTCAAATATTTATCCAACAAAAACTGGGGTTGAAATTATTCAAAAAGGAGCCATTGTTCATCGTGATATTCCTGTTAAACCGTTAAGTATAAGTCAAAATAACAATGTTAAATTAATCTCACATTTTGAGGATTTAGATAAAACAAATTCAATTTTATATGTAAAAGGATTGGTTTCTCATCCTTTTGCTAAGATAATTGTTTATTCTTTAAAAAATAATAATAATCAACCGATAAGACATAATAAAATTTTAGAGACTAATGCCAACAAAAGTGGTGACTTTAATTTTAAAGTTGATTTAAAAAAATTTGAAGCTGGTGAGTTTTATGGAGAGTTAGTAATTAATAAGATTAATTTAACTGAAAGCAATCTTTTAAATCTCTTATTAAATAAACTTTCTTCTTGGTTAAAAATAAAAGTTAATGCTCAAACAATTTCAACAAGTTATCGTTTTTCTCCAATTTTAAATTATATTGAAGGTTATGCTTATGATAACAAGGGAAAAATAATTTCTAATGCTAAAGTTAATGTAGTTTTAAATTTTTCTAATAAGCCTTATTATTCAACCCAAACTGATGATAAAGGTTATTTTAAAATTAGTTCAGCAAATTTACCCTCAATGCCCTACAAGTTAGTTTTTACTTCTTCAACAGGAATAAAATATGAACAAAACACAAGCGATTTTATTTTAAAAAATAATAATTTTATTAAAGCTAATAATATTAATCTTAATAGCAAGGTTAAAATTACTACTGATAGTAGTCAAATAACTCAGGCAACTGACTCTCCAAGACCAACTTTTTTTACAACAGAAAAAGACCAATCTCAAGAAAAATCATTAGATAATAGTTCTCAAAAACCAGATTCTCTTTCAAATAAGACTAATAGAAATAACCTAGTTTTATTAATTTTGGCGATTTTATTTCTGTTGATTATTATTGTTTTTGTTTTAATTTATTTTTATATTAAAAAGAAACAACAACTTCCACCATCAACATTTTAAATTTTTTAAAATGTAGTAAATGCAGTTAATTGCCGATTTACATCTTCATTCTAAGTACTCTCGGGCAGTTTCTCAAAATATGATGCTGTCTGAAATTAGTTATTTTGCAAAAATTAAAGGAATAAAGTTAGTAGCAACTGCTGATTGGACTCATCCTTTATGGTTTAAATCAATTTCTGAAGAATTAAAAGAGATTTATCCAGGAATATATACTTTAAAAGAAAAACCTAAAGAGAGTTATTTTATCTTAGCAACCGAGATTTCTAGTATTTATTCACAAAATAATAAATTAAGAAGAATTCATAATTTAGTTTTTTCTCCTTCTTTTGAGGTCTCAACAAAAATTAATAATCAATTAATTAAATACGGTTTTAATTTAATGGCTGATGGGCGACCAATTATAAATTTATCAGCAAAAGAGTTATTAGAGTTAATTTTAAATATTGATGAAAAAACCTTTTTAATTCCTTGTCATATCTGGACACCCTGGTTTTCATTATATGGGTCAAACTCTGGTTTTGATTCAATAGAAGAGTGTTTTGGTGAGTACTCGAAATATATTTATGCGATTGAGACAGGTTTGTCTTCTGATCCAATTATGAACTGGCAGATAAGAGAGTTAGAAGATAGGTCAATTGTTTCTTTTTCTGATGCTCATTCAGGAATCAAGTTAGGAAGAGAAGCAACGGTTTTTATTTTTAATCAATCAAAACAACAACAAGATAAAGAAATTGAGTTTAGTTATGAAGATATTATCAAAGCTTTTAAAAAAGACACAACTGGTAAGTTGAAGATTGGTTATACAATCGAGTTTTTTCCTGAAAAGGGTAAATATCACTGGTCAGGCCATCGAAACTGTAATGTTCGTTTCTCACCTCTTGAAATAAGAGAAAAAGGAAGAGTTTGCCCTGTTTGTCAAAAACCATTAACGATTGGTGTTGAAGATAGGGTTTGGCAGTTATCAAATCATTTTTATAAAAGCAAAGATTTATTTTTTTTAAAGAATTCAGTTGGTTTAACCTTTGTTTATGATAAAGAAAAAAAACGCCGGCCATTTGTATCAACTGTTCCTTTATTTGAGATTTTATTAGAAATTAATAATAATTCTCAAACAAAGGCTTTAAAAGAGTATCAGAGATTAATTAATTTGTCTTCAGAATTTGATATTTTATTGAAAAAAACTTATCAGGAAATTAAGATTTTAGGAGGAGAAAGATTAGCTCAAGCAATAAAAATTATTAGGGAAAGACAGGTTTATGTTGAGCCAGGATATGATGGGGTTTTTGGTAAAATTAAAATTTTTCAAGATAATAAAGAAGATGTTAATTACCAAAATAATCAACAAAGTTTATTTTAAAAAAGATTATCTTAATTATTTTTTATTTTTATTACTAATTTTTTTTTTACCCAGTCAATTGGGTAAACATTTCTTTTTTTCTTTTTCTTATTTAAATGGAATAAGAGTTGATTATTTAGCGCCTACTTTGTATTTAACTGATGTGTTAATTTTTTTTATTTTTTTATTTAATTTTTCTCATATCTATTCTTTTTTAAAAGATAAAAAATTAATTTTAGTAATAGGTTTATTTATTATCAATATTTTTTTATCAACAAATAAGTACTTAGCTTTTTACAAATTTTTAAAAGTTTTTGAATTAATAATTTTGTTTATTGTTTCAGGAATTTTTTATAAAAAAATCAACAAAAAAGCTTTGTTAATAGTTTTAATATTTTCTTCTTTAATACAATTATTTTTAAGTTTTTATCAATTTATTTATAAACAATCAGCTCAAGGAGTTTTTTATTTTTTAGGAGAAAGAAGATTTTCTTTTTCAACAATTGGTATTGCTAAGGTTTTTTTTGATGGAAAAGAGTTCTTAAGACCTTATGGAAGTTTTTCTCACCCAAATTCTTTAGGAGGATTTTTTTTACTTTTATATGTGTTTATTTTGACGAATAAAAATTTTAATAAAAATCTGATTTTTAAAAATATTTTTTTATTAATTTCTTCTTTGTTGATCTTAATTTCATTTTCAAAGGTGGCGATTTTTACTTTTATTATTATTAATCTTTTTTATTTTATAAAAAAAGATGGTTGTAAATTTTGTTTGTTAGCAAAAATAGTTATCTTTTTAACAATTGGACTAATTTTTTTAACTAGTCAAACTGACATTCTAAGTTTAGAAAAAAGATTTTTTTTGTTTAAAAATTCTTTTTTAATTTTAAGCAAATATTTTTTTTCTGGAGTTGGTTTAGGAAACTATTTATTAGCTCAAAACCAATTAAAAAGTATTTATCCTTATTTTTTAAATCAACCAGTTCATAATATTTTTTTATTATTTCTGAATGAGGTTGGGATTTTTATTTTTTTAATTACCATAAAATATCTTGTTGTTTTTATAAGAAAAAATAAAATAAATTTTTATTTAATTTTAACTATTTTAATTACCGGTTTTTTTGATCATTATTGGTGGAGTCTTCAACAAAATTTTTTATTATTAGCTTTTATTTATGGAAGTTCTTCAATAGATTTTTTTACTTCTAAATTGAGTTTTAAAAGAAAGTTTAAATCTTCCTGACTTCCTTGGGGTGCAAGTTTAAACATTTCCAAAATTAATTGATGATGCTTAGCGTTAGCTAATTTTATTTTTTCTATAAAATCATTAGGGATTTGATTACCTTGTTTTTTTATTTCTTTAATTAAACTAGGGATTTTAAGAAAATATTTTTCTCCTTTAGAAAATGTTGAGATAGCTAATTTAATTTCCCCCTTTTTTGCTAATTGATAACCAGCAATAGCTTTTTTATCTGAGATTAATAAATAAAACTGAGCCTTTTTATAATAATCTCGAGTTAAGAACTCAATAATTTTATCTCTTATTATTTTTATTGGATATAAAGGATGGCCAGGAAGAAGACCAGGATAAGGAAGTTCATAAATGACATTTTTTTGTTGTTGATTAATAGTTTTTTCTGAAGATTCAATAGTAAAAGCTAAATAAATAATTAAAAAGGTAAAAATAATAAAAATAAAGACGAAAGATAATCGAAAAAAAGCTTTCATATAGTTTTCTTAAATTATATAATTTTTTAATAAAAAAAACAACCCTGAACCAGAACAAAGTTCGGTTCAGGGCGAGTCCCAAAACAAAACAAGTTCGTGATTCAGGGTTTATAAAAAGTTTTTTATTTTACTAATCTCTTTAAACTTTTCCCAGCAGTAAAACCTGGAGTTTTAGTGGCTGGAATTTGAATTTCAGCTCCAGTTTGAGGATTTCGTCCTTTTCTTGCCGCTCTTCTTCTGACCATAAAAGTACCAAAACCAGTAATAACTACCTTCTCTCCTCTTTTCATTGCATCAGCAATGGTTGAAAAGACAGTAGAAACCGCTTCTTTAGCTGCTTTTGCGGTTAAATTAGCTTTTTTAGCTACTTGAGCGACTAAATCAGCTTTTGTCATTTGTTTCACCCCCTTTCTTTTTTATTAATTTATATTTAACAGAATATTATTTTTTTGGCTTTATGTCAATCCATATTTAAAATATCTTATTATAACAATCTATATCAATTTAAGGCTTTATAAAGAGAAAAAAATAGTTAAATTAATTAAAATCAGTTTAAATTAGTAAAAACATAAAACATGAAACCTATTAAGTATCAAATAATTACAAATTATGAGTTATGCATTTTCGTATTACGATTTTATGGTTTTATTTTTTTTAAGAGCAGTTCTCTTTTAAATTTTCGTTGTTGTTTCAGTTCTGGTTTCTCTAATAACAGTAATTTTTATCTGTCCCGGAAAAACATCGAACTTGTTTTCTAATTCTTCCTTAATTTTTTGAGCTAAAATAACTGCTTCATCATCAGTAATGTCTTCAGGATTGACAATTACTCTTAATTCTCTACCAGCTTGTAAAGCATAAGCTTCTTTAATGCCTTTTTTAGATTTGGCTACTTCTTCAATAGTTTTAATTCTTTTTAAATACTCTTCAAAGTCTTCATGTCTTGCCCCAGGCCGACCACCTGAGATAGCATCTGCAATATAGACAATAACTGCTTCGACAGATGAGAAAGGGATATCTTCATGGTGAGAGGCAACACAATCGATAATTGGTTGAGGAAATCGGTATTTTTTCAATAGTTCAACTCCTAAATCAACGTGAGGACCTTCTTTGTCAGCAATCACTTTTCCGATATCATGAAGAAGACAACCGAGCTTAACAACATTAACATTAGCTTTTAATTCGTAAGCTAAAGCAGTGCCAATTTTTGTTTCTTCTAAGGTGTGAACAATCATATTTTGACCATAGGAATAACGATATTTAAATCTTCCTAATAATCTAATTATCTCTGAAGGAAGATTAAAAACACCAACTTTATGAGCTAATTCTTCTCCAGCTTTAAAGATCTCTTTTTCAATATCTTCTTTAGTTTTTTTAACAATTTCCTCAATTCTTGTTGGTTGAATTCTACCATCTTTAATTAATCTTTCTAAAGATAAACGAGCAATCTCTCTTTTTATAGCATCAAAAGATGAAAGTTTGATAACTTTTTCTTCCTCTAAATCAACATCAACACCAGTTGCTAATTCAAAAGTACGAATGTTTCTTCCATCTTTACCAATAATTCTTCCCTTAAAATCTTCATTTGGTAGATTAACTACTGATAAGGTATATTCAGCTACATAATCAACTGCTCCATAACGCATGGCATCAACAAGAATAGATTTAGCTTTTTCATCAGCAGTTTTTTTAATCTCTTCTTCAATAATTTTGATTTTTTTTGCAATATCTTCTTTTAGTTTTTCTTCCCAACCGTGAAGAAGCAGATTTTTAGCCTCGTCTTTTGTCATTTTGGCAATTTTTTCTAATTTTTGCAAAATCTCGGTTTTTTTCTCCTCAATTTGTTTAACTAGTCTTTCATAGTGAGTTTTTGTATCTTGAAGAGACTGTTTTTCTCGATTTAAAAGTTGTTCTTTTTGCTCAAAAATTTCTTCTTTTTTTGCTAATTTTGATTCAAGTTCTAGAACAGTTCTGGCAGTTTCATTGGCTTTTTTTTCTGCCTCTTCTTTTATTTTTATAGCCTCTTGTTTGGCTTGTGAAATAATTTCTTCAGCTTGTTTTTTAGCAGTTTCAATTAAGTGTTTTTTTTCTTGACTTATTGATAAAAATTTTTTAAAAAATTTTTGTAGCATAGGGTTATTATGGAAGCCTGAAGAGGAGTTTTTTAATAAAAACAAAACAAACTACAATTCTAAATTAAAACTTAGAATTGATAAGCTTTTTAAATTTTTATAAATCATTTTAATTTTTAATCTTTGATTTTTAATTTTCCTCTCAGGCAATTTTTAATTTAATAATTATATTTTACCTGATTTTTTTATAAATTAATAGTAATTATTTTTTGATAGATTTTTTTAGCTATCTCAAAGGAAAATCCTTTAGATAATAAAAATCGCAAAACTTTTTCCAATCGTTTTTTTTCTGGTAGATTTTTATATCTTGACCAGCGTTTTTTTAAAAGCTTAAAAGCAACTTCTTCCTCATTAATTTCATTTTGAGAAAAGTATTTTTCTATTAAATTATCAGAGACCCCTTTTTGTTTTAGTTCTTTGATAATTAGTTTTTTTGACTTTGGTTTTAGATTAAGACGATCATTAACATATAATTCTAAAAATTTTTTATCATCAATTAATCCTTGTTCTTTTAAAATATTGATTACCTTTTCTGCATCTTCAGTTGACCAATGTTTATTGGCAATTTTTTTATAAAGATATTGTCGGATCTCTTTTTCTGTTCGTGGCCGAAATTTAAGAAAAAAATAACTTTTATTAAGAAGATAATTGATGTCATCCAGGTTAGTCATGATTTAATTATATATAATACTAATTTCGCCACCAGTACAACCGACTCGGTTATATTAACTTTGGCATTAATTGTAGATTGTTATGATAATCTAAAAATATATTAAAAATAAAATATTGACTAAAATGGTATAAGTGTTAAATATAGTCAACAGTTAAATCAGTAATCAGTTGAATCAGTCAAAGTTAGTTGAAATCAGTTATAATCAGTTAGAATTAGTTGGAATCAGAGTTTTATGACAAATCATAGATGGACCTGTAAGGTTGCTTTTAACATCTAACATCTAACATTAAAAATAAATCTTAAATACTAAATCACAAATAAATAAAAAATAAAAAATGACAAACGATAATTGAATGATAAATGATATAAATAAATTAAAAATTTAAAATTAATTTTTTAAACGTTTGATGATTTCTTCTTTTAATTTTTCATTTTTTGCTAAATTAGCTTTTACTTCTTCTT
>Ga0209721_1001680_pt1 | contig 15742 bp, 16 predicted proteins | sample TshhotsprinmetaG_FD_184139 | JGI IMG/M metagenome (GOLD analysis project Ga0209721, IMG submission 184139) | Hot spring microbial communities from South Africa to study Microbial Dark Matter (Phase II) - Tshipise hot spring metaG (SPAdes)... | ecosystem: Environmental > Aquatic > Thermal springs... | reverse complement strand
AACTTTACTATCTTTAAGAATTTTCTCTATCTTTTGTTCATTAATTTTTTTATCAAAAAGATAGTCTAAACTTGTTCCACCAGTAAAATCAATTGAATAATTAAATCCCCATTTAAAAATAGAAAACAAACCAACACTAATTACTAATATAGAAAGAAAACAATATATTAAACGATATTTCAAAAAATTAATCATAAATTATGATAGTTTATAAAAAAAACTAATTAATCTCTTAGTAATCACTACTCCAGTAAATAAACTGGTTATCACACCAATTAATAAAGTTAAAGCAAAACCTCTAACCAATCCAAACTGGGGTAAAAACTCCCAGTTTAAAGGATTAAATAAAATAAAAGCTACTAAGATTGTTGTTAAATTGGCATCTTTTATGGCATCAATTGCTCGTCCAAAACCTAATCTGGCTGCCACATCAAAGTCTTTGCCTTTTTTTAACTCTTCTTTAATTCTTTCAAAAATTAAAATATTAGAATCAACTGCCATTCCTATTGATAAAATAAAACCAGCAATACCTGATAAAGTTAAAACTACGGGAATTGTTTTAAACACTGCTAAAGAAATTATTCCGTAAATTATTAAAGCTAAGGAAGCAATCAAACCCAATTTTCCATAATAAAAAATCATAAATAATAAAACTGTCAATAATCCAAAAATGCCCGCATAAACACTCTTTTTTACTTCAGCCTTTCCTAAAGTAGGACCAATATTTTTTTGCTCAATTAAATTAATACTTAAAGGTAAAGCTCCTGAGTTTATAGCAATTGCCAACTTTTTTGCCTCATTTAAGGTAAAATTTCCACTAATAACCGCATTGCCATCTAAAATTGCCTGTTGAACAATTGGTGCTGATATCAAAAATTCATCAATAAAAATTGCTACCGGTTTATTAATATTTCTTTGAGTAATTTCTGCAAATAATTTCGATCCTTCTTCGGTAAAAGTTAATAAAACCTGAGGTTTACCATCTTGTTGATTAAAGTCAACAGTTGCTTTTTTAATATACTTACCAGTTAGATTAGTAGGTTTTGTTAATGTATTTAAAATTGACTCACCAGTCGATATTTTAACTGACTGATCTTGCTCTACAAAAACTAATTGGGCGGTTTTTCCTATTAAATTAATTGCTTGATTAACATCAGTAATCCCTGGCAAATCGACTGAGACCCGATAATTACTTCCTGATTTTACTGTCTGAATTACTGGTTCAGAAACACCAAAAAAATTGACTCTTTTTTCGATAATATCTCTAGTTGATAATAAAGCATCTTCTAAATCTTCTGGTTTTATATTTTTTGTATCTGCTTCAAAAACTAAATGACTACCACCTTTCAAATCTAAACCCAACTGGATTTTGAACTCTTTTTTTATTTTTAAACCAAAAACATTAATCTCAATCTTTTGAGGAATTTTATATCTTTCTTTTAAACTATCAGGAATATTAATCCAAATTAAAAAGGAAAAAATCATTAAATAAAAAAGATTTTTAATTATTCTCATATTTTCTATTTAAGAAGCTCCTCCTCATTACCAACTAACATTATTTTAGGCTGTTTTAAAAATCGCCATATAAATGGATCATTGTTTTTTTTTCGAAAAATAAATTCTTCTTCAGTCATCACTGTATAGTTGATATTCTTATCAATCTGTTTTTCAATATTTGATATTAAAATCTCAATCTCAGGAACTACGGTAATACCAATTACTAAAAGATAAATTTCATCATTTTTTATAGGAATGTTTTTAACAAACTTTGTTGATAAAGCAATAAATTTAATCTTACCAATTTTAGTTAAATTTTTATAGATTTCTGTTGAGAGAAAATTTGTCTTGGCAAATATCCTCAAAAATTCCTCGTAAAAAAGATAGTGTTTGTTTAATGAATAAAAAATTTTATTTAGTCTTTTTTCCCTACTGAGTAATTTTTCTTGAGTCAAGATATCTAGCTCTCTTTTAACAGCATTAACCTCCTCTCCTAACTCTCGAACCATCTTTCTTAAATAATAAACATCATTAGGACGATGATAAAAAAGCTCCAAAATTTTTCTTCTCGTTTTCGAAGGAATAATATGTTGTAACATTTTTAATCAAATTAAAATTAATAAACAACTTTGTTTCCAACTGGTAAAATCTCAAACCATATCTGACCTCTAACAAAAGCTATTTCTTCATTATTTTCATTATATAATTTTATCTGATCGGTAGTTTTTTTCTTTTTCCAAACTGCTTTATAAACATTACCATTTTGAAAAACTAACCCATTTCCTTGATTAATAATACCATATAACAAATGACCACCAGGATAACCATCATTAGCCGAAGACTCTTCAGCAAAAATAATAACCACATTTTTAGCTTTTATCTGCTGATTATTATTTCTATCATTATGAGGTTGACCACTATTTTTTCTTAAATAAAAATTAGTTTCTCTATCATAATTCCACTCTACCTTATACTCATCAAATAAACTATCCCAAAATCCAAAACTAATATTTTTTATATCTCCTCTTTCTTCTTTTGAATAATCATCAATAAACTGCCATTGTTGATAATTTTTATTCCATCTAACTCCTTCGGAGTCAATATCTGTTAATTTTCTTTTTTCTTTCGCATACTGCCATAATTTCTCTGTTGACGAATACATTGTGTGTTCAGTAACCCGATTAGGCAATCTTTCATAATCTCGCCAAAAATAAGGAAAAGGGATTGAAAACTGATTTAAATCATTATATGAATTCCAACCTAAGTCTTTAAGATAACCTAGGGCATCAGCTGGTCCTGGAGTATTGGCTCCTCCAACATGAGCATATAAAGGATTTTCTCCAAAACCTTCTAATAATTTAATAAAATATATTCTTGCTGAACGAACAGGACCAATATAATCAGCATCTTGACAATAAAAAATTGCTAAAAAACGAGTTATTCCTCCTTCAGCTACTACCTCAAAAATTACATCAGCAGCTGTTAAACCTGATTGTGGACGAGCTTCAGTATGATTTTCAATCATTACTCCTAATGGTCGACGAGCCTCCCATTTTCTTCTTTCCGTTTCTGTATAATACATTCCATTAATTGGACAAACTTCAGTCTTCGGTTCATCTTTTTTATCATCTTCTAATTTGTCTTTGTTATTTTTTACTAAAGGAGATAATAAATAATTTTTTTCTTTGGAAAAAACTAAGTATGATCCTAAAGTAGAAAGAAGAAATATTATAAAAATAAATGGAATAGCAATTTTTTTCTCAATCATAGTTTTTATAAAATTATAACTTTAATTTTTCTATAACCTTTCTGCTTTATCAATCGCTTCTTTTTCTTCTTCAGTTAATTGATAACTGTTTGTCTTTCCTTTAATAACTTTTTTAGTATAAATTCTTAATCCTTCTTTGGTAGAAATAAAGTTTAAAATTATACCGCTATTTTGATTGTTTAACAAAACAATCACAAAGCTCTGATCACCAACTCTTTTTTCAAAAGGATTAAATCTAACTAAACCTATTTTTTGAAAATAGTATTTAGATAACTCTTTTTCTTTAGCTAATTCTTCTTTAAGAATGGAAAATTCTTTATTTAATTTTTCATTTTTTTCTAATATTGTCTCTAAAATCTCATCTAATCTTTCTTTTTTCGTTTTTGAAACTAAGTTAAAGTAATGATTTCTTAATTTATATATCAAAAAAGTCAAAAATAAAAGCCAACCGAAAAAAAATATATAAAAATAATTAATCTCCATAATAAGTTATTGTATCTTTTTTAAAAAAATCTGTCAATTAGACATTGATTTTTGAAACTTAATTGTGTTAAAAAATTAATAGTTTCGTTTGTAATATTTTCATTTAACTAAAGAATTTTAAATATCTCTTGACGAGGCTAAAATATCTGTTATTCTATTAATAAAACATTTTATGCCTAGAAAAACTAAAAAACAAAAAATATTAGCCAAATATCGTTATAAATTAAAGCTACTAGAAAAACATATCCTTAATAAGGAAAACCTAATTAACAAAGCTCAAAAATCTTTAAATTCAAATTTATCATCAAAACCAATTATTATCAAAGAAGAGATTTCTAAAAAAAATCTTCAGGATCATTCTTTATTATTAAATAGAAAATATTTTTTTCAAGATCTTAAAAAAAGTTTTTTTCTTAGTTTATTTATTTTATTACTAATATTCGGGTTTTTTTACTTAAAAATAATCTAAAAAAAGAAAGGGGGTGAAAAAATATGGCAACAATGTACTGTGTAAAATGTCGAGCAAAAAAAGAAGTTACTAACCCAGAAAAAGTCACTATGAAAAACGGTAAACCAGCAATGAAAGCTAAATGTCCAGACTGCGGAACTGGAATGTATAAAATTGGTGCTGTTTAATATCTTGTTTAAATAAGATATTTTTCATACCCCGCCTTCCGGCGGGGTTTTTGTTTTTTTTAAAAAAATTAATTTAAACTAAAAGAAGCTAATTTTTTATAAACTGGCTTAATACTAGTTAAAATACTCTGATAGAGAACTATTTTTTTAACATGAAAAGAAATATCAATATTAATTTTGGCTAATTTTTTTTGTAAAGCAAAATACTGTTGTTTTGAAGATCTTAGACCACGACCCAATGTCAGATGAGGGATAAATCTTCTTGTATTAATTGAATTTTTATCAAAGTTTTCTTTAACTACTCTGGCTAACTCTTCAATCTTTTTTTGTCTTTGAAAATTAAGATAAATAACTAATTTATGATTAACAAAAATATCTAATCCAAAAGAGTAAAGATAAAATCCTTCCTGATCCCAAAGAATATCTTTAATTTTATTTTTGATTTCTTTAACATCATTTCTTTCTCCAAAAAAATGAATTGTCACATGAAAGTTTTCTTCACTCACCCAGTTAAATTGAGGATATTTTTTAATAAGCAGTTCTAATTGATTATATAATTCTCGTTTTACTTTTTTAGGTAACTCTATTGCTAAAAATAATCTCATTTTTAAAAAAACTATCAACAATTTTTGTCGTAGAAAAATTTTTAAATAATGGCACTACTATTTTAACTTTAGCTTTAATACTTTTTGCTTGTTTTTTTTTATTTTTAATTTGCGGATCACCTTTAGTAACGGCAATTACTGTTGGTTTAATTAATTTTACTAAATTAAAATAATCATCATCTTGAGAAAAATATGGTAATTTAATTATTAAATCAACCGACTTTAAATTTGATAACATCTCTGCTCTTTGATCTTGATTATGAATGGGCTTTCTTAACTTCTTCTTACTTATAAACTCATCTGATTCCAAAGCAACAATTAAAAAATCTCCCTCTTTTTTAGCTTTTTCTAAAAACTTAAAATGACCATAATGAATAATTTCAAAACAACCACCGACTAAAACAACCTTTTTATTAACAAAAAATCTCTTATAAGTTTTTACTTGTGAGTAGAAAAATATATTTTTTTTCACGTTATATAATTATACTATGAAATTAAAAACAGAGATCATTAATGATAAACAAAAAGCTCTTATCATCTCAGAAAAAAACTATCTTTTTTTTGAACTATTTAAAAAACAATTAAAAAAGTATTCCTTAGAGATATTTTTTTCTTTAAAGCTTCCATCATCTATTCAACTATTTGACTATCTATTTTTTTTTAATAAAGAAGTAAAAGCAAAAACAGAAATAATTAAAAAAAATCCCCAGAAAAAATTTATTTTTATTTTTTTAAAAGACAAACATCCATCTTCTAATTTAAAAAAAACCGTCTTAAATAATCTTAAGATAATAAAAATTAAAGAAAACTTTCTTGATCAACAAGATATCGAAAAAATCCTTTGGTTCAGCCTTTCAGAAAACAAAGAAAATTTTTTACCATTAAGAGGAAAATCTACAGAAAAAAACATTAAAGAAAAAAAGGTTCTTAATAATTTTTTCAATTATTTTTCAGTTAAATATTTAATAATTTTAATAGTAATCCTAATCTTTGTTTTTAATACTCTTTTTATACCCTTTCTTATTTTATCTTCATTCTTAACTTATCAAAATTATAAAGATTTTAAAAAAGAAAAATATGAAAATATTTATTCCAGAAATTTATTAAACTCAAAAATTACTAATATTAGTGAAAAACTTTATTTTTCCCGATCTTTATATCATCTTTTAGGACTTGGTTTACTTCCTGATAATATTTTAGAACTTAATAAAAATGCTATTGAACTCATTAATAAAATTAATAATTTAAAAACTAATCTCAAAATAGTTCAAAAACTAATATTTTTAAAAAACAAAACCAACGATGAAAAAAATGATTTAAAAATTAGATTTGATAAATTAACTAATGATTTAGAGTCTATAAACAATTATTTAATGATTGTTAATCAAAAAATACCTTTTGAAAATTTTTTAGATACTAATAAAATTAGAGCGCAAATTTTGGAAGTTTCTGATCAATTAGAGAAAATAAAAAAAATCAGTCAATACTTTTTCAAAATTATCTCTCAACCAAAACCGCAACGATACTTAGTTTTTTTTGTTAATAATAGAGAAATTAGGCCAGGTGGAGGTTTCTTAGGTTCCTTTGCTATTTTAGAAATAAAAGATTACCAAATTGAGGAAATTAAAGTTTATGATGTCTATGATGCTGATGGTCAACTTACCTTTCATATTGAGCCACCACGACCATTAGCAAAATATCTTGGTGTTAACCATTTTTTCTTAAGAGACTCAAACTTCTCTCCAGATTTTATTGAAAATTATCAAAAAGCCATTTTCTTTCTTGAAAAAACCCTAAAAATTGCCGACTTTCAAGGCGGAATACTTTTGACAACCAGCGCCATCGAAAATATTCTTTCGGCTTTTGGCAATCTTTATCTTCCTGATTTTAAAGAAACCATTAACTCAAGTAATTTTTATATCAAAACTCAGCATCAAGTAGAAAATAATTTTTTTCCTGGTTCAACTCAAAAAAAATCTTTTTTGTCATCGACAATCAGACAACTTATTCTCAATTTAGAAAATGTTTCCTTTGAAAAATTAATTTTTAATCTGAAAAAATCTTTAGAGGAAAAACAAATGGTAATTTATATAGAAAATGATCAAGAGATGCTAAATTTTTTAAATCGATCTTTTTGGTCTGGAAGAGTTGTTAAACCTCAATGTCTAACTGGTAATAACTGTCTCCTTGATTATCTTTTTCCTTTTGATGCTAATGTTGGCGCAAATAAGGCTAATTTTTTTGTTAATCGTTATTATAATTTAAAAACTATTATTGACTCTGAAGGAAAAATTAATCATAGTCTATCAATTCAATACAAGAATCTTTCTCCTTCAAAAATCTTTCCTACTGGTAACTTTAGAAATTATTTTCAAATTCTTTTACCAAAAGATGTAATTATAAAAAACATTCTTAAAAATGGAGTTATAATCGATGAGATTGACCAAAAAGGTGTTAATGATTTTAAATTAATCGGTTTTTTCTTTGAAGTTTTACCTAAAAAAACAGTTGAGATAAAAATAAACTACCAACTAAAAAACAAACTCAATAAAAATCGACAATTTTATCAACTAATATTTCAAAAACAAATTGGTAGTAGTAATTCTGATTTAATTTTAGACTATATCTTGCCAAAAAATATTACCTCAATTAACCAAAACTTTTCTCCTCTTGTCAAAAATAACCAAATTCTTTATAATACAACTTTATCAACCGATAAAATTTTTATTATCGAGTTTAATAAAAATTAAATTAAGAAAATATGAAAAAAACCACCTCTCAATCAAAAAAAATATCTCTTGAAGTTAAAAAACGCGATTTAACTGGAAAGAAGGCTAAAAAATTAAGAAAACAAGGTTTTGTTTTGGGAAATATTTATGGACAAGATACCAAATCTCAAAGCATTATGTTTAATTTTAAAGACTTTATTAAAATTTATAAAACCGTTAAAGAAACCGGCATAGTTTACTTAAATCTTGATAATAAAGAAATTCCTTGTTTAATAAAAAATCTGCAACTTCATCCTTTAACTGAAAATATTCTTCATGTTGACTTTAGAAAAATCGATCTCAAAAAGAAAATTGAAACAGAAGTCCCAATAAAAACAATTAATCAGTCAGAGGCTGTCAGTCAAAAAGGCGGTATTCTTCTTATTCAATCACATAATCTATTAATCGAAGTTTTACCTGAAGATATTCCCCAAGTAATTGAGATTGATATTTCAAACATTAAAGATATTGGTCAAGAAATAAAAGTGGCTGATTTACAAGTTAATGAAAAATACACTATTAAGACTCCAAAAGACAGAGTAATTGTTTCAGTAATTGCTCATAAAGAAGAAAGTGTTGCTCCCGAAACAACCCTTACCCAACCAGAAATAGCCACTGAAAAACAAATTCTAGAAAGCACTATCGAAGAAAAAGAAAAACCAACTGAGAAAGAAAGGACTAAGCAACAAGAAAATAAATCTTAAAAATTTGCTAAAATTTTATTATGACAATAATTAAAAGTGAGTTTGCTTTAGCCTTAAATCAAGTAGCTAACGAACGAGGAATCTCAGTTGATGATGTGATTTCTTCAATTGAAGTTGCTATTATCGCTGCCTATAAAAAACAGTATCCTAATGAAGATGTTACTAATCTTGTCGCTAAAATTAACAAAAATACTGGCGAAACTAAGATATTTAAAAATAATCAAGACATCACTCCTCCTGGTTTTGGAAGAATTGCCGCTCAAACTGCTAAACAAGTCATCTTACAAAAAATAAGAGAGATTGAAAAAAAAACTATCATCAATATCTTTAAAAAACAGATAAGTACTATTACTAAAGCAAGAATTATTCGTTTTGATGGTAATAATTATTATTTAGATATTGGAAAAACAGAGGTGGTCCTACCAAAAGAAGAACAGATAAAAAACGAAAAATATCAAATAAATCTTAGTTTAATAGTCTATCTTAAAGAAATCATTGAAGACAAATTTGGCAATTCAAGAATTATTGTTTCTCGAACTAATCCCAATCTTATTAAAGAGCTTTTTAAAAGAGAGGTTCCTGAAATTACCAATAATGCTGTTGAAATTAAAAACGTTGTTCGTATTCCTGGCGAAAGAGCTAAAATTGCTGTTTATACAAACCAAAAAGGAGTCGATCCTATCGGAGCTTGTGTTGGTCAAAAAGGAATTCGAGTTCAAACAGTAACCGACGAATTAGGTGGACAAGAAAAAATTGATATTATCCAATGGAATTCCGATGATAAACTATTTTTAATGGCCGCCTTATCTCCAGCAAAAATCAATAATATTGAGATTAATAAAAAAGAAAGAAAAGCTAAAGTTTTTGTTAACGAGACTGAAGCCCCTTTGGCAATTGGTAAAAATGGAATTAATATTAATTTAGCTTCCAGACTAACAAATTATGAAATAGATATCATTCAAGAACAAAAAATGAATTCTTCAGAAAAAAAACAATCTGAAAATCAAACCTTGCCTCAAGATACTCAAATTTAAAAGAAAAAATATAGTAAAATATCATTATTATTTTTTAAAAAAATTATGTTTAGATCTCCTGTAGTTGCTATTTTAGGTCATGTTGATCATGGAAAAACTAGTCTTTTAGACTATATTAGAAAAACCAATTTAACAGAAAAAGAATACGGAGGTATTACCCAAAAAATCGGCGCTTATGAAATTGAAACTCAATTTAAAGACTATAAAACTAATAAAATCACCTTTATTGACACTCCTGGTCATGAAGCTTTTTCTAAACTTCGCTCGCGAGGAGCTGATGTAGCTGATATTGCCTTGCTTTTAATTGATGGTAAAGACTCGGTAATGCCACAAACCGTTGAGTCAATTTACCATATTAAAAATGCTAAGATTCCTTATGTTGTTGTTATCAATAAAATAGATTTACCTGAGGCTGATCCAGAAAAAGTAAAAACTGATCTTTTAAAATATGAAGTTTTAACCGAAGGTAAAGGCGGCCAGATACCAGTAGTTCTTGTTTCGGCAAAAAATGGTCAGGGTGTTAAAGAGTTATTAGAAATGATTCTTTTTGTTGCTTCTGATCTTAATCTTAACTGTAATTTAAATAGCTCATCTTTACTCGCTTATATTATTGAAACCAAAAAAGATAAACGAGGGGTAGTTGCCAGCGCCATTATTAAAAATGGTCTTTTAAAAACTGGCGATTTTGTCTATGTCGAAGATAAAAAAATAAAAGTTAGAGCTTTATATAATGATAAGAATCAATTAATTAAAGAGGTTATTCCTTCAATGCCTTTTGAAATCTTAGGTTTTGATGATTTACCAGTGGTTGGTTCAATCATTACCTCTCAGAAAATGATAATTTCTGAAAATACTGAAGAAAAAAAATCAACCTCATCAACTCCTAAGAAAACTTTTTCTTTAGATGATGTCTTAGGTAAAAACAATCAAAAAGAAAAAAAACTCTCTTTGATCATTAAAACTGATAATCAAGGCAGTTTGGAGGCAATTAATGATTATATAAAAAACAATAAAAATATAGAAATAGTTTTAACTGGCATTGGCGAGATTAATAAATCAGATGTTTTTTTAGCAAAAACAACCAAATCAATTATTATTGGTTTTAATGTTAAACCAGCTAGTGATGTCTTAATCTTATCTGAACAAGAAAAAATTATTATTAAAACATATAAAATAATCTATGAACTTTTAGAGGAAATTAATGAAGTAGCTGATTTATTAAAAGAAAAAGAGACTAAAGAAAAAAATCTTAAAGGTGAAGCAAAGATATTAGCTCAATTTAACATTGAAAATGAAATTGTCTACGGCGTCTCCGTTACCAAAGGCAAAATTAACTTAAATGATGATCTTGAGATTTATAATCAAAAAAATAATCTTATAGGAAAAACTAAACTGGTTTCTTTAAAAATTAAAGCAAAAACTGTTAATGAGGTAAAAAAAGGACAAGAAGCAGGAATGATGTTTTATCCAAAACTTGACATTAGTATAGGTTGTGTGGTAAAATCTATCCTATAGTTATGAATAATCATCAACAAACCTTATCTAGGATTATCGAAATATTAAATCGAGGTAAATCAGGGGTAATTATTATTCCTCAAAATCCAGCTCCTGATGCTGTTGCTGCTTCAACCTCTTTATATTTAGCCTTAAACAAAATTGGGAAAAATATCTCTCTTGTTTGCTCAACCAAACAAGATTTAGATCTAATCGGAGTTGATAAATTTCAACAAACTTTAACTGTTAGTGGAGATAATTTAATGATCTCCTTTCCTTATAAAGAAGGTTCTATAGATAAAGTTGATTACAATATTCAAGGTGATTATTTTAATCTTATTATCACTCCAAGACCAGGTTATGAAAAACTTAACCCTTCTCAAGTTAAGTATAGTTATACTGGTGGTAATTTAGACTTTATTATTGTTATTGACTCACCAACTTTAAATAGTTTAGGAGAGATCTATCAAGAAAACCAAGCCCAATTTACAGGTCGTGATATTATTAATATTGACCGTCATCTTACCAATGGTTATTTTGGCACTGTTAACTTGGTTAATAAAACCATTTCTTCTATCTCTGAGCTAATTTTAAAAATTATTGAGACTTTAAATATAGAAATAGATAAAGATATTGCTACTAATCTTTATGCTGGTATTGCTGCTTCCACCAATAACTTTACTTCTTACTCAACTAACGCTAATACCTTTGAAAACATTGCTAAACTTTTAAAGATGGGAGCAATAAAAAAGACTATTAAAAAACCAGTTGTTCAATCACCAACAATCAGTCAATCTTTTGAAGAGCAATCTTTTCCATCCAAGCCGGTTTTCCAAAAACCAATAAAAATCTTACCCTCATCTGAGTCTGAACCAACTCCAATTGAACATGTAGAAAAAGAAAAACAACCAAGTCAACAAGGATTTGAACAAAATAATCCTCAAAATTCTCTCAAGCCTCGAATTTTCCAAGGTGGTGGTTTAATTTAATTTTTATCTGAATCTAAAAGTAGCCCTTCTGATGATGGTTCCTCAACTTTTATTTTATCGACCGCTCTTACCAACTGATTGGTTCTGGTTGAGTTGACGTAATTATACTGTTTTAATAATGAATCAATTCTTTCGCCAATTTTTAAAAACTCTCCATTATATTTATTAAACTCGATCTCAAAGTTTTTAATATAATTAATTATTTTTTGGACATTTTTTTGATAACGAAAATTGTCATAGGCCTGACGAACCAATCTTAAAATTGCTGTAAAACTAAATGGGCCTGCCATCACGACTTTTTGCTTAATTGCTTCAAGCCAAAGATGATTCATCTTTTCATAAATATAGGAAAAAATCATTTCATTAGGAACAAACATGACAACAAAATCAACCGTGTTTCCTTCTGGATTAATATATTCTCTTCCAGTTATCTGTTTAATTTTTTCTTTAACATCTCTTTCAAAAGCTTTTTCTAACTCTTTTTTAGTCGCTTGATCATTAGTTTCCGTCATCTTTTGTAAACTCTGATATGGGAACTTAACATCAACATTAATTTTCACTTTGTTTGGTAAATAAATAACAAAGTCTGGCCTAGTCCCTGATATTTTTTGTTCTTTGTTAGATTCATAATCAACTCCTTTAACAAACCCACTCATCTTTAAAAGATCCTCTGCTACTTGCTCTCCAAACTGACCTCTCATCTGATTATTAGATAAAACTCTTTTCAGACTTTCTGTTGTTGATGATAGTTCTTTAGTTAATTTAGCTTGATCTTCTAATGCTTGTTTAAGCTGGCTAAAAGAACTAATTCTATCTTTATCTGATCTGTCAATTTTTTCTTCAGCCTTCTCTAACACCTCTTTGATATCTTTAATCATTTTTTCTATAGCTGATCTTTTATTTTCTAAATCAGTTTTTATATCTTGTTTTTCTGCTCCTAGTTTTTGTGAAGCCATCTCTACAATCTGTGGAATTGTTTGATCAGTAATTTTTTTAATAATATCAGGAAGAAAAAACCGGAAAACAATATAAATTATTACTAAAGAAATAATTAAAGCAACAATTATCTGAATAATCATATAATATATGATAACAGAAAAACTATGAAAGTTTTTTATAAAAAAGAGATTAAACCAGATGAAATAATCACCTCTCAACTATTAGTTGATCTTATTTTAAATCAACGCCAGATTAAAGATAAAAAAGAGTTTCTTAATCCAAAATCTCCTTTAAAAATCTCTCTTTTTAATTTTGATGAAAAATATAAAAAAAGTTTTGAAAAAATTATCACTCTTTTTGAAAATATTAAAAAAAATAATCAAATGATTGTTGTTTATACAGATTATGATGCTGATGGTATTACAGGAGGTGCAATTTTATGGGAGACTTTATATCTTTTAGGTTTTAAAGTCATGCCTTATGTACCAGAGAGAACTAAAGAAGGTTATGGTTTTTCCATAAAAGGAATTGATAATGTTATTAAAAACTTTAATCCAGCTTTAATAATCTCTGTTGATCATGGAATTACAAAAATAAAAGAGGTTAGATATGCGAAGAAAAAAGGTATCAAAATAATTATTACTGATCATCATTTAAAAACTGATCAAACTCCTGAAGCTGAAGCAATTTTTCATATTCCTAAGCTTTCAGGCTCAGGAGTGGCTTACTTTTTTGCTAAAGAAGTGTTTAATCAACTTTATAACTCTGTTAAGAAACAAGGCGAAAAAAATGACTTAATTAAATTAATTAAACTGGAAAAAAACTTTTCCACTGACTACCTCGCTTTAGCCTCAATTGGAACAATTGCCGATTTAGTGCCATTAACTGATCAGTCAAGATCAATTGTCAAATATGGATTAGAGGCTTTTTCAAAAACAAAAAGAACTGGTTTAGTTGAGATTTTAAAACAAGCAGGTGTTTATGGAAAAAAAATCGCCCCTTATGAAATCGGTTTTATCATTGCTCCCAGAATTAATGCTGTTGGTCGATTAAAACATTCATTAGATGCTTTAAGACTACTTTGCACTATAGATAATAATCGAGCTTCTAAACTAGCTCATCAAATTGGTAGTTTAAACATTCAAAGACAAGATTTAGTAGAAAAATCAGTTGACGAGGCGAAAAAAATTGTTGATAAGTGTAAATTAGATCAAAACAAAATCATTATTCTTAATTCAAATACTTGGCATGAAGGAATTATTGGCTTGATTGCCTCAAAAATCACTGAAGAGTACTATCGACCAACCATTATTTTGACAAAAACTGATGGTTATTATAAAGCCTCAGCTCGATCAATTACTAGCTTTCATATTACTAATTTTTTAAGATCATTAAAAAGTTATTTAGTTGATGTTGGTGGTCATTCTCAAGCTGCAGGTTTTACAATCGAGGAAAATAAATTGGAACTGTTTAAAAAAACTGTTTTAGGCAAAGCTAATCAATTAATTAAAGATAAGGATTTAGAAAGAGTAATTGAGGCAGACTTAAAAATTCCGCTTTCAAAAATTAATCTGCAATTAGCTAAAACCTTAGAATCTTTAGCTCCATATGGTATAGGCAATCCCCAACCAACTTTTTTTAGCCAAGGTAAATTAATTAATGCTAAACTCTTTGGCAAAAAAAACCAACATCTTAAGATCTTAGTTAATGATATAAATCAATCTTCAACCAATGAGCCTCTTGAACTAATCTCTTTCAATCAATCTTCTCTTTTCCCTCATCTCTCCCGTCACCAACATCTTCAAATAGTTTATACTTTGGAAATAGAAAGATGGAAAGAAAAAGAAAAAGTCAGAGGAAAAGTTGTTAAGATTTGTTCTTAAATAGTTATTCCTAATTTTCTTAAACTTTGTTTATATTTATCATATAATCCTAAATCCTTACTTCTACAAATATATTTTTCTAATTTTTCTTTTAAAGAACCTTTATCAGATAAAAAACCTCTTTTCAAATAATCTTTAATGAATTCAATATCTAAAGGTTCAAAAACAAAATTAAATCTTCTCAACATAATTTCAAATAAAAAATATCTAAAAATAGCGCCAAAACTTAATAATCTATTCCCATCTCTTGTTATTAACAAGGCTGGATATTCTGGACAAAAATTCACTACTCTTTGTTCATATGCTGTCATAGCATCTCCAGTTAAATATAAAATAGGAGGCTGCGAATCACTTTGTCTCCCAATAAAAGGTTGATCGATAGTAAACATTTTTCTTCTTAAATATCTTTCTAGATTTATGTCTCCCACAATTTGTCTCCTATTAGGAAATGGTTGTTCGCGAACATATACTCTTTGTCTAAAAAAAGTAACAATATCTAAACCGTAAGGAGGTAATAATTCTTTAACTTTTACAGGTTCTAATCCTGTAACAGTAACTAATGCTTCATTTCTAGCAACGCCTCCTTCAATAAAAATACCTGGCTGAATTCTACAAAAAAAAGAAACAAAATCGACTGGTATTTTAATCAAGTCAGGAGGAAGTAAAAAATCCATTCTTTCTCCTTTTAGCCGCTGATATATTTTATATCTTTTTCCTCCTCTTTTTTCCATAAAAGAATTATTTTACCAAAAAATCTCATTGTCAATCTAAAAAAAACTCTCTAAAATTATTAGCATATGAAAGAATTATCAATTATTCAAACCAAAGAAAAAATCAATCATGAGATTGAACTTTTTGGTTGGGCTCAATCTGTCCGTAGTCATAAAAAAGTCGTTTTTATTGACCTAAGAGATAGAACTGGTATCATCCAGGCTGTTGGTG
>Ga0209721_1001679_pt1 | contig 15746 bp, 21 predicted proteins | sample TshhotsprinmetaG_FD_184139 | JGI IMG/M metagenome (GOLD analysis project Ga0209721, IMG submission 184139) | Hot spring microbial communities from South Africa to study Microbial Dark Matter (Phase II) - Tshipise hot spring metaG (SPAdes)... | ecosystem: Environmental > Aquatic > Thermal springs... | reverse complement strand
TTTAACTTCGTCAGTTCTTTTACTGACATGGGTGTATCCTCCTTTCTGTTCTTGGGCGAACAATGGAGAATACACCCTTATCTTTATTTACTTCAAGATTTTACACAGAAGATTTTACGCTACCTCCCACATGGTTCAGATGAAAGAGATTTTTTGCTATAACAAGCAGAACTAACTGCAGAAGTCTTTATATCCCACATGGTTCAGATGAAAGATATATATAGTAAAAAAACTTTAATGTCTTTATGCCGCCTTTATATCCCACATGGTTCAGATGAAAGAGCATTTAAGTGAGACTTTACTAATCGACCATCAAGCTTTATATCCCACATGGTTCAGATGAAAGGCTTTTAGAAGACTACTCAACGAGAGATTTGACAACGAAGCTTTATATCCCACATGGTTCAGATGAAAGAAGCAGCACTCGTAGTATCGTAACCGTTCGAAGTCGTCTTTATATCCCACATGGTTCAGATGAAAGAAAGTTGCGAGAGGTATTTATCTTTCTCGTTTTTTACTCTTTATATCCCACATGGTTCAGATGAAAGTTTCTGTAGGTAAATAGTATGAGTTCTTTTCTTCACTTTATATCCCACATGGTTCAGATGAAAGTCAATCGTCTGTTTGGTTTTTATAGAGTTGATAAAAACTTTATATCCCACATGGTTCAGATGAAAGACTAATGGTATAAACCCAACAAAAATACCTTAACAAACTTTATATCCCACATGGTTCAGATGAAAGGCATCTGGAGACAAGTTGTAAGAAGGATTATAAACAGACTTTATATCCCACATGGTTCAGATGAAAGGAGTTTATCAAGCAATTCACGCTCTCCCCAATCGCCCTTTATATCCCACATGGTTCAGATGAAAGGAGAGACATAAGAATATGAGAACTCAAAGAACGCTCTTTATATCCCACATGGTTCAGATGAAAGAGAAAGATGTTGATTATGCTGTTGTTGATATTGAAACTTTATATCCCACATGGTTCAGATGAAAGGCTTTGTTTCTATGCGATATGCTGATGAAGTCCCAGCTTTATATCCCACATGGTTCAGATGAAAGTTTAAATAGCTGTAGAGATAAGAAAAGAGATGCTTTTCTTTATATCCCACATGGTTCAGATGAAAGGGGCCGAATTTAAGTTGTTCTGCGAAGGGCTTATAACTTTATATCCCACATGGTTCAGATGAAAGGTCTATGTATCTGGTGCAGGGACATTTTCTGATATTCTTTATATCCCACATGGTTCAGATGAAAGGGTTTGCGAGGACTGCCGCAAGCGCAGGAAATTGGGCTTTATATCCCACATGGTTCAGATGAAAGCAACGCTGGCAAGAGGATACAGTAACGCACAACTTGCTTTATATCCCACATGGTTCAGATGAAAGCTTGCTCGAAGAGCATGCAACCAATGTTGTAACAGCTTTATATCCCACATGGTTCAGATGAAAGTTAATGAAGCATTTATAATACAGATACTACCCCCGCCTTTATATCCCACATGGTTCAGATGAAAGTTAATTCTACTAATAATGCTATTAATAACAGTCCTGCTTTATATCCCACATGGTTCAGATGAAAGTTAATGAAGCATTTATAATACAGATACTACCCCCGCCTTTATATCCCACATGGTTCAGATGAAAGAGGTTTCCCATCAACAGCAATTACAACAAGGATTGACTTTATATCCCACATGGTTCAGATGAAAGTGAAATATAGAGTCAAAGGCACAGACATACTCCATAACTTTATATCCCACATGGTTCAGATGAAAGCATCGCAATTAAAGCACCTATGAACCGTCTTGAGAAACTTTATATCCCACATGGTTCAGATGAAAGGACAACAAAATGTGAAAGTGTGCTGCTCCTCTTTGCCTTTATATCCCACATGGTTCAGATGAAAGTATACTTATACCGATGGTAGCCGCACTGAGCGTATTGCTCTTTATATCCCACATGGTTCAGATGAAAGATACTGCAAAAAAGAGTTTAAGTGAGACTTTACCAAACTTTATATCCCACATGGTTCAGATGAAAGCGCTGTGACACTCGAGACTTTATGTCCAGTGTCACAGCTTTATATCCCACATGGTTCAGATGAAAGGATGCGTTCATTCAGCATGTTAAAGAAACCTTTTCGCTCTTTATATCCCACATGGTTCAGATGAAAGTATACGCTTTAAACGCTTGATAATTCTTGATTTGAGCTTTATATCCCACATGGTTCAGATGAAAGGTGACTTTTTAGTTTTGAGTTTTTAATAAGCTATTAAGCTTTATATCCCACATGGTTCAGATGAAAGTGGTGGCTCATGAGTGCGGAGAAAATCTATTGCCTGCCTTTATATCCCACATGGTTCAGATGAAAGAGGATAAGTAAGTGTAATAATTGATTTCCAAATATCTTTATATCCCACATGGTTCAGATGAAAGGGTGGTTAACTGCCCGTGCTCGTGCAGATGCTATAGCCTTTATATCCCACATGGTTCAGATGAAAGGGGGAAGCATGAGGCATCAGACATGGATTTGATACCTCCTTTATATCCCACATGGTTCAGATGAAAGGTGAAGGACGGCCTCACCATACTTCATCAAACGCTTCTTTATATCCCACATGGTTCAGATGAAAGGTATCTAAACATAAAAAAATACAAATTTGTTGAGATACTTTATATCCCACATGGTTCAGATGAAAGTCAAATCTCACTTGAATACCTTTTTACAATTCTTACTTTATATCCCACATGGTTCAGATGAAAGACAACGATAAGTGAATTTCGTTGCACTCTTAAACTGCTTTATATCCCACATGGTTCAGATGAAAGTGTATCCCGTGATAGCAGCAGCGATACCGAGAAGCGTCCTTTATATCCCACATGGTTCAGATGAAAGTAAATTCTTTTGAGTTGTCAAGATTACATAAATATCTTTATATCCCACATGGTTCAGATGAAAGAGAAAATCAATGAGTTAGATATTCTGCGTTGAGATACTTTATATCCCACATGGTTCAGATGAAAGTTCTTTTATTGAGCAAGTTAAGCAAACTTTTTCTCTCTTTATATCCCACATGGTTCAGATGAAAGCTCGGCTGGGTTACCCTGCTGCTTGTGAGCAGGGTACCCTTTATATCCCACATGGTTCAGATGAAAGTCTATTCGTTATTCTAATGAAGTTCCCGCTGACGATCTTTATATCCCACATGGTTCAGATGAAAGTCTTAATAACTTTTTTAATCAGCTTCGTCGTCGCTTCTTTATATCCCACATGGTTCAGATGAAAGTTATCAGTATAAAAAAGAGACATTTGGAGGTGTATTATGACTTTATATCCCACATGGTTCAGATGAAAGGAAGAAGTCTAATGATGCACGACAGCTTGTAGTAACTTTATATCCCACATGGTTCAGATGAAAGCTTATCAAGCAATTCACGCTCTCCCCAGTCATCTTTCTTTATATCCCACATGGTTCAGATGAAAGAGCACCCCAGAAGCGTCCAACGCTTACAAATTCGGCCTTTATATCCCACATGGTTCAGATGAAAGAAAGTGTCTATGAGTAAGAATTTTTTTCTTAATACAACTTTATATCCCACATGGTTCAGATGAAAGATGATATGACAGGGGCTCTGAAGCATTGCCTCTACAACTTTATATCCCACATGGTTCAGATGAAAGGCACCCCAGAAGCGACCAACATTCAAATAATTATCCTTTATATCCCACATGGTTCAGATGAAAGTTAGAAGTAGAAGAAGAAGTAATATCGTCTATAAACTTTATATCCCACATGGTTCAGATGAAAGCTTCGTAAATTCAATATCAAGTGGAAGTGGAAAGGTCACTTTATATCCCACATGGTTCAGATGAAAGTAACACTTTCAATGTTACTATCAATCTTTTCAATAGTCTTTATATCCCACATGGTTCAGATGAAAGGAGAACCAACATTAGTATGAGAAGGAGTAGAAGTATGCTTTATATCCCACATGGTTCAGATGAAAGATATTCTTATGTCTCTCAATGAAACTGCTGTTGTTGGCTTTATATCCCACATGGTTCAGATGAAAGACCACCAGAACCAGAACTATTAATAATGTCTTCTAACTTTATATCCCACATGGTTCAGATGAAAGCTACAAGATAAAAAGCAAGAAAAAAAGTCTCTCGTCACTTTATATCCCACATGGTTCAGATGAAAGTTGTGCCTCTAATGCAGTTGTTCCGCTTCCTGAGAACTTTATATCCCACATGGTTCAGATGAAAGATAGTTAACTCAAACGATATAAAGCACTTGCAAGCCTTTATATCCCACATGGTTCAGATGAAAGTCTTTTACTTTCAATCGCACTTTTTATTATTAACAACTTTATATCCCACATGGTTCAGATGAAAGGGCAGAAACCCGAAAGATATTACAACTCCCGAGTTCCTTTATATCCCACATGGTTCAGATGAAAGACGAGAAGCACCCCAGAAGCGTCCAACATTCTGAAATCTTTATATCCCACATGGTTCAGATGAAAGCTTTTAATGATGTTATTTCTTTCTCCGTCAGTCCGTTCTTTATATCCCACATGGTTCAGATGAAAGCTGTGTCTATCATCGCAACCCTACCGCTGATGCCTTCTTTATATCCCACATGGTTCAGATGAAAGTACCAAAGTCTCAAAAGCTTAATAACTTTTGAGAGACTTTATATCCCACATGGTTCAGATGAAAGCGAAACGCTTGTTACCGTAGTGCCGTGTGTAAAATCTCTTTATATCCCACATGGTTCAGATGAAAGACTGCTGAAATTCAGATGCAAAGATTACAAAAGTACTTTATATCCCACATGGTTCAGATGAAAGTTATTACGATAAGTTTTTATTATACTTTTTTTTAGGCTTTATATCCCACATGGTTCAGATGAAAGATACAATTGTAATAAATAAAAGCTGTCATTGACAGCTTTATATCCCACATGGTTCAGATGAAAGTTTATAGTACTCCTTATAATCACTGACCCCCCACTCTTTATATCCCACATGGTTCAGATGAAAGGAAGTTGAGCGTAGTTTTGTCTTTGCAGACAGCGAACTTTATATCCCACATGGTTCAGATGAAAGCCAAAAAATGCCTTAAAATAGTTCGAAACTAACTTTCTTTATATCCCACATGGTTCAGATGAAAGATGGACAGGAGAGCCTTCAACAACTCAACTGTTAATCTTTATATCCCACATGGTTCAGATGAAAGTTTGAATGAGTATTGGCAGTTAATGAGCATCTTTCTCTTTATATCCCACATGGTTCAGATGAAAGTGGATACTCTGGAAGGTTTTGCATATACTGTTAGTCACTTTATATCCCACATGGTTCAGATGAAAGATGATATTGTAGACAGAAATATCCCCGAGCAATTGCTCTTTATATCCCACATGGTTCAGATGAAAGACAATTATTAGATTTCTGATTAACAGTGCAATTAGTCTTTATATCCCACATGGTTCAGATGAAAGACACATAGCAGCCTTTTTTCCTTTTTTGACTGGGACACCTTTATATCCCACATGGTTCAGATGAAAGATAACCTATAACCATCCCTAATTCTAATTTAAAAATTCTTTATATCCCACATGGTTCAGATGAAAGCTTGTTAAGTAACTCTTTTTCGCCCCAGTCATCGCCCTTTATATCCCACATGGTTCAGATGAAAGCAAGGTGGGTATTTACTATAAGTATTTTGATTCTCTTCTTTATATCCCACATGGTTCAGATGAAAGTATGTATGCGATAATTTAATTGCCTATAGCCATACGGCTTTATATCCCACATGGTTCAGATGAAAGAGCACCCCAGAAACGACCAACACCAGAAAAAAAAGACTTTATATCCCACATGGTTCAGATGAAAGTGAATGGACTTATCGTTATCGCAAGTTGAATATGTTCTTTATATCCCACATGGTTCAGATGAAAGTTATCGTTGAGTATCAGAATAACCGTTCTGATACTTCCTTTATATCCCACATGGTTCAGATGAAAGTACTCTTGTTCATGCTATTATTTCTTCTCTTGATTTCTTTATATCCCACATGGTTCAGATGAAAGGGTGATGGGAAGATGCCTCAAATCCCTCATTGACTGTCTTTATATCCCACATGGTTCAGATGAAAGGTCTCTCGTCACGGGTACCCTGCTCCAAAAGGACGCCTTTATATCCCACATGGTTCAGATGAAAGCGGTTAAGGCACTTAATCAGAAATTCTGTAAATGTCCTTTATATCCCACATGGTTCAGATGAAAGAAGAGATGTTAAATCGTTTATAACTTTAAGAAAACTCTTTATATCCCACATGGTTCAGATGAAAGTAAGAGAGGTAGTTTCGAATTTCTTGTAGTTGGGGACTTTATATCCCACATGGTTCAGATGAAAGTTGCTATTGATATCGCCGTCTATAAGCTCTATGAGCGCCTTTATATCCCACATGGTTCAGATGAAAGTTGATAGACTTTTTAAGTTTTATAGAGTTGACAAGGTCTTTATATCCCACATGGTTCAGATGAAAGGTCGAATGGACTTATCGTTATCGTAAGCTTAATATGTTCTTTATATCCCACATGGTTCAGATGAAAGTAGAAAAAGTAGAAGAACCTTCATTAAAACTAAAGACCTTTATATCCCACATGGTTCAGATGAAAGTGAATTCCGAGCTTTTTAGTCTTCCTAATCGTTTTTTCTTTATATCCCACATGGTTCAGATGAAAGAAGTATTTATGCGCTTCATCAATAACAATCAAAGAGTTCTTTATATCCCACATGGTTCAGATGAAAGCTGATAACTTAACTTGATTGTCTACTGTCTCTCGTCACTTTATATCCCACATGGTTCAGATGAAAGTAACTCTAATACCACCAACGACAACAGTTTCATTACTTTATATCCCACATGGTTCAGATGAAAGAAAGGCCTGTTTAGCAGCTTCACGCTCTTGACCAAGCTTTATATCCCACATGGTTCAGATGAAAGATTGCCTCCTCCTCCGAGAGTGCAAAAATTTTTCGTGCTTTATATCCCACATGGTTCAGATGAAAGCCAAACGGGACTATTTGGGTTTGTTAGATTTGCGATGCCTTTATATCCCACATGGTTCAGATGAAAGGCGTCTTTAATTGCTTTTGCCAAATTGTCTACGTCCTTTATATCCCACATGGTTCAGATGAAAGTTACTCGAGCGGGAGGCTGAAAGACGGAGGCTTGAGCTTTATATCCCACATGGTTCAGATGAAAGATGTATTCAGATGAGACTTAACAAGACGACCATCGCACTTTATATCCCACATGGTTCAGATGAAAGTTAAAAAGCCTATCAATATTGTATTCAGACCACACAACTTTATATCCCACATGGTTCAGATGAAAGTTAAAAACTCATTCTTGAGCTTTTAGTGAAGTCACAGCTTTATATCCCACATGGTTCAGATGAAAGTTCATCAAAAAGTAGTGCCATCAGGATTTTTATATGTCTTTATATCCCACATGGTTCAGATGAAAGGTTGTGACACTCGAGACTTTATGTCCAGTGTCCAACCTTTATATCCCACATGGTTCAGATGAAAGCCTAACAGGTTCAATATCACGCTTTGCTTCACAAAACTTTATATCCCACATGGTTCAGATGAAAGTTTTCATCGTTTTTTTCCTTCTTGTAACCGTGACACCTTTATATCCCACATGGTTCAGATGAAAGGGATTCTGCTGTCAATGACAGCGACACAAGCCAGCGCTTTATATCCCACATGGTTCAGATGAAAGGCAGTTCAATGCTGTCTATGTATTGCAGGATGCTCACTTTATATCCCACATGGTTCAGATGAAAGCCTAACAGGTTCAATATCACGCTTTGCTTCACAAAACTTTATATCCCACATGGTTCAGATGAAAGCTTTAACGTCTCTTCTATGAGACGCATAAAATTTTCCTTTATATCCCACATGGTTCAGATGAAAGTTAACAATAAACTTATTGCTTTGCATGTAAAAGATCTTTATATCCCACATGGTTCAGATGAAAGTATAGGAGGAAAAAATGAAAGTGGTCATGAAGCCAACTTTATATCCCACATGGTTCAGATGAAAGATGTGTGTGTCTGTGTGTGTTGTGTGTTGTGTGTGTCTTTATATCCCACATGGTTCAGATGAAAGTTCTATGCGATATGCTAATGAAGTTCCCGGCGATGACCTTTATATCCCACATGGTTCAGATGAAAGTCAGGAGATGAAGGAGCTGCTGTCCGCTCTCGATTTCTTTATATCCCACATGGTTCAGATGAAAGAGACTTAACGAGACGGCCATCAGAACTAAAATTCGCCTTTATATCCCACATGGTTCAGATGAAAGTTCTATGCGATATGCTAATGAGGTTCCTGTCGATGACCTTTATATCCCACATGGTTCAGATGAAAGCTATGAGTAAGAAAATTAGAAACAGAAGGATTAACAGCTTTATATCCCACATGGTTCAGATGAAAGCCCACATGGTTCAGATAAAAAGGATGAACGCCAAACTTTATATCCCACATGGTTCAGATGAAAGCAATTTCTGTCTGATGCATATTACAATCCTGAACTTCTTTATATCCCACATGGTTCAGATGAAAGTTATAATCTTTCTCGCACTATTAGGCTTTTTCGTCGTCTTTATATCCCACATGGTTCAGATGAAAGGCAGAGTTCCCGTGACGAGAGACTGAAAAAATCTCTTCTTTATATCCCACATGGTTCAGATGAAAGTTTTCATACAAAATCAAACATTATTAAAGCTATTCGACTTTATATCCCACATGGTTCAGATGAAAGCTTAAGCACTGCAAATCGTTTAAAGAAGTCATCGCACTTTATATCCCACATGGTTCAGATGAAAGTTTGTCTAAGTTGACATATACTTGAAGTATGCCAAGCTTTATATCCCACATGGTTCAGATGAAAGTTACTTGTCATGCAGGAAGGATGGTATCAGTAAACAACTTTATATCCCACATGGTTCAGATGAAAGTGATGAAGAAAAAACAACAAATAATGTTTTATTTATCTTTATATCCCACATGGTTCAGATGAAAGTAACCATTGCAGGAGTACCCTTCCAGTCTCAATACTCTTTATATCCCACATGGTTCAGATGAAAGCAAGTAATTTCGTCATTAAAAAAGAAATAAAAAAACACTTTATATCCCACATGGTTCAGATGAAAGTAACCTATAACCATTTTTATTTAATTTATTAAAAGTTCTTTATATCCCACATGGTTCAGATGAAAGTCTTTTTTGTTTTCAGAAGCCTCTCTATATATATTCCTTTATATCCCACATGGTTCAGATGAAAGTTTTCTTTTTCAAGTAAAACCCCTACTTTTTCCCACCTTTATATCCCACATGGTTCAGATGAAAGTGATATTGAGGCTATTTTTGAGGCCATAGACACTTCCTTTATATCCCACATGGTTCAGATGAAAGGCAATGCAAGCGTACACATACGCTATGATGTTACCTTTCTTTATATCCCACATGGTTCAGATGAAAGGTTTAAGAAAATTGAAATCACAAAGACTTGCGAATTCTTTATATCCCACATGGTTCAGATGAAAGAAGCCATTTTAGAAGTTCTTTTCCTGTCTCGATAGACTTTATATCCCACATGGTTCAGATGAAAGTTACATGTTTCCTGTCGGGACATATAAACCCTACTGCCTTTATATCCCACATGGTTCAGATGAAAGATTTAAATATCCCTTGTCCATAAAAAGACAAAAAAACTTTATATCCCACATGGTTCAGATGAAAGTTGAGTGGACTTATCGTTATCGTAAGCTTAATATGTTCTTTATATCCCACATGGTTCAGATGAAAGGCTGCGGCGGCACGGGCTAAAGATGTAGGGTCTCCCTTTATATCCCACATGGTTCAGATGAAAGGTAGTATGATAATGGCTTACCTCTCCACCCCTTACGCCTTTATATCCCACATGGTTCAGATGAAAGGTTCCAAATGTAATGCAACTTGTCTTCAACGCTGTGCTTTATATCCCACATGGTTCAGATGAAAGCCAAAATAAGTTATCCAAAGCTTATAAAGCCTCTCTCCTTTATATCCCACATGGTTCAGATGAAAGCTTCCGGGGCAAGATATATGAAAGTGCTTTTGATAGGCTTTATATCCCACATGGTTCAGATGAAAGTCATAGCTCGATGCTACAGCAAGTAGCTAAAAGTTTCTTTATATCCCACATGGTTCAGATGAAAGTCCTTGATGTAAGACCGTTCTCTAAAGCAATAACATCTTTATATCCCACATGGTTCAGATGAAAGAGGATCTGGAGATGACTAGTTACAAAAAATTCACACTTTATATCCCACATGGTTCAGATGAAAGTGTGCCAGTACCTTTTTCGAATTTGACGTACCAGATCTTTATATCCCACATGGTTCAGATGAAAGAATATTTGGACGGTATCACGTCCCTCTCCACTTCAGCTTTATATCCCACATGGTTCAGATGAAAGAAATATGAAATGGACAGACATTCAATTAACACCTGCCTTTATATCCCACATGGTTCAGATGAAAGTTTTGCCCCAGAGATACGAGAGAACCATCCTTAAAGCTTTATATCCCACATGGTTCAGATGAAAGTATCTGAAAGCCGTTAGATACCTGCCATGCGAAATAACTTTATATCCCACATGGTTCAGATGAAAGTCTTTAGTGTATGCAGTGTCTCCAACAAGTCTGTGCTTTATATCCCACATGGTTCAGATGAAAGCTTTAACACCATCCCCGACAATGCTTAAAACTTGCGAACTTTATATCCCACATGGTTCAGATGAAAGTTGACTTCGTTGAAGTCTGCATTGCGTCCAATTCCAACTTTATATCCCACATGGTTCAGATGAAAGGTGCATGAAGCTCCTTCCTCGTGCTTCTTCAGTCTGCCTTTATATCCCACATGGTTCAGATGAAAGTTTCTTCTATTCTTTCTATAACCGCTTTCATACATTCTTTATATCCCACATGGTTCAGATGAAAGGCGTCTTTGACTGCTTTTGCTAAATTATCTAAATCCTTTATATCCCACATGGTTCAGATGAAAGATAGATTAGAGAAGGAAAGATCATCCCTCAATGCTTTAGCTTTATATCCCACATGGTTCAGATGAAAGAGAATTTTCTTTGTTTGTGAGCGGGTATCATAACCAGCTTTATATCCCACATGGTTCAGATGAAAGTCTACACTTTCACTCATAAAGAACCTCCTGTCTCTTGCTTTATATCCCACATGGTTCAGATGAAAGTTTCTGTTACTCGATGTTAAATCATCTGAAAAAAGACTTTATATCCCACATGGTTCAGATGAAAGAAGTCTTTAATCTAATGACGAAATTACTTGTCATGCCTTTATATCCCACATGGTTCAGATGAAAGGCCGAGTTGCTCTTTGATGCTGAATTCGTCGTCACTCTTTATATCCCACATGGTTCAGATGAAAGTTGTTTTCTCCTAATTGAAAAGTGAGAGTCAGTGCAATCTTTATATCCCACATGGTTCAGATGAAAGTTAAAAAAATCTATGCGTATACTATTAAGAAAACCTATCTTTATATCCCACATGGTTCAGATGAAAGTGTATTCTTTGCTGCTTATGAAACGATTTCTGTTGAACTTTATATCCCACATGGTTCAGATGAAAGCCGAGTTGCTCTTTGATGCTGAACTCGTCAGCATTCTTTATATCCCACATGGTTCAGATGAAAGCCAGTGTGGCTCTACCTGTGCCTTGCTCATGCTCTACACTTTATATCCCACATGGTTCAGATGAAAGTGTATCCCTTCTTAAACAGGAACCCCATTTCATCTAACTTTATATCCCACATGGTTCAGATGAAAGAAGGTGGAGAGGTGATTACTCCATCAATAGAATTATCCTTTATATCCCACATGGTTCAGATGAAAGCAATTTTTCTTGCTATCTTTTCTGAAGGACTAATTAGCTTTATATCCCACATGGTTCAGATGAAAGGGCATTCAGCTGCAAAGCAAGGTGAAAGACACAAACTTTATATCCCACATGGTTCAGATGAAAGTTGTCCTGCAAATCTCGAAATTAGCTCAGACAGAAGATTACTTTATATCCCACATGGTTCAGATGAAAGCCAGCAGTCAGGATCTCTAAAAAATGCCTCCGTTTTCTTTATATCCCACATGGTTCAGATGAAAGTTCATTAGCAATACCAGTGTATCCATCTTCTTTCTGCTTTATATCCCACATGGTTCAGATGAAAGAAAAAAAAAGACAATCCTAAAAAAAAAAGACAATACTTTATATCCCACATGGTTCAGATGAAAGAAGCAATAGAGCATACAAAACAAGCTCTTAACACCGCTTTATATCCCACATGGTTCAGATGAAAGGCATTTAGCAGTGTCATAAACTCCTACGAAACGCTTACTTTATATCCCACATGGTTCAGATGAAAGTTCGCTTTTGTCAATTATTCCTTTGCGATAAAGCTCCTTTATATCCCACATGGTTCAGATGAAAGTAGGGGGGGGCTGTTGCACTGAACATTGTCTTTCAATTCTTTATATCCCACATGGTTCAGATGAAAGGCCTTAAAAAGCAAAAGAAGATTTATTGAGCGCTCGCTTTATATCCCACATGGTTCAGATGAAAGCGAGTTTAGGCCTAATAATAATTCTTCTGCTTCAGTCTTTATATCCCACATGGTTCAGATGAAAGTTAATAATTAAAGGAGGGAAAAAATGGTAGTAGAAGAACTTTATATCCCACATGGTTCAGATGAAAGTAACAGTTTTGTTTTTTTCTTTTTTGACTGTGACGCCTTTATATCCCACATGGTTCAGATGAAAGAAGAGAAAGGAGAAGAAGGAAAATGCTTGAAGTAAACTTTATATCCCACATGGTTCAGATGAAAGTTGGAAAAAGAAATAAAACGAAAGACAATGTATATCACTTTATATCCCACATGGTTCAGATGAAAGAGACTTGACGAGACGACCATCCAAACTGAAACTTGACTTTATATCCCACATGGTTCAGATGAAAGTTTTTTTTTCTTTTTTTTAGGATTGTCTTTTTTTTTCTTTATATCCCACATGGTTCAGATGAAAGAGACAATCACAGCCTATGGCATCTGAAGCTTTCCTACTTTATATCCCACATGGTTCAGATGAAAGTTTTTAACACTGGACTTTGAAGGGAAATTAAACCAAACTTTATATCCCACATGGTTCAGATGAAAGTAAAAGACGGATACGAAAGCCTGATTATTCCACTTTTCTTTATATCCCACATGGTTCAGATGAAAGTTGAGAGCACAAAACAGAAAATCATTGGTTTTGCACTTTATATCCCACATGGTTCAGATGAAAGACAACAAGTGCATTTGGAAAAAGCAGTTTATATAATCTTTATATCCCACATGGTTCAGATGAAAGAGCGAAGTCATGAGCGTTTTAAGTAGCCTTAAAAAACTTTATATCCCACATGGTTCAGATGAAAGAACTTCAGGGTTTGTTTATCCATGAAAGACAAAAAACTTTATATCCCACATGGTTCAGATGAAAGTTGCAGAAGAGTTTAAAGTACAAGACAAGCATCGCATCTTTATATCCCACATGGTTCAGATGAAAGACTATTACTTATGACAAAAAGAGAGAGACAGTTATGCTTTATATCCCACATGGTTCAGATGAAAGATGCGTTATGCTAATGAAGTTCCTCATGACGATGACCTTTATATCCCACATGGTTCAGATGAAAGCTGGAAGACCAATCATATGAAATCACCACTTATATACTTTATATCCCACATGGTTCAGATGAAAGCAAGATTCTCGGAGCATTTGAGCCTGCTTTAACAGCCTTTATATCCCACATGGTTCAGATGAAAGATACAATTAAGTTAAGAATAAAAATGAAAACAAAAAACTTTATATCCCACATGGTTCAGATGAAAGGGAGGATTGGTCATAAGAACATCAAACCAATTAGGATACTTTATATCCCACATGGTTCAGATGAAAGCAACATAAAAAGGACAACCGCAAGGCCCTTTTTATGTCTTTATATCCCACATGGTTCAGATGAAAGGTCAATTATCTTTGAGCATAGAATAAGCCATGTGTCCTTTATATCCCACATGGTTCAGATGAAAGCCGAAACTGTACAGCGATGTGTTTCAGGCAAATCCAGCTTTATATCCCACATGGTTCAGATGAAAGCAAACAAGCAAGTGCAGGGCGTGATGGACAGATATGCTTTATATCCCACATGGTTCAGATGAAAGCGGAAAAGAAGTTGTCGTTACCGGTACAGGGCCAGTGCTTTATATCCCACATGGTTCAGATGAAAGTGAAGAGGAAGCGGTAGCAAAGACAAAAGAGATATTCTTTATATCCCACATGGTTCAGATGAAAGATATTACTCGGACAGGCTGTTCATTATGTCCTTGAAACTTTATATCCCACATGGTTCAGATGAAAGGGTTGAGATATCTTGGATTACCAAAATTTCAATATCACTTTATATCCCACATGGTTCAGATGAAAGGTCAGCTTTTTTCTTATTATTACCTTAGTGCCCTGCTTTATATCCCACATGGTTCAGATGAAAGAATTGCTGAAAGAGTGTGGATTATCGCACAGCAAAACTTTATATCCCACATGGTTCAGATGAAAGCATACATAGGCACAGACACAGCAGGCAAGGCTACACTTTATATCCCACATGGTTCAGATGAAAGTCGTATACAAGAAGCTGCAAATCCCGGCTATCTAAGACTTTATATCCCACATGGTTCAGATGAAAGATGACCCAAGATAAGCAGTAGCTGTTGTAGAAAAAACTTTATATCCCACATGGTTCAGATGAAAGAGGAAAGGGTATACCCTGATGCCCCACGAGTCTTACTTTATATCCCACATGGTTCAGATGAAAGAGGACTCAGGCAGAAAAGAAAAAGACATTACCCTTGCTTTATATCCCACATGGTTCAGATGAAAGAATAAAGAAGCTGCCATTGAGTCGATCAGAAATGCAGCTTTATATCCCACATGGTTCAGATGAAAGTGACTATGTTGTTTCAGGACTTCTTGGTTCAGACCCCTTTATATCCCACATGGTTCAGATGAAAGTTTATTCATCCACTCCAATTCGTTATAAAGATTTGTACTTTATATCCCACATGGTTCAGATGAAAGTATAATAGCGTATTTTTATATCTACAAAAAGTAGGCAACTTTATATCCCACATGGTTCAGATGAAAGTTCATTAGCAATACCAGTGTATCCGTCCTCTTTTTGCTTTATATCCCACATGGTTCAGATGAAAGTTCTATGCGTTATGCTAATGAAGTACCAAGTGATGATCTTTATATCCCACATGGTTCAGATGAAAGTGCGGAAGTGAGGTAGTAGGGGAAAACGATGAAGTGCTTTATATCCCACATGGTTCAGATGAAAGCATCCTGAAACTCTGCGTTCTTTCGTCCATGAAACACTTTATATCCCACATGGTTCAGATGAAAGTTTGACTGCATTGTTAAGCTCAAAACCTATAAGCTGCCTTTATATCCCACATGGTTCAGATGAAAGTAATACCAACAGCAACAGTAGTAACATCATTGACTATCTTTATATCCCACATGGTTCAGATGAAAGCTACTTAAGATTGGG
>Ga0209721_1001677_pt1 | contig 15749 bp, 15 predicted proteins | sample TshhotsprinmetaG_FD_184139 | JGI IMG/M metagenome (GOLD analysis project Ga0209721, IMG submission 184139) | Hot spring microbial communities from South Africa to study Microbial Dark Matter (Phase II) - Tshipise hot spring metaG (SPAdes)... | ecosystem: Environmental > Aquatic > Thermal springs... | reverse complement strand
GACCATCTTTTTGGTCGAAATATAATTATCAGCAAATATCCTATAAAAGTATGCTCCACTCGTTAAATTTTGGGGATCGAATTGAAAAGCGTGTTCACATCTCTCGCATTCGTTATTAAAAAGTGTCCGAATTTCATTTCCAATTATATCATAAAGTTTAATAATCACATAAGATTTGTATGGAACCTTAAATCTAATAGTGGTTTGAGAATTAAATGGATTGGGGTAATTCTGATACAAGTGAAAGGAATTTAATATTCGTGAGTCTGGAACTTCCAGTGAAATATCTCGAGTTATCTGTTTTAGTATGTAATTCTTAGGATCGACTATTACATTAGTTGGCTGCGATGAAAAAGTAAAACTAATCACCTGTTCTCGTTGATAATTAAGGAATTTAATTGTTGTATCTCCATTAGTGAAAGTAATCCTTAATTCAATAGGCATTTTATAGACATCATAATGAGGTTGATTTTGTTTTATGTAAAAATTCAAAGTCCATTGATCTCCGAGTTGTGTTTTATTCCAGTTATAAATGTAAATAGGATGATTAGGTTGATAAATCCATTGATTGAAAAAGTAAGAGTAATCTTCGTTTGTTGTTTGGTTTACTACATTCTTAAAATCCTCTGTAACAGCAGTTGAGTAAATAAATTGTTCACGATAATTTTTTAGTGTCAAGAAAAATAGGGAATCACCAAGAACATATCGTAACATATTTAATACTAGAGCAGCTTTGTAATAAGTTATTGCTGCGTTAAAAATATATTGAGGATTATAAATAGCATAACCTGGATTGTAATTATGGTAGTAATTAGCTTTGGCATTCATGCTAGAGAAGTATGCGTCTTTTCCTTGAGTGTACTCACGATAAAGATCTTCAGAAAATGTAGCAAAACCTTCGTTTAGCCAAATATCTTTCCAAGTAGCACAAGTAACCATGTCTCCCCACCACATATGAGCAAGTTCATGAGCAATTCCACTCTGTGCATCCGATACTAACCAAGCACGATGCAAAGTTGAAATAGTTTGATGTTCCATTCCGCCATAAGCAAAAGGCGAGACAAAACTATGTCCATATTTTACAAATGGATATTTTCCATAATAGGTTTCAAAACAATCTAACATAATACCGATATTTCTTGCTACGTACACACTTCTTACAGAATCACTTTGCCATTGATAGTGTTGAATTTCGAAAGTTTCATAAGGCGGATATTTGCTTGTATAGTATTGATTAAATTGACTGTATATTGATGCAGTAACTGCAATTAGATACGATGCAATTGGTTTTGGTTCGAACCAGGTAAATATAACACTATCTCCATAAATCATTTTCGAAGTTAAAAGTCCATTACCTGTAGCTACATAACCTTTAGGCACAATGATAGTTAATCTTACTGAATCTGCTTTATCATTTGGAAAGTCATAACATGGAAACCAATATCTTGCATCGGATGGTTGTGACATTGTATAAGCAAGGTTTTCAAGTGTTTGTGTTCCCTTGGGATAGTAATAAAATCCAAGATTATCTGTGCGCGTACGTCTGAAGTAAATTTCGAGTTCGAAGGTTTCGTTTTTAAAGTACGTACGGTCAAGATTAATTGTGAGGATATCGGAACTCCATGAGAAGTTTAGTTTGGAATTATTTTGGATAACACTATCAACACTTAAACCACAATTGAGATAAATTCTTGTTAGAGTTTGAGGTGTATCCACCTTTGCAGTAATCTTGACTTTTCCATTATAATTTCGATTTGAGTTTTTTAACACATTGTACCAATTCAAAGTTATGTCATAAAATTTTACATCATAATCGTGCTGAATTTTAGAAAAACTTTCTTGTTTTTTAAGGAATGCATCTTTGACGCAATAAAATTCCTGCGCATCTAAATAGTTTAATATGAATAATAAAATAAATCCGAATGCTGCAAAGTTAATTTTACGCATATTCATCCTGGTTTAATTTTTTGGAAAATAGAAAATAAAGGTTTAGTTTTTCAAACATTTTAAATAAAGAATAAGTAAAATGATCAGAATAACAAAAAACTTTAATTATAATGGTTTGAAATAGAAACAATTAGCGTGCGTAATATAAGAATTCATTTTTAATACTTCATTATTATTTAAATTGCATTTTGAATCCAATGAAATATTAACTGAAAATAATATGAGAGTGTTATATGGAAGAGCGAAGAAACCAGAGAAGAATATTTTATGCCTCCCGTTTGAAAAAGAAATTCTTTTCTCCACCGCTTAAAAAGAAAGAAAGTATTAAAAAAGTTTCTGTAGTGGTTCCGGCCTACAATGAAGAAGAAAGTTTAATACCGCTTTCATTTGAGTTGAGAAACGTTTTTAATGAACTGAAACAATTCGAATTTGAAGTTATAATTATTGATGATGGTAGTACTGATAATACAGTTAAAGTGCTCAATGAAATTCGGCGAGAAGATAATCGATTCAAGTTTATATCGTTTCAGAAAAATTATGGGAAATCAGCGGCACTATCGGTGGGATTTAAACACGCCTCTGGGGATGTAATTATTACTTTAGACGCCGATTTACAAGATAATCCGCACGAAATACCGAATCTAATCAGAAAAATCGAGGAAGGTTATGACCTAGTTTCAGGCTGGAAAAAAGTGAGATTTGATCCTTTTACTAAAAAGTATTCTTCTCGTTTATTCAATTTTGTAACATCACTTTTGACTGGTATAAAAATTCATGATTTTAATTGTGGGCTTAAAATATATCGACGCGAGGTAGCTCAAAGCATAAAAGTATATGGTGAGATGCATCGTTATTTACCTGTATTGGCTCATTGGCATGGTTTCAAAGTTGGTGAAATTGTGGTACGTCATCATCCCAGAAGGTATGGAAAGACAAAATTTGGTGCGAGTCGTTTTCTGAAAGGTTTTTTGGATTTAATTACAGTTCTTTTTACTACTCGTTACCTTCGACGCCCCTTACATTTATTTGGTACAATTGGATTTGTACTTTTTCTAATAGGTTTTATTATTGATACGTATTTGACCATTGAGTGGGCATTTTTTGGTGAGTATTTGACAAACAGACCGATGCTATGGTTGGGAATCTTGCTTATTATACTGGGCATGCAAACAATTGCCATAGGATTGATTGGTGAAATGATAGCCCATCATGCCCAAAGAGTTGAAGATTATCATATTAAACACATTAAATTATAATCTCGTATGAAATCGAAAGCTAAATTAAAGGAGAGTAAAAAGTCAGCAAAATCCGTAGAGTATAAATCGGATTTCTTTAAAATAAAAAGTGAGAAAGTTTATAGTAATTTTCCTTTCGTAATTATTGGACTTTATTTTTTTATTGTTTTAATAGCAGCATTATCTTATCACAGAATTGGTGACTACGGTGTCGAGACCGATTTTTACGAAGGTATGGTTTATGAAGCCAAAGAATTTTTGAAAGGTAATTTAATTGTTGAAGGTTACAAAGGGCCACTTTATCCGATAGCTTTAGCGGTGTTAAGTTTTTTGTTCGGTGATTTTTTCAGAGTCGGGGTGATAATATGTATTGTCTCAGGTGCTATATTTTTATTTTTTGTTTTTAAAACTCTTAGTAAAATTTTTTCTTATGAAGTTGCAGTAGGTAGTGTTTTACTTATATCATCAAATTCAATTTTTATTCAGTACTCATATTCAGCAGGTACTGATTTATTTTTCTGCATGCTTGCGATTATTTCGATTTATTATCTTGTGAAAGGTGAGAGATTAAAAAGTTCCTACATATTTTTAGCTGGTTTAGTCGCCGCCTTGGCTTTTCTTACCAGAACAAATGGTCTTTTTTTACCTGCTGCTGCTTTAACTGGATTTTTAATTTTTAAGTTTTCTTCTAAAAAATATTCTACATTATTAATTCATTCTGTTATTTATAGTGCGGGGTTTATATTACTGAACATTCCTTGGTCTATTTATAAATATATAAAAACTGGTGACCCATTTTATGACAGGAATTTTACGAATACTGCTTGGGAACTTTATGGTAAGGGTAAAATGAGTTGGGATTACTGGCAATCAGTAGAATCGCTGAAATTTAATTCTTTTACCGATGTAATATTACGGGATCCGGGTTTGTTTGTTCAAGAAATTTTAATAAAGAATTTTTACGAACATTTCGTTTCCGATCTTGATAAACTTCTATCATTACCATTTGCAATCGCACTAGTTATTGGTATAATATTTTTGTTCATAAGAAAATACGTAAAAAAAGAAGTTATGTTTTTTGTCAATATATTTTTTGCTTTTTTAGTTTTGTTACCAGCTTTTTATAGTGAAAGATTTTCCTTGTTTTTATTAGTCGGATACTCAACTGTGGTAATGCTGTTTCTAGTTCATTCAACTCTAAGTAAAATAAGATTCGGTAGTGTTAGTTTAGGACAGATTTTATTTTCTATTATATTCATCTATTCAATGTATGAATCTATTAATTATAATTCTAAACAAATTGATATAGGTCCAAAAGAAGTTTTGCAGATTGCTCAACAAGTTGATAGTAAAATTAAAAATGAATCTAATCTGGTCGTAGCTCGTAAACCACATATCGCTTATTATCTTAATATGCGTTATCACAAATTCCCATATATCACTAGTTACGATAGTTTAATCAATTGGATGAAAAGTAAAAACGCCAGGTATTTCTTCGTAAGTACTTTTGAAGTTGGAACACTTATCAATTATACTAACAGTAGAGCTGAAAAAGAAAAATTTTATAATTTAATCGATCCAACAGTAAATAAAACTGATCTGCAACTAATTGCCTACACATTTGAACCACCTTCTGTACTTTATGAAATAAAATATTAAATTAAGTATTTATGAAAAACAAAGGGTTATTATTAATATTAATAATTGGATTTTCAATTCGGGTAATTATTTCTTTTTCAAATGAGTATGCAATTAATCATGGAATATCATCAGATGATAGTTACTATTACTATAGAATAGCTCAAAATATTTCCAATGGATATGGCTCAACTTTTGACCAAATTAATTTTACTAATGGATATCAACCATTAGTGTTGTTATTTCTCGTTTTGATTTTTTCATTTTTTGATAAGGACTTGCTTTTACCTGTCGTCATTAGTCAAATTATTTTTTCACTTATCTCAACTATTGCAGCATACTTTACATTCGTGCTTGTAAGAAAGCTTACGAATAAAACTTTTCCTGCTCTTTTGTCCACATTTCTACTCTTTCTAAATCCGGTGATAATTGCATTTAATTTTAAAGCTCTTGAAACAAATTTTTACTGGCTCTTTCTTATATTGACGGTTTTATTTTATAGTAAATTTGTACATAATCAAAATAATTTAAGTTATAGATTTTTATTTGGAATTCTAATAGCAATTTCAGCTCTCTCCCGTCTAGATGGAGCATTTTATATTGTAGCATTTGTCATTTATTTAATATTTTCTTTTAGAATGAATCTCTTGATGCGAATAAAATCAGTAGTCGCTTCTGGACTTGGATTTTGTGTTCTTTTTATTCCGTATTTGGTTTATAATTTTTTAACATTTGATCATGTTATACCTATTAGTGGACGTGCAAAAGTATTTCATAATCATAAGTTAGTTCTTAGTCAGGTGGGTGATTATTGGACATTAGATTTCATTTTGTACGAATTAAAAAGATTTTTTTATCCATTTAATTTCGATTTGTTTGCCAATCGAGGATTTGGCTTATTTGAACAAATTTTCGCTTACGTTATTTTCATACTTTTGCTAATTGGGTTTATCTACTTTATTAAAAAGAAATACTTTATAAGAACATTGAATTATTTCAAAGGTTATGGATTTTTAATTTTATTTCTTTTTATACATTATTCTTATTTCACTTTATACTTTTGGGAGTATCGTTTTTATTATTACTTTCCTGAAATCATAACTTTAATAGTACTCTTCTCGATATCACTAAATGAAATAATTACAGACAAGATAAATTCAAAGAGAATTTATTCAATAATCTATAATGTCAAATTCATATTTGCAGTTTTTACTGTTTTATTTGTTATTGGTGGATATAAAATTTTTACTGCAAATCATGAACAAATACTTCCATTAAAAACGAGCAAATGGATTAAACAGAACATTCCAGAGAATAAAATTTTAGCATCTGCGAACGCTGGAATTTTATCATATTATTCTCAGAGAAAAATTATTAATCTCGATGGTATGGTTAACAACGACGAATTATTAAATGCATACAAAGAAGGTGAGCTTGCTTTCTTAAAATATCTAAAAGAGAAAAATATAGAATATATTGTTGACTATTTTCTATCGCCTGAACCGGAGAATAAATATCAATTTCCCCAAGTATTGAACGACAAGTACCAAGTTATTCATATAGTTACGGACCCAAGATTAAAGTATCAAAAACTAAATCATATGCTTGTTATCAAATTAAATTTATGAAGAAGAAAATTTGTTTAATAGGACCGGCATATCCTTACCGCGGTGGTAATGCCTTGTTTGTAGCCCATGTTTACGAAATACTTTCGCATAAGCACGAAGTTACAGTAATAAACTTTACTCGTTTATATCCACAGATTCTCTTCCCTGGGACAAGACAAGAAGATATAAGTAAACAACCAGTAAAGGTTCATCCATCTGTTCGTTTGATTGATTCATTAAATCCTTTTACTTGGATTAAAACTGTTAGGTATATAAAAAAAATTAACCCTGATTTAGTTGCATTTATCTGGTATCAACCTTTCTTTGGTTTTTCCTTAGGTACAATTGCAAAACTTTTAAAGAAACAATTTCATAGAAAAATTTTGTTTATAACTGAGAATATAATTTCTCACGAAGCAATGTTTTATGATAAAATATTGACCAAATATGCATTAAGTGCAACTGATAAGTTTTTGGTATTGTCAGACATTGTTGAAAAAGGGATAAAAAATTTATATCCCAATAAAAAAATATATCGTTCTTCTCTACCAATTTATGATTGCTATAAATTTAGCTGTGATCTTACAAAAGAACAGACAAGAAAAATTCTAGAAATTACATTAGATAAAAAAGTACTTTTATTTTTTGGTTATGTAAGACCTTATAAAGGTTTAATGACTCTTATTGAGGCGCTCCATTTGCTCTTAAAATATGATAATAATTTTTATTTACTGATTGTGGGAGAGTTTTATGAATCAAAGGAAAAATATTTGAAAAAAATTAATGAATTAGGTATTGAGAAAAGCGTAAAAGTAATAGATAAATATGTTCCAAATGAAGATGTGGGAATTTATTTTACATGTGCCGATCTTGTGGTTTTGCCATATAGATCTGCAACACAAAGTGGGATATTAAATATCGCATATGGGTTTAGAAAAGCGGTAGTTGTAACAAATGTGGGGGGATTGCCTGAATTTGTTGAAGATGGAAAAACTGGTTTTATTGTGGAACAAGGTTCACCAGAAGCATTATCTGAAGGAATCAAAAAGTATTTTAATGCATCAAACTTCACAAATTTTCCAAAAAACATTGAAACATTTATTCAACAAAATAGTTTTAATACAATCGAGAAGGCATTTAACAATATCTTAAACCAAATATCATAAGTTTTTAAATTTGCAAAGTAAAGAATAGTTTAACTTAATGGGTTTAGTTTTGGAAAGATGAAGGATATTGAATTGACAGAAAGGGAAAAACTTGTTTTAAAATGTATTGTCCAGAATTTTGTTCTAACGGCAAATCCTGTAGGTTCAAGAGTTATCAGTAAAAAATATCAGCTTGGATTAAGTTCTGCGTCAATTCGCAATGTTATGTCTGATCTTGAGGATTTGGGATTAATTTATCATCCACATACTTCTGCCGGGAGAATTCCTACTGATCTTGGGTATCGTTTGTACGTTGACTTATTAATGGAAGAACCAAAACTTCTTCCTCAAATAAAAAGAAAAATCGAAAAAGAAATTTCTTTAGAAAAAACAAAAAATGAAGAAGAACTGCTTAAACTAACATCACAAATTTTAGGAAAAATTACCCATAAGCTCGCTCTCGTAACATATCCACAAATAATGAAGGCAGTTCTTGAAAAAATTAATCTCGTTGTATTACCTCATAATATGCTTTTGGTTGTTATGTCTCTTCGCGGTGGAATAATTAAAACAATCGATTTAGAATTTCAAATTAAAGTAAGTCAGGATAAAATATATGATGTACAAAACTTATTAAATGAGAGAATTGCTGGACTTTCTTTAGAAGAGATAAGAAACACTTTTGTTGACCGTTTTGCTGATTTGAAGGATGAGAAAACTGGAGTTGTGAGATTCTTTATTGAATCTTTAGATAAAATTTTTTCTGAAACGAGGGAGTTAGAAAAGTTTCATATTTCAGGTATAAAAAATATTTTGCAAGAACCTGAGTTTTTAGATTCAGAACACATGCAAGCAGTCATTGAATTGATTGAAGATAAAGAAATAATTCTTCACATATTTAATCGAACTCGTGATATAACGGATAATAAGATTTTAGTGTCTATTGGAAAAGAAAATGATTATGATAAGCTTTCTGAGTTTAGTGTTGTTACTACAAAATATAAGTTTGGAGACGCAGATGGAGTAATTGGTATGATTGGTCCAATCAGAATGGATTATTCTAAAGTAATAGCGATTGTTGCATATATGTCAAATCTTTTAACTGATATTTTAAGAAACAGAATTAAAAGTTGAAGGAGGTGTAATGGAAGAAAAAAAAATAGTTGACAGTTCCAATAACTCTGATAATAATGATGAATTGATCAGTCAAGAAAAAAATATAGAAATAAATCAATCAACTGATTCAATTGGAAAAAAAACTGAAAAGATTGAACAAACAAATTCTAATTTACAAGAAAATGAAGTTGATTCAACAATTATTGAAGAGAAAGAAGTTGAAGAAATAAGTGAAATAGAAATGTTAAAAAATGAAGTTGCAGAATGGAAAGATAAATTTTTAAGAAAAATGGCTGAATTTGAAAACTATAAAAAACGTGTTAGAGAAGAACAAATTCAATTAATAAATTACTCTAATGAAAAACTGATCAGAGATTTATTAGCTATAGTGGATGATTTTGAAAGAACTTTAAATTTCAGTAAAGAAGACCTGAATAATAATCCTGTTCTCAAAGGAGTAGAAATGGTTTACAGCAAATTGATGAAGGTGCTTTCGAATTATGGATTAAAGAAGATTGAAGCTTTGAATCAGCCTTTTGATTTTAATTATCACGAAGCATTACTTCAAGTTCCAAAGGAAGGAGTAGAACCACTCACAGTAGTTGAAGAGATTCAAAAGGGGTATATGCTACATGATCGTGTGTTAAGACATTCAAAGGTAATTGTTTCAAGTGATGTAAAAATAGAAGACCAGCCAAGTAATAATAGTGAGGAGGAGAGTAACTAAGTGGCAAATAAAAGAGATTATTATAATGTGCTTGGGGTGTCAAGGAATGCAACACAGGATGAGATAAAAAAGGCATATAGAAAACTTGCTATGCAATATCATCCCGATAGAAATCCCGGGGATAAGGAAGCAGAAGAGAAATTTAAGGAAGCTGCTGAAGCATATGAGGTACTTTCCGATCCTGAAAAGAGAAAAAGGTACGACCAATTTGGACATGATGGTTTACGTGGCGGAAGAGATTTTCATGAGTACACAAACATAAATGATATTTTTGAAGCATTCAGAGATATTTTTTCGGGTACTGGTTTTGGGGGTAGTATTTTTGATGATTTCTTTGGTGGGAAGACCACAGCTAGAACAAGGCGAGGTGATGTGGGCTTGAGAGGTAGCGACTTAAGAGTCAAAATTAAATTGACACTTGAAGAAATCTTAACCGGTGTAAATAAAAAGATTAAAATTAAAAGATACAAAAAATGTTCTTCGTGTAATGGTAGTGGTGCTGAAAGAGGTACAGGAACAAAAACGTGTCCAGTTTGTCACGGCACAGGTGAAATTAGGCAAGTGAGTCGATCTGTATTTGGTCAGTTTGTTAACATAACAACATGTAATCATTGTGGTGGAGAAGGAAAAGTAATTAGTGAACCTTGTAAAGCTTGTTCGGGTGAGGGAAGGGTTATGGAAGATACCACGGTGAGTGTAGAAATACCAGCAGGAGTTTCATCGGAGAACTATTTAACCTTACGGGGCGAAGGCAATGCAGGGAGGAAAAATGGTCAAGCAGGAGATCTAATTGTTGTTTTTGAAGAATTACCCCATGAATTCTTTGTTAGAAAGGGTGATGATGTTATTTATGAATTATATTTATCGATACCTGAAGCTGTATTGGGAGCTGAAATTGAAGTTCCAACTTTAACAGGAAAAGCAAAACTAAAAATCGAGCCGGGTTTATCACCAGGAAAGATCCTTAGAATGAGAGGAAAAGGCCTGCCAAATATCAACACAAAAAAGCCAGGTGATCAATTAATTTATGTAAATATATATATTCCCAACAAGATTTCTTCTGAAGAAAAAGATTTACTAAAGAAGCTAACGGCAAGTCCTAATTTCAAACCTGTTGAAAGAACAAAAAGATCAAAGAGCATATTCGAACACTTTAAAGATATTTGGAACTAATGCCAATTTTCAAAAAAGTTTTGATACAAAGATTTTTTACAAGGGAAGAAATATTAATTATTCTTTTTATCCTATTTTTTACACTCCTTGGAATAGGAATAAAGTCTTATAAAAATTTTACCTCACAAACTCAATTAGTAAATAAATTTGAAAATAGATCATTAGATAGTATATTAGCCGCAGTTTTTACTGAAGAAAAAATTGAAAATTTTGATTTAGAAAAACGAAGTACGGAAAAAAAAGCCCTTCGTAAAGGTAGTGTGAACATTAATAAAGCTGATGTTGAGGAATTATCACTGTTGCCTGGTATAGGTGAGAAAACAGCAGAAAGGATAATTGAGTATAGAAATCGTTATGGTTCTTTCAGAAAAATTGAGGAAATAATGAATGTTCCTCGAATTGGTTCAAAAACTTTCGAAAAAATAAAGGAATATATCACAATAAAATAGTTTTTGGAGGAAAGATGACAAAAACTCAAAAGAAAGATCCGGCATATATTCATATAATTTTAACCTTAGTAATTCTTGGATTACTTTACCTTTTGATACAAGTTGCTATTTTTGAACCTCAACAGGTTTTAGAAAGAGAAAGAAAATTTAAAGAAGAATCAAGATTAAGAATGCTTAATATCAAACAAGCAGAAATGCTATACAGAGAAAAATATGGGAAGTTCACTGACAATATTGATTCTTTGATTAACTTCATAACAACTGATTCATTTATTCAATCAAAACTCGACTCTCTATTTAAACCATTACTTTTAAGTGGAAATTTCTCAATCGATTCTTTAAGATTTTCGCCCAAAAGCAATCAGCCATACATCTTGCAAGTTGATTCAACAGTTCAAGCCGACTCTGTGTTTACTAAAGGTGGTAGATTCCTTAGAATCGATTCAACCTTAGTTGTTGGTTCGAGATATTATCTTGAATGTCCCGATGGATACGGTTCAATAGGTGATTTAAGAAACGACTTGAAACTTAATGTTGCAAGTTGGGGTGAAAAGTAATTTTATATGGACAATCGAGTTAACTCAGTAGGGTTTTCTTTTACAAGAGAAAATCTCTACTGGGTTATACTTGAAGAGCATGATGATGGTCAGGTTGAAGTCAAAGAAATTGAGAAAATTCCCTTTGAAAACACTCTTGATTACTTAAACTTTCTATCCCAAACCAATCGAAATATCATTCTTAATGCTATTCACCACTTTAAATCACCATCAGATTTAGATGATCATAAAATAAAGTTATCTTTTGACTCTTCCCTTTGTTATATTTCTAAGATTCCGATTGAACCTTCTTTAGAACTTCCTGAATTAAAGGATCATCTAATTTGGGAATTCTATCAACACTTTTATGATGAAGATCCAAACAATTTTTATATTTCATACCATCCACTTTTGCAGAATAAAGATGGCGTTATCGATTCTGTATTATTACTTATCATAAATCGGCGTTATATAGATCTCTTCAAAAATATTTTTGAAACACGTGGACTTAATTTAAAGTTGACCGATATTGATCACTTCTCCGTAGAAATTGCTATCAAGTTTGCATATCCAGAACTTTTTAATTCGAATAATTTTTTGATGAGTGTTAAGCCGAATTTTTTAGAAATTAGTTTTATCTTAAATGGTAATACTTTCAACTTTCGTCAAGTAACTTATAAATCTTTTGGAGATATTTTAACCTTTTGTGAAAAAGATTTAAAACCTTTAACAAAGCTAATGCAAAATAAAATCCAAAAATTCTTTGTTTGGGGAGAATATTTAAAGCCAGGATTTATTAATGAACTTAATGAAATAATGCCATTTGAAGCAGTAGAGATAAATCCTTTTAAAAATTTTATTATAAACAAAAAAGTATTGAATTCACCTGTTTACAGAAATCTTTATGAGTTTGCACCAGCGTGTGGAATTGCTTTAAGAGGATAATATGCGAATTATTTCAGGTGAATTTAGAGGTAGGAAATTGAAAACTGCCGATCTATTTGAATTAAGACCAGCTACTGACCGTTATAGAGAAACGCTTTTTAATATTTTAAATAATTATATTGATTTGGAAAACAAAAAAGTTTGCGATTTATATGCTGGTACTGGTGCTATTGGTTTTGAATGTTTAAGTAGAGGAGCTGAACATTGCACGTTTGTAGAAAGACGTTTTTCAACTGTTAAATTAATTCATGAAAACGCAAAATTACTTGGCATCGAAAGTAAGATTACGGTCCTTAAGGACACGGCAGAAAGATTTACGAGCATAACTGATGAACAATTTGATGTAATCTTTGCAGATCCACCATATTCTTCTCGTACCATTTATATTACAGTAAAAAATATTTTGGAAAGAAATTTGATTAGAAGTAGTGGAGTTTTAGTTATTCAAAGAAGTAAAAAAACAAAGGAAGACGATACAAAGAATTTTGGATTTCCTAATTTTAGGAAAATTGGCGGAGATCTTCTTTTTCTTAAAATCATAGGAGAGTGTTAAAATGAAAAAAATAGTTATTTATCCTGGTACATTCGATCCAATTACATTTGGACACTTGGATGTTATACAAAGAGCCAGTGAGTTGTTCGATGTAGTCATTGTTTCAGTTCTAGAAAATACCGCCAAGCGTCCACTCTTTACGAAGGATGAGAGGGTGGAGATGATTAAAGAATCAATAAAAGGAATGAACAATGTAGAAGTGGATGTTTTTGATGGTTTACTTGTTGATTATGCAAAAAGAAAAAATGCTATTGCTATTATTCGTGGCTTACGAGCTGTAAGTGACTTCGAATATGAGTTTCAAATGGCTTTAATGAATCGAAAAATATCAAATGGAATTACGACAGTTTTCTTAATGCCGCATGAAAAGTATACATATTTGAATTCAACAATAGTAAGAGAGCTTGCTAGATTAAAATCTAATGTTATGGATTTTGTCCCAACTTTTGTAGCAGAAAAATTAAGAGAAAAATTTAGTTAAATGTTTAATGCAATGTAAATTTTAATTCGTTTAGAGCGTTATAAATTTATTATGTTAAAAGTTTTCTGAATAAGTTTTTGTCATCATTGTAATAATATTCTTCGCTTACTTTTTTGCTTCGTATAGATTTACGATTCCAAATGTCATTGGTTTGACTTTGATGTCACGAAAACCAGCAACAATTATTTCACTAATAATATCCTTTTGTTGTTCAAATAAGCGAACAGATTCTGGTAAGTATTTATAAGCAAACTCGCTTTTAGATATCATTCTACCGATTAATGGAAGAATTTTCTCGAAATAAAGTTTGTAAAGTTTACGTATGATAGGATTTTTAGGTAAACCAAATTCAAGTATCAATAAGGTTCCGTTGACTTTAAGAATTCGAAAAATTTCATGAACTGCTTTTTGAGAGTCATAAAAATTTCTTATACCAAAGGCTATTGTTACTAAATCTACTGAACTATCCTTTAATGAAATATTCTCAGCTTCACCATTAATTAGTAAAAATCTTTTTTTGTCCAGTTTTTTGTTTTTTATTTTTTTCTTAAATAACAGCAACGAGTTTTCAGCGATATCATAACCTATTACAAATGATTTGAATTTTTTGTGTACTTCTAATCCATAATCTCCTGTGCCAGCTGCAAGGTCCAAACAAACTGAATTTTGATCTAAATTAACATTAGATAAAGATTTTTTTCTCCAGTAAATATCCACTCCAAGACTCAGAAGATGGTTAAGCAGGTCATAAGTTCGATAAATTGAATTAAACATAGAGCGAACATAATGACGTTTATCTAAACTTGTGATGTTATTTTCATTTAATTTGTTTGGATAACTCATTATCTTTGTTCAAAACCCTAGGATATTATTATGGATAAGTATTTACAAGCATTAAAAGAAAAAATTTGTTCTATATGTGTTGATTCAGATGAAAAAGGTAATTGTAAGATGACAAATGATGAATGTTGTGCCATTGAAGTTTTTATCGATAAAATAGTTAATGTTGTTCTTTCCATTGAAAGTGAAAACATAAACGATTATGTAAATGCACTGCATCAGAAGATTTGCATCGAATGTCGTGGCCAAGCGGAGCATTGCAAGCTTCGGGAGGATGTAAACTGCAGCCTTGATCGATATTTTCCGTTAATTGTTGAAATAATAAGAGAAACATCAAAGTCCGTGGCTTAAATCCATTCCGGAACATATCTATTTGTGAATTTGTTCCAGGCACGGTAAATTTTTTTTCCACTCCACAATGTAAAAATCATAAATAACACTCCGGCAATCAAGTCAATAACATAATGATAACGCAAATAAACCGTTGATATGATTAAAAGTGTTCCCATTACTAACATAAAAATTTTTGTTCTTGGACTAAATCTGACTGAACAATACATAGTTAAGAGTGTCATTTGTGTATGTCCAGAGGGAAAAACATCACGTTGAACTAACATATGGGGATTAATAGTACCTCGTGGAATTGATTCACCAATATTTACAAATTCTCTAAGATAAGGAGTCAGTAAAAGCCCCGGTAATTCTTCATCAATCTTAAAGAAATCGTGTAATGTGAATCTCGGTCCAACCGCAGGAAGTGAAAAATATCCAAGGTATGAAAGAAAGAAGCCATAAACGATTAAAAAGGCCGAAAACTCAAATTCGGTAAATTTTTTATTTCTTACCAAATCAATACCAACAATTATTGGGAGTAAATAGAACGATGTGTACACGATTTGCAGAATCTCTGTTATAATTGGATGGGAAAATTGGTGTAGAAATTTTGTAGGATCAACTCCAAAAAGCCATCTGTCAATTTTTATTAGGAGCTCGTCATAATCGGTAGGATGAATTGGATGAACCATATAATATAATTGTTTGTATGTAATAAAAATTAATGGAGCCACATACCAGAGGTGTAAATTTTTCCAAATAGAGTTGTTCCATCTCCTATGCTGATTTGCTACAATAAAAACAAATATCAAAATTAAAACTTCGATTATTAGTAAATTAATTGTATAGTGAACCCTTTGATAGAAAATTATATTCATAGTTATAAGAAAAAGATAAAAAACAACTACTGTAACATCGAAAACATTAAGTGACTGAATATATTTTTGCATCATAATATCTTGAATTATTTAATTATTGATTGATTTCTGAATAGAGAAAAAATTTTTTGCAAGATATACAAAAT